>ERZ1673701.277-NODE-277-length-63380-cov-7.946498_pt1 | contig 63380 bp, 92 predicted proteins | sample MGYA00580231_ERZ1673701 | MGnify/ENA primary metagenome ERZ1673701 (study PRJEB41218, sample SAMN15661798) | gut metagenome | host: Homo sapiens | place: Canada: London | collected 2015-08-20/2019-03-30 | study: EMG produced TPA metagenomics assembly of...
AGGAACGCCGGTCTGATACCGGCTTCAATCTCTGCGAGATTGCCCGCGATGGTGCGCTCGATGTTTTCTTCCGAAAATGCTGCGTTTTTGCGTTCCGGATACATATACCGTTCCTGTCCGCGTAGCCGGAAACCGAGCCGGTTGCCGTGGTGAATCTCGTAGCCCTTATGCTCCATGAGCAGGAAAAAGTGACCGAGATCGTTGGCATCTGTAATTGCGTCACGCAGGTCCGCTTCCAGCATGGAACGGAACGTCGGTTGCCCTTTGGACTGGCGGAGCCATTCAATGTAGCTGACCGTTTTTGTACGCTCTCCTTGAAGAATTACGGATAGACCATTTTCTGCGCAGAGCCGGTCTGAGATCCCGCGGATTTGTTGGTAATAGTTTTGAAGCGTGCTGTGGTATTTGATGCCGGTAAAGCTGTAACGCACCTCGTGGGGCGTGATGGCGTCGCCGGTGGAAATGTCGATCTTGAGCGGCGTTATCACACCGTCAAACTCCGTTTCCATGCTGACACGGATGCCCGGATATGCTTTCAAATCCGAAGTTGTCGATCAGCGAACGGTACGATACCACCAGATAGAGGCAAATATTCAGGAACATCTGTAGAGGAATATCTCTTGCTGCCGGTGCAACCACTTGCGGCTTCATAACAAGTAGATAATAGGACAGAAGCATTATGGCAAAAGCTCCGCCGAGTCCCCAAGGCGAGTAGTTATGGATTACGAACGGGACCACCAACGCCAGATTCAGGGCAAAGAAAACAAGTCTGTTTCTTTTTGTAGATGCAAACCCCATAACCGTTCTCTCGGTTGTTTCCACGGTTTTGGTTTCAGTATCAGCCATAATAACCCCCTATTAGAACAACAGTCTGATTGCCATATACACAAACCAAATCGCAGACATTGCAACCGGGAGCGTATACACGCAGTCATACGGTTTTGATCTATAATGCAAAATACTCAAAACCAGAAGTGTGAGCTGCACGGCAACTGCTAACCATCCCCAAAACGGACATGCAGCAAAAACCGCCGTCGCGGGAGCCCAAATCACAGTAGCAGCGAAAACGAAGAACAGAATCACGCAAAGTCCCAGTATCTTCCTGTTATACAGCTTGTGATTCAAAATACTTACAATTGCTTTCTTGCGGTTCTTATTAAGTGCAATAGCTCCGTAGCCAGTATAATATTCGTAAGCTTTCGTCCAATTGCTGGAACCGCCTTTTTCAAAATAGTAATCGCCCAACGCCGCTGCAGCTGTGCTGTCTCCAGCGTCGGCAGCCTCGTGCAGCAAAGCAATGCCTCGCGTTTCATTCTCTTCCAGCTGAATGCCCTTCAACAGGCAATACCCCAAATAATATTTCGCTTTTGGAATGCCATATTGAACAAGGGGTTCGATCAATTCAAAATCCAACACTACAGACGTCGACTTTTTGAACGCCGCCTTTTCAACTGACTCGGTCATCTAGATTATGAGCTAGTGTTTTCAAGCATTTTTATATTAAGATGTAGGAACAATATATGAATACACTACATTTACATTCTATTTTATTTTTTCGATCTCACTTTTTAGCCATGCGAGGTCTCGTTGTGTATAGACCTTTTCTGTCACATCGTTTATTTCATGACCTACAATGCGTTTGATGGCGTACTCATCGACTTTGAACTTTTTTGCCATGGTGATAAATTGCTTTCTCGGATCATGAGCTCTATGATCTGAATTTAAGCTTAGTCGAGTTACGATTTTCATAAAGCGCTGACGATATTTTTCATAGGTCATCATCAAGCTGCTTCGATGCGTATGGGTGTCGGTACAATTAAAAAGATATTTGCTGTTTAGCTCCTTTGCTTCATTATAATAGTGTTCGACGAGCGGAAAAATCTTAGGATGAATCGGAACGATTCGGTCTGTTCCGGCTTTAGTTTTCATACCCCCCACGATATAATGGTTTTCGAGATCGACATTTTTAAGCTCTATCAGCCCCAACTCCTGAGGACGCCATCCAGAATAACACTGGATCAGAACGAGATCAACATAACAATACGAATGGCGATTGTCCCAGAGCTTTTTCATTTCATCGTCCGTAAACGCGATGTGTCCTCGCTTTGATTCTTCTATGTCCTCAAGAATATCTTCAGATATATCAAAAGTTCGTGCATAGTTGCGGTCCACAATTTCATACTCCAAAGCATAGTCAAGCATCAGGTTGAACATTGACTTGATGCGTCCTTTTATATTTGGGGTAGTGTGCTTCTCAACTCCTTTCACAGTGATCGTACCGTTTTCCATACATCCTTTTATGTGTCTGGCTCGAAGATCCTTGACGCGCATTTTGTAAATAGAAGAGCAGTAAGACCAACTCGATTTAACGGTTCGTTTACTGGAATCATTCTTTAACGTCGCGAAGTATTCATTAGTCCACCTTTTATATAGATCCTGAACCAGAATAGCGGGGTCTAAATCGTATGGATTTTTGTTGTACGCTACAAGTGCGGCGTATGCTTCATTGTAAGTCTCAAAGTAAGCCTCAGGCTTCAGCATTTTACAAATTGGATGCCCATTATCTTCCTTTCCGATAGTAACCATTGCTCGGAATGGCTTACGGAGGTTACGGCCTTTGATTTCACTAATTTGGCCGAACCCATTTGGTAATCTTCTTCTCTTGTTGTGTCTAGCCCGTGAGTAAGTCGGCTTTATATTTTTACTCATCGGGCAACCACAATGCGGACAGGTCAGCGCTTTATCACTGACATTCAATTCACATTCTGGACATTGTATAAGCACAACTCTGCCCTCCTTTCGGAAATACGGTATCAAATCGTGCAGGAATTGTCAACTCCTACACACAGTTTTTGTCAACTTCGGGACGCAGGTGACGTTTTTCAGTGATACGCTTTTGACTGAGAAGAGTGTAATTGCTTTTCTGAAATCGTATCAGATAGGAGAACGTAAAAATGGAAGAAATGATATTTCCCATGGGTTCTGTTCCGGTAAGTGTGGCAGCAAAAGTGTATGGAAAAGATGCCTGCTGGGTGCGGGCAGGTATCATCTCTGGATGGCTTCCGATTGGAAAAGCAACCAGAAATGGAAAAGAAATTACAAATCTGGATGAAATGGACTCACGCCGAGGACGTATCAACTTTTATATTTCGCCAAAACTACTTTGGGAACATACAGGGTATATGTGGGGAGGCGAGCGCATATGAGCACACAGATTCGTCCAGAGATTTCGCAGAAGAACCCTTATTGGATTCCGAAGCATCGCTACTACGAGCTCAAGCATTTCGTTATGCAATATCCAGCATGGGTAGCCGCGAGGAAAGGGCTAGATTTTCTTCATACGCCGACATATTGTGTTCGCGTGAGAAAAGATGCTACTGATCCGACAATGACCGGTGCAGAATTGCGAGCATATTATTCAGATCGAATTGATATGGTGGATCGAGCGAGCTTTGAATGCGGATGCCCGCAGTATGTTCTAAAAGGGATTCTCGATAGTCTATCCTATGAAAAGCTTCTTTTGAAGTATCCGGCATTCATTCGCTATACAAAGGAAAAATACTACGAGGCATATCGTAAATTTTTCTGGCTGCTGAATCAGGAGAGGCGCTGATGAAAGTGATTGACATTACTGTGAAAAAGTCTATGATGACGATACGTGTCAAATACATTTCCCTTTATGAAGGGAGTTGATATTTATGAAAACACTGAAAATCCTTTACTATCGTATGAAGCAAAAGAACGCTCATTTATGTTTTAAATATTGGCATAAGAAAGCATTAGCCAATATGGACGATGTAGAGAAGGGCACAGCATGCTTCGGCCATATGATGCATTGGATTATCAAAATGTTGGATTATAATATCGCTATACGTAAAGAGTCGGAGTCCTAACAAGGACTCCTTCTTTTTCACGCGAAATTTACATCTCTTTTTATGAAAACAAAATTTTAAGGAGGACAATATTATGGATACGATGTTCGAAAACTTTGATCTTTGGGTGGATGATACTTTGGATGACAATCGCCCATTTATGATTGCATGTAAAGATAGAGAAACTGCATGCGACGAAAGATGGGTATTAGCTTCATTATCTAACGAAGAAGCAAAACAAGTTTATGAATATCTCGGTAGACATTTGAACACTGATCCCAAAAAATAATTCTGTTGAATAAGAAAAGGCTCTGTCACCACGGCAGAGTCTCTTCTTTTTCTTTCGCGAAATTAACAAACACCTTTATGAAGGAGGCTGATATTATGTTAACAGTAATTATTGTATATTTGATTATTGGCGGGGTTATTACATTATATCTGTGTAATACTTTGGGCGATGTAGTCGAAGACGATACTTTAGCTATGAAAGTCATCTATTATGCTTGGATGATCGTAATTGCACCGCCGCTCTTCATATACGGCATTGCGAAGGGTGTATATCAGGAACTGAAACATAAGTCGGAGTCCTAACAAGGACTCCTTCTTTTTCTTTCGCGAAAATTGCATCCTCCTTTATGAAAGGAGTTGATTATATGTTAATCGCAATTATTATGTATCTGATTATAGGTGCTATCAGAGTGTATATGACACGTACAGAGCTGAATTGCATTATTACTTCGTATCAAGTAGTACGATATTACTCGATATTAGGCGTAATTCTTTTCTATGCTATCTGTGTCATTATAGCCCCGGTATGCATATTGTGCGAGTTGTGTAAAAATATATTTAATAAAGTAACAAAGCGGGAGTCCTAACAAGGACTCCTTCTTTTTATATTTTGCACATGGAGGTATCCAAATGAGATGATAAATTAAGATCATAAAAATTCTCGGGTGAGAAATTTCAGAAAACAATTTAGGAGGGTATTATGTGGATTTATATTTTAGTCGGTGTTCTCTGTAACTTGATCGGTGCTCTAACAATGTGGCTTATAATGAAACCGCATGTAGAGGGTGCTATTGTCATCGAGAACAATAGTGCATATCTTCAGCTTAATCATGAGGTAGAGCGGCTTGCAGATCATCAATATGTGACCTTCATGGTTATCTCGCGAAAATAACAGATTCTCTTATGGAACAATTAACATTGAAAGGAGTTTTATAATGAACGAAAAGACATTAGAAGAACGAATGGAGGAGGAATTGAAGGATCAGTTGACTGATATTTCAATGCTGCATACGGGTAATCCGGAAAAGACAGAAGCGATTAAAGCGTTCGCCGTACTGTATGATAAGCGGCAGGACACAATCAAGCTGAAGGCTGAAGCAGAAGAAGCACAGGCCAAGAAGAAAGATCGTGTCGTGGATCATATCATCAGTGGTGTTGGAACGGTATTGCCGGTTCTGGCTACAGGTATTATGTATGCGATCGGCATGAATTTCGAGAAAACTGGTACATTGACCTCGACGTTCTTCCGCAATCTTGTCGGAAAAATGAAAGTCACGAAGTAATTGAACTACAAGAAGGGTCGTTGAGAAATCAGCGGCTCTTCTTTTTTGGGTATTGCAGAAAGAAAAAATATATGATAGGCTGGTTTCAACAACCGAGGAGGACAACATTATGAGTTGGAACGGATTATATGGAATTTTGTCGAACGATCAGGAGCATGCAGAGTATGACGATGTCTACGACGAAGCTGGAGATGCTGTTTACTGCGATCATTGTGGAGCAGAGATCTATTGGAAAGACGGAATTTATATTTGTCCACACTGCGGTAAAACAATGGATCGAGCAGTATTCTTCCGGTACATCGGTGCGACTCCGCCCGGTCCTGAATGTTTGACTTGCGACAATCTATATCCAGGATGTATGAACTGTCCGTATGGGTATGGAAACGATTTACACAGATGAGATACTATTATCAGCCGAAGCAGCAAGATTCATCACGATTCAGTCGTATTTATATTTGTAATCATCCACTGTATTCTCGCTGTACGCTGTATCAGTTCAATAATTTGGGATTAGCAGTCATACAACAGAGGTATGATGCAAACGAAAAGACGACCTACTGGACTGAGGTGGATGCGGGTCTTGCTGATGATATTTACCGGCATCCGAAGTTTTACCGCTATTTCAAAACCAAAGCTGCGGAACCAGCAAATAACTTATACCCCACAGTTACAGTCAGACAGATCATGTGGGCGCTAAAGATGAAGCCGCTCAAACGCGAACGCTGGGAAACGGTATTCGATCGAGCTGACATTTGAGGACGCGAAGATAACATCTCCTATAATGAAAGTAATTATATTTAGGAGGTTTATCTTATGGTTATGTTTGTGTTGCTGTTGATCGCACTTGTTGTAGGCGCAGTAGTCATTGTCAGTATCGGAGGTATTGGCATTGGATTGGCTGTTGTCGGCTTCGGAGATGTGATCGTTGGCATTATCATTCTGATTCTAATAGGTAAAAACCGAAAGAAAGGAACCAGAGATTGAGTCCGCAAGGACTCTTTCTCTTTTTTCGCGGCAAATACACTGCCCTTTATGAAGTAAATACTTTATGGAGGGAATAATTATGAAAAAGAAATCTACACTCGGAAACAAAATTCTGGCTGTCTGTTTACTGATATTATCGGTGATTCCGATAATAATGGAAAAGGAAGCCACAGGATTTATACTTATGTGCATGGTTGCAATTCCGCTGTTCTTTGCAAAAAGAAATTACATCTATGTATGAAAGGGTCCGCACGGACTCTTTCTTTTTTTACGCGAAATTTACATCTGCTCTAATGGAAATAATAACAAAATAAAGGAGATATTACTATGAAATTCTGGAACAAGACTTATAACGAGTTAACCGTTAAGGAACTTACGATCTGGGCTGTTGCTCTGAGCGCGATTGCCGCTGCAATCTCGTATATCAGCATTGCTACGGACTGGTTTGAAACGGCTGGCGAGAAAATCACTGGAGTCTGGAATAAGATCTTCCACAAGTAATTTCCAATGGGAGAAGTCCTGCATGGGCTTCTCTCTTTTTCTTTCGCGAAAAACACAAATTGTATTATGAGAAAGAAGTGGTAGTAGTGAGTCATGGGTGCGAGTCCCATCACCTGCGATTGGTGTCACATAGGAAATATGACCGAGCGACTCTCGGGCGGGAATTGAACCGCACAAGACCACACTTTCTCTTTTTCTTTTACGCAAAAATTACAAGTCGTATTATGAAGGAGGGTTATATGATGAATTTGAAGCGAAATGATGTAAACTGCAAGCCTAATCTGCAGACTGTGATAACCAATTCGCCACTGTTTGATCCAGTGACGATTATGGATTCTTTCTCGCCAGAGGACAGGCAAAAACTAATAAACAAATGCATACAAATGAGAATTATGATTCACCGCAAACTGAAGGAGAAGAGGGGCTAATGCTCCTCTTTTTATGCTCGACAATACATATAAAAGGAGAATGAAATATGCACCGCAACAATCCTGAAATTCTTGAAGATGGCACCAAATATTATCCACCGATCGACAGCTGTTCTTATGATGAGCATGAACTCGACATGTATTTCATTGGTGATAATTACGGAAAAGATGAAGATTAACGCGAAATTTACAAGTCGTATTATGAAGAGACTATTAGCTTCAATGGTAAAGCACAAGATAAAAATCTTGGATTGTTGGTTCGAGTCCGACATAGTCTCTTCTTTATATTTTTTGAAAGGAAGTATCAATCATGCGAATTAACATTCGAAAAGCTGGGCCATTTATTGCGACCGGACTGGCATGTGCCGGTGTCATTGTAACGGCACTTCTGGCAGTGAAGAAAGCTCCAGAGGTTCGGGAAGCTGTGGAAGATGCACGTTCTGAACAAGACGGGGTTTTAAGCCCAATCGGAGTTATCAAAGCTGCAGCGCCTTCGGCATGGCCGGTTTGTGCTGTTGCAGCTGGAACGATAGCCTGCATCATTGGAATTCAAGCAATGAATCAAAAGCAGCAGGCGTCTCTTGTAGCTATGTATGGTATTGCAGCTAAGAGCCTGAAGAAGTATGACGGCAAAATCAAAGAGCTGTTTGGTGAGGATGCACCTGCTAAAGTGAAAACGGCGATTGCACAGGACACGGTTGATGAGTGCCATAAGCCAAATCCAGTCGGAGATGCTTGCACGTTTTACGATATGATCTCTGGCAGATATTTCACGAGTACCATGCTCGAAGTTCGGGATGCGGAGTACCATTTCAATCGAAACTTTATCCTTCGAGGTGGACAGGCAGTTTTGAACGAATTATATGATTTTCTTGGTCTGGATCATATCGAGGGCGGTGACATTGCAGGCTGGGATGTCTGCGCAATCGGTGAATTCTACGGATATGAATGGATCGATTTCGATCATGAAAAAGTAACAATCACCGGCGATGACGGGAATGAGTTTGAATGCTATATTCTTTCCTGCCCATTTCCGCCCTGTTATTTGAATAAAAAAGAAGAATTTGATCCTATTGAATTCGAATGCGCGGAAAAAACACCGCTTATTATGAAGGAGGCATGAACTTATGAAAAAGGTCAACACACTGAAAATTCTCGGCGTCGTATCGTCCGTCCTTGGTCTGGTACTACCATTACTGGATCAGTATCTGGACGAGCAGAAAACGAGAGAAATCGCACGTGAAGAAGCTCAGAAGGTTCTGGCTGAATCCAATGAAGAAGAGTCTGAATAAGGCTCTTCTTTTATATTTGCTATGGATGCAGCTGAACTTGTCGTGAAGTACATAGAGGCTTCACTTCCTCCGCCTCAGATTGAATGGGGACGAAGAGAATTTGACCAGAGGATCTATGAACGATGGGCAGCAGATGAACTATTGTCACGCCTGCTTAACTGCGGTGAAAAAGATCCAGTTGCAGTTGCCGACGGATATTTGCTATCTCTGATCGCTGCCACAGGGTCTTGCGTAGACAATAAAAACCTTATATTCTCCTCTGCGATTCATACCGCAGAGACACTATTACATCTCATTGAGAAGGAGTATTCAGTATGAAGACAACAACTTTAACAAGTATGATGACTTGTGCATGGAAGGGGATGCGAAAACATTCCCCTGAGATCCTGACTGCACTTGGAATCGCCGGATTTACGACGGCCGCCGTAATGGCTGTTAAAGTCACACCGAAGGCACTGGAAAAAGTGCGGCAGGACAGCCAGAAGAACCATAATGGCGATCGTTATGCCTATACAAAAAAAGAGGCAGTCGTATCAGCTTGGCGCCATTATGTACCGGCAGTTGGCATTGGCCTCTCGTCTGCTGCCTGCCTGATATTTGCCACATCTACAAATCTGAGACGAAATGCGGCACTGGCTACGGCATATTCGATCTCGGAGGCAACACTTCGGGACTATCAGGCAAAGACGCTTGAGATGGTTGGTCCAGAAAAAGAACAAGAGATCCGCAATGCTGCGATCAAAGAACGTACTGATCGCCAGCCCATTCAGACGGACAAGCTCTTTGTGACGCGAAAGGGCGAGACGTTATGCTATGATCCGTGGTCTGATCGGCTATTCAAGTCAGATCCGGACTTTATCACGAAAGCAGCAAATTCCCTCAGTCGTGAAATGCTGGATTCCGGATATGTAAGTCTGAACGATTTCTATTACGAGATCGGATTGACGGAGACAAAAGCTGGTAATGAACTCGGATGGAAGATCGATAAAGGCTTGATCGATCCGATCTTTAGTGGTCAGCTCACACAGGATCAGCAGCCATGTTTAGCGATCGACTTCCGTGTACAGCCTGCGATTGGATTTGACGAATGAGGTGACGACAGATGAATTTGAATTTCAACAGTATATTTGGACAGAGAATTGTCTCTCGAATTATACGTCGGATCGTAAAAAAGAAGTTTGGCTGCGATGTGGATGTACAGATCTCGGATCTTCAGCTCTATGAGACTGCAGACGACAAGCATGTGTGTCTGTCGGCTAATTTTAAGCTGAGCATTGTAAAGAACGATGTTGATAAACTTGTCAACATGGTCTGATTGCGCGAAATTTACATCTACTCTAATGGAGAAATACCAAAATTATTATAAAGGAGTTTTAACAATGGAAAACACTATGAACAATGAAGTCATCACAAAGGAAACGGAAGCTACTTCCGAATCAACTGAACTGACTCCTGCAAAGCAGGATGATGTGCATGTTATGACTGCTGGTGAAACCGCTATTGGCTTCGGCATTATTGGCGGACTGTCCGTGCTTGCATGGGAGGTCGCGATTAAGCCGTTTGGCAAGAAGGCACTCGCCGCAGGTAAGGCTGCACTTCAGAAAGCGAAGGAGAAAAAGGCCGGTAAATTCGAGAAGAAGGCCGAAGAACCTGAAGACCTCGTTGAGGTTGACGAGAATTAAACTCGATCAATAATCCGTAATTCTCAGTGAGAGGAGTCCGCAAGGGCTCTTCTCTTTTATTTTTATGAGGGAGGTTGACTATGGATTTATATTCGTACACCGGTCCGGTCACAATGTTTGATCGTTGTGTCGCAAATTACTGGAAGGGCGAGACGTATGCTTCCAGCGAGAAAAAAGCAAAAAGTAATTTGATCTTCCAGTATAAGCAGCAGAACGGCTTGATTCCGGCGAGTAAGGTCAATCTACCCGGTAAGCTTGTGAAGCTCGAACAGTGAAAGGAGCCGGTTATGGCTGAAATCAAATCTTTGGAAGAGAACAATGCGCCGCGTGAGAAGCGGGAAAAGCTCATCACGGGCGAAGCAAAGACCAGAAAGCGTCTGGGCGATGTCTTTATTGCGGAAGATGTCCGGACTGTCAAGAATCACATTTTCATGGACGTGGTTGTCCCTGCAATCAAGACTGTCATCGTGGATATTGTCACGAACGGCATCCAGATGATGCTCTGGGGCGATACGATCAATCGCGGAAAAGCGCCAGGAACTAAATACAACTACGGCAACTGCTATAGCAGCTTGAATCAGCCGCAGCGTACTCAGAAAACCAATTATACGGGCTATGGCTATGAAGATCCGATCGTTACCTCTCGTGGCGATGCGGAACGGATCTTGCAGGAGATGAGCGAGATCATTCAGGAATATGGTCAGGCGAGTATTGCAGATCTCTATGATCTGTGCGGTATTACCGGTCGCCCGACTGATATGAACTACGGTTGGACAGAAATGCCCGGAGCACGCCCTATCCGAATCCCTGAGGGTTATGTCATTCAGATGCCGAGACCTATCTGTATTAAGTAAAAGAAAGGACATTTTTCAATGAAAAACGAAATGATGCAAAAGGCCGCAAATGCCTTGACGAAATTCAGTGCGAAAGCAAAAGCACATTCTCCGGAGATCCTGCTGATTGCGGGCATTGCCGGTGTAGTCGGTACGGTGATTCTGGCATGTGCTGGAACCCGGAAACTCGATGCTGTTCTTGAAGACAGCAAGCAGCGTATTGATGAAGCAAAAGAAACCGTCGTTGAGAATGAGGACGGACAGACAACATCTGGAAGTCCAAAGGCACTCGTGAAAGCATATGCACAGACAAGTCTGGACTTTGCGAAGATCTATGGTCCGGCAGTTGTGCTTGGCGGTCTGTCGATCTATTGCTTGCTCTCTTCGCATCGGATCATGAAAGATCGCAATGAATCCCTCGCGGCAGCATACACGACTGTTTATACGGCATTTAAGCAGTATCAGGATCGTGTTGCGGAAAAGATCGGGGCAGAGGCAGAAAAAGAGATCCGCTATGCTGTCGAGAAAAAGAAGGTCGATGAGACTGAGACGGACGAAAATGGGAAGCAGAAAAAGCTTAAGAAGTCCATTGACATCGCGACAATGCCGAGCGGCTATGCGAAGTTCTTTGATGAGTGCTCCCGCGAATGGATGAAGGATCCGGAACTCAATCTGATGTTCCTTCGCGGAAAACAGGCAATGCTCAATAACAAACTTCAGGCGTGCGGTTTTGTGTTCTTAAACGAAGTCTATCGTGAGCTTGATCTTTGCGAACCGACGCAGGAAGGACAGGTCGTCGGTTGGTACTATACACCCGAGCATCCGAGTTTCATCGACTTCGGCATTTACAACACTAACCGTTCAACGGAGCGCTTTGTCAACGGATATGAGCGCTCGATTCTGCTCGACTTCAATGTGGATGGTGTCATCATCGATAAGCTGTAAGGAGGTTTTGACATGAAAATGCTCAGTTATATTTTGTCCGCTGCGGCGGGCATTTTCTTTGTGTCCGGGATACTGGTGCTTGGAGGCTGACATGGACTTCTTTGGTGCTGTTATCACAGAGATTGATTATATTCTCGATTCCAGACGCAAGCGTCACATCGTTGGCGGGCTTCTTATCAGTCTTGCGTTGATGTGCGGTGGACTTGCTGTCACAGTTGGAACGTTGAAGGAGGATGAAGATGCATAAAGCATTATATTTTGCACTTGGCGTTACTGTCGGTGTAGGTGCTTCGTGGTACTTTTGGAAAGAGTATCACAGAAAAAGAGCTGACGAAGAAATTCAGTCAGTAAAGGAAGCCTTTGCGCCGAAAAAAGCAGAGAAAGAAAAAAGCGAGACAAAAGCGCCGCAGATGACGGCGGAGCAGATCGCTTATGAAAAGGAGCGGCAGTCCAAACTTCAGGACTATCGGGCGCTGGTTCGTGAGTCTGGTTATCAGACACGGACTTCTCCGAAGGATTTGCTGGAAGATGATCCGAATGAGCAGACACCTGGCGACAGCGTCACCAAGCCATATGTCATCAAACCAGAAGAGTTTGACACGCTCGATAACTACGATGCTGTCTGCTATACCTACTATGCAGATGGTGTTTTGGTCGATGAAGATGAGGATCCACTTGAGATTCCTGAAATCGCTACGTCGATCGGCTTGGACTTTGCTTCCCACTTCGGTGATTATGATGAGGATTCTGTTCACATTCGAAATGATCTGCGCCACATCGATTATGAAATCGTCCGAGATTTGAGAAAGTACGGGGATTTCCATGAATCAGAATGAGCTGACTGATGCCTACTTTGAGTGGATGTATCAGCTCGCATTTCCAGGCCAAAATGATATTTCATACCGAAGACTTTGTGCATATCTGAATAATGTCACATTCTATCCGCGCTTGCCAATGGATGAGAATCGTGCCCAGGATGGTGTAGATCTCCGGTATCGTTTTGGCTATGATCAAGGTTATATCCATCCAGAGATTGGATCGCTGCTCGACTGTAGACCATGCAGTATGCTGGAGATGATGGTCGCTCTAGCTCTTCGAATGGAAGAGGATATCATGACTAATCCAGTAATGGGTAATCGCTTACCGCAATGGTTCATGGAGATGCTGCAGAGCCTCGGGCTGGACGATATGACGGACGATCAATTCGACCGCCATAAAGTTATGACCGTCGTTCGGCGATTCATGGATGGCAAGTATAAGCCGAATGGAAAAGGCGGACTGTTTACAATTCCCTCATGTGAGCGTGATTTAAGAACTGTAGAGATCTGGTATCAGATGAACTGGTACCTGAACAGTATTATTTACGAGAAAGGATGTTAAAAATGGACGAGATGCTTCGTTTCCTGTTTAAGTCGACTATGCGGACAGATTCCGCATTGCGAGCCATTGCAAAGACGTTTAAGTATCAGCGCAAATTTAATCGTTGGGTGCTGCTTACCTACCTGGTGCTTGGCACTGGATATTTTGAAAATCAGCACGAGATCGCAGCTCTAAAGCGCGAAATCAGTTTGATGAAGGACCCGACAGAGAACGCTAAGGGCGACACAGGGAGATAAATAAAATCTATGTTTGACTTCCTCAGGATTTCTACCAGAAGTAGCAAGCAAGGTATTGAAATCTACCCGAAGTTCAGGATTTGTAAGTCTTCTGATCTCATGATTCGCGGCGGGGACTTTTATGCAATCTGGCTAGAAGACCGAGGAATGTGGTCTACGGACGAGCAGGACGTTTTGGATCGAATCGACTATGAACTCGATAAATATGTCAAAGAGAATAAAGAGCTCTTCGGCGATCATCCAAGAGTCTTGCATGTCCGGGACTCTGAAACCAGAGTCATCGGTGTGTGGCACCAGTTCTGCCAACGAGATATGCGGGATTCCTACCACATGTTGGACGAGAAATTGATATTCTCCAATATGCCGACGAGTAAAAAAGATTATGCCAGCAAGCGTCTGCCGTATCCATTGGAACAAGGCAGTCATGAAGCATATGATCGTCTGATGTCTGTTTTATATTCTCCGGAAGAGCGGATGAAGATCGAATGGGCGATTGGTTCAATCGTATCTGGTGAATCTAAGCGGCTGCAAAAGTTCATGGTGTTGTATGGCGCTGCGGGTACAGGCAAATCCACTGTCCTGAACATCATTCAGCAGCTCTTTGAAGGATATTACTCGGTGTTCGATGCCAAAGCACTTGGTTCGTCTTCAAATGCTTTTGCACTGGAAGCATTTAAGACAAATCCGCTTGTTGCCATTCAACATGATGGCGACTTGTCGCGCATCGAAGATAATACTCGTCTGAACTCACTTGTCTCTCATGAGGTCATGACTGTCAATGAAAAGTTCCGTCCGACCTATTCAAATCAGTTCAAGGCATTTCTCTTTATGGGTACCAACAAGCCAGTAAAAATCACGGATGCAAAATCTGGCCTGCTCCGGCGACTGATTGACGTGTCCCCTTCCGGAGAAAAGCTGTCCCCGAAAGAATATAAGGTTGTAACGAAACAGATTGCATTTGAACTGGGTGCAATTGCCTATCATTGTCAGGAGGTCTATCTTTCAAATCCCGGTCGCTATGATGACTACGTTCCACTCGGGATGCTTGGTGCTTCCAACGATTTTTACAATTATATTCTCGATAGCTACTATGTGTTCAAGTCTGAGGATTCGACGACACTTAAGGCGGCATGGGCGATGTATCGTACATACTGCGAAGATGCAAATGTCCCCTATCCCCTCTCGCAGCGTCTGTTCAAAGAAGAACTGAAGAACTACTTCCAAGAATATTCAGATCGCTACAATGCAGCGGATGGAAATCGGGTTCGTAGTTTCTATCAGGGATTCCGGGCAGACAAGATCGATGGAAAGGATGTTGGGATCATTCCAGAGCCGACAAAATCGACATGGTTGGAGTTCTATGAACAAAAATCACGATTGGACGAAACTTATGCCGACTGCCCTGCGCAATATGCCTCCAATGCCGGAACACCATCTCAAAAATGGGGAAATGTATCTACAAAGCTGAAAGATCTTGACACGCATCGACTTCATTACGTTCGCGGCCCTGAAACACACGTCTTTATTGACTTTGATATTTCTGGCGATGACGGAAAGAAGTCATTTGAACGCAATCTGAAAGAAGCGTCGAAATGGCCTCCAACTTATGCTGAACTGAGTAAATCGGGTGCTGGGATTCATCTTCATTATGTTTACACTGGCGATGTATCCAAGCTTGATTCCATTTACGCGGATCACATTGAGGTGAAGACCTTTAAGGGAAAGAGTTCGCTTCGGCGTCAATTGTCGAAATGCAATAATCTTCCGATTGCGACGCTCAGTTCAGGTCTTCCACTGAAAGGAGAGAAACCAATGATTGATCCGAATGTGGTACAGAGCGAGAAAGGTCTCCGCACCACAATTCAGAAATGTTTGCGCAAAGAGATCCACGGCGATACACGCTCCAATATCGATTTCATCTACAAAGTGCTGGAGGACGCTTATAAGAGCGGAATGCACTATGATGTTGGAGATATGGAGAATGCTGTGATCAACTTTGCTATGAAGAGTACCAATCAGGCAGATTACTGCCTGAAGCTTGCGACAAAGATGCACTTCAAGTCTGATGATCCAGCAGATCCGATTGCTTCCAATGAGAATGATCCAATTATATTCTTCGATGTCGAAGTCTTCCCGAACCTCTTCCTGATTGTTTGGAAGATTCAAGGACCGGGACATTCTTGCGTCCGAATGGTGAATCCGAAACCCCGTGAGGTTGAAGAACTCTTCCACTATAAGCTGGTCGGGTTTAACAACCGCCGGTACGATAATCACATCTTGTACGCAGCCATGCTCGGTTACAGCCCGATGGAGATCTTCAAACTATCTTCCAGAATCATCAATGACCACAATAATGGGGATCTGTTTGGTGAGGCATACAATATCTCTTACACGGATATTTATGACTTTGCATCGGCAGTAAACAAAAAGAGCCTGAAGAAATTCGAGATTGAACTCGGTATTCATCATCAGGAACTTGGTTTGCCGTGGGATCAGCCAGTTCCAGAGGATATGTGGGATAAGGTCGCTGAGTATTGCGAGAACGATGTAATCGCAACAGAGGCAACGTTTGATCATCTCAAGGCAGACTGGAATGCGCGGTTGGTTCTGGCGAAAGTTGCAGGTATGCTGCCGAACGACACCACGAACAGTCTCTCCACCCGAATTATATTTGGCAAAGAGAAGCATCCACAAAGCCAGTTCAACTACCGTGATATGGGCGACACATCCATTCCGACGCATTCCTGGATTTGGCCTCCGGAAAAAGATCTACCCTTCAAATCTGAGTGCGATACATACAACCTGTTTGATGATCTTAATCGTCCTGTATTTCCCGGATACAAATATGAATATGGGAAATCGACGTATCGGGATGTGAGTGCACTTAACCCAAATCCTGATCAGCAGACAGTTGGCGAAGGCGGCTATGTCTATGCAGAACCTGGTATGCACCGAAATGTTGTGGTCTTGGATGTTGCATCCATGCATCCAAGCTCGATCATTGCAGAGCAGCTGTTCGGTCCTATCTATACGAAGCGCTTTGAAGAGATCAAAGACGCCCGTGTTGCCATAAAGCATGGAGAGCTTGATAAGGCGCGGTCCATGCTGAATGGTAGTCTGAACGAAGCCATTGATATGATTGAGCGGGGTGAGATGACGACCGATGATCTGGCTCTGGCACTGAAAACGGTCATTAACTCTGTTTATGGCCTCACATCGGCAAAGTTTGACAATCCGTTCCGTGACAAACGTAATGTGGACAACATTGTCGCAAAGCGTGGTGCTTTGTTCATGATCAACCTCAGAAATGAGGTGCAGTCCCGTGGATTCACAGTTGCACACATCAAGACAGACTCGATCAAGATCCCGAACGCAACACAGGAGATCATTCAGTTCTGCTTTGACTATGCGAAACAGTATGGTTATATTTTCGAACACGAATCGACCTACGAAAAAATGTGCCTCGTCAATAATGCTGTCCTGATTGCAAAGTACGCAGATCCCGAATGGTGTAAAAACGAGTACGGATATGTTCCAGAGAAAAATGGAAAACATCCGAATGAATGGTCTGCAACGGGAACGCAGTTTGCAGTCCCGTATGTGTTCAAGACACTCTTCTCGCATGAACCGATCGAGTTTGGTGATCTCTGTGAAACAAAGTCGGTAACGTCCTCGCTCTCACTGGATATGAACGAGAACCTTCCACCGGACAAGCACAATTATATTTATGTCGGACGAGTCGGTCAGTTCTGCCCGATCAAAGCTGGATGCGGCGGCGGCCTGCTGATGCGCGAAACAACAAACAAGACAACCGGAGAAAAAGGATATGCGGCAGCTACCGGGTCGAAAGGCTATCGGTGGCTGGAATCTGAGTCGGTGCGGCTTCTGGAGAAGGAAGCGTGCATCGATGTTTCTTATTATGACGCACTTGTCGATGATGCCAGAGCTGCGATTGCTAAATTCGGTGATGCAGACTGGTTCATTGATGGGAAAGAAGACACACCTCCGTGGGAAACTGCGGAGGAACCCTGGTCAAACGGCGATACATTCGCTGTCAGATAAATCAACATTTATATTTTGAAAAGGAGTTTCAACACTATGGAAAACGTTCGTAACATCCCTCCCCTTAACATTCAGGGCGCCAAGATCGTAAAGCGTAACTTCGCCGGTCGTATGGAAGACTACAATCGTGAAGGCAATCGCTACTTCACCATCCGCATCGATGATCCGGAGCTGGCACAGTCCTTGCTTGCGGATGGCTGGAAGCTCCGTGAGGGTAAGCTGCGCAATGAAGACGATGAACCGCGTTGGTATATGGACGTCAAGGTCGCGTTCAATGAGTATTACCCGACGAAGATCTGCATGTACTCGGGCAAGACTCGGAAAGAACTGAATGAGGATACCTGCGCGATTCTTGATCGTGCTCGTATCATCAATGCCGATATGACGGTTCGTCCCCGTTATTGGGAGGTCAATGGTAAGTCTGGGTATAAGGCGTATCTGAAGGTCCTTCATGTGACCATCGAGGAAGAGGATCCGTGGGCTGATGCCTATTCCCAGTACAACGAGCAGTAATTTATACATTTCGGGAGCTCTGAAACATGGGCTCCCGACTTATATTTTGGAGGTTTAACAACTATGAAACAACGTTTTGTATTCGGTCTCGGACTGACTTTAGGATTTTTCATTGGGGCTGCACAGACCGTGGGACAAATGATGTCCGTTGATGAGATTCGCAAGGCTTGTGCGAATCGTGTAGCCAATAAGATTTCGGATTTTCTATATGGAAAGTGCCGTTGTGATTACGCTTATGACTTGCGCTTTGTGACACAGAAAGACTGCGAGAATGCATGGCATGATATTTGTGAGATCATTCAGTTGTATGGTCAGATCACTGTGGCTGAGGTAAAGAAAATTGCTGGTGTAAAGTCGAGCTCTTATGAGGATACGAAAAGAGGTTGGGCTGGGAATCTCGGTATGAGTCTCAAACCCGAAAAAGATGAAACATGGACCATCCATTTACCGGAACCCAAAAGACTGCCGCTAAGAGGGTATTGTCATGCATAACACCATTAAGCAAATATGTCTGTATCTTACGATTGTATCTTGGGTTTTGCTACTTCGGACAGTTCCAGACTTCGTCATTACATGGGTTGAGGAATATTGGCGTCTTGTGGCTATTTTCTCCACCATCACATGGCTTTGGTATTGTGTCTACGATAATCACAAAAACTGAGAGGAGATGCTTATATGGTTTCCAACTATAAAGAAGTGTATTTTGATACTTATTGCTCGAAATGCAAGTATCTGAAAAAGACTGAGCAGGAGGAGCCGTGCGACGAGTGCCTCAATAGCCCAGTCAACGAATACACCCATCGTCCTGTCAAATTCGAGGAGAAAGAATGAGCGGGATCAGCCTTTATGATTTCCAACTCGAAGCCGTTAAAAAGATGCATAACGGCTGCATCCTTTGCGGTGATGTCGGAAGTGGTAAATCCAGAACGTCCCTTGCATACTACTGTCTCCAGCAAAATCGAAGCGGGAACACAATTGTATATGGAAAGATCCCGCAAAAAATTGAAGATCTCTACATCATTACAACTGCTCGCAAACGAGATACATTCGAATGGGATTCTGAACTAGCGAACTTCCGCATGTCCACGGATCCCGAGAATGATGCATTTAAGCACTCTGTTGTCATCGACTCCTGGAACAACATCCAGAAGTACAAGGACATCAAGGGCGCTTTCTTTATATTTGACGAGCAGCGTGTGGTAGGTCGCGGAGAATGGGTAAAGAGCTTCCTGAAAATTGCAAAGGCAAATCACTGGATCCTACTCTCGGCAACCCCGGGTGATAAGTGGGAGGATTATATTCCTGTCTTTGTCGCTAATGGATTCTATAAAAATCGTACACAGTTTAGCAACGAGCATATTATCTGGGATCCGCGAGTCAGTTTTCCGAAAGTGCGTGGATATTTTAACACCAACCGTCTGATCCGACTTCGCAATCAGGTACTTGTCCAGATGGACGATCGGCGAACAACGATTCCGCATCATGAAGATGTGTTCGTTGCCTATGATATTTCAGCCTATCGTAATCTGACACGAACACGCTGGAATCCATGGCTTGAGAAACCAATTGAGACTGCATCAGAGCTGTGTTATGCATGGCGAAAGGTCGTTAACTCAGATGACTCTCGACAGCTTGCTGTGCTAGAAATTCTGGAAGACCATCCAAAAGCAATTATATTCTATAACTTCGACTATGAGTTGGAGATTCTGAGGGGTATCGGATATGAAGAAGGAACCGAAATCGCCGAATGGAATGGGCATAAACATGATGCACTTCCTACCGGTAACAAGTGGGTCTATTTGGTGCAGTACACGGCAGGTTGTGAAGGATGGAATTGCGTCACGACAGACACAATTATATTTTTCTCCCAAACCTATTCCTACAAAGTGCAGCACCAAGCCGAAGGCCGTATCAATCGTCTTAATACCCCTTACCGAGATCTCTACTATTATCACCTGAGAAGTCGAAGTGCCATCGATCTTGCGATTTACCGCGCTTTATCAGAAAAGAAAACATTCAACGAAGGCGCGTATCTCAAGCGCGCTGGATTTTTTAAGAAGGAGAAAGTTCAATGAGACGACGCAACAATTTATACCTGATGCTTTTGATTTTTATCATGTTAACCCTCGCAATTATTTTCTGTGCAGCAATGCTGGTTATTCAGGATCAGAGCGAAAATATGGAACAGCAGCAGGAGCTCGAAGCAGTTCGTATTCGTGAAAAGCAAGAAACTATGAGCGAGCTGACGACACTTACATATGCCGAGCCGAGAGCCTATGAGAATCCGCTGGCAGATGAAGAAAATGTCAAGGCTGTTATTCTGAATCATTATGAGGAAACCCATACAGATGCTAAAGATGAGCCCAGCTATGATGGAAAAGGCGGTCTGGAATGTGCATTCAAAGAGGATGTTGAACGACTCGCCTGTGTTATTTATCAGGAAGCTGGCGGAGACGCTTGTTGCGACTTATGCCGTAAGCGAGTGGCAGATGTCGTTCTCAATCGCGTCAAAGATCCTCGGTTCAAAGGTACAACTATTGAGGAAATTCTGATTGATGGGGATCCTGCTCCACAGTGGGGTTTATATTCTGTTACTGGTGTTGTGTGGCCGGCAAAAGCATCGTATCCCGAAGAAGCAGCCGCTGTTCAGCGAGCTTGGGATACAGCTTTCGATGTGCTAGAAGGTAATCATAGTGATTTGACCGAGGATTATATTTGGTGTGCAGAATTTCCGCAGGGTACAGATGTCATCGAATGTTGCGGAATTTACTTCGGGAAATGAGGCGGATTCCGCAAGTCGGCGACCGACGGATGGAGTCGTTCATAAGAAGAGACCTTTATGCCCCATGCAAATTGAGCGATCCCGAACCATGTGTGGTTACATATGTGAATTACCAACATCGCTGGTACGAAGTTTATTTCGAAAGGCTAGGCTTCTATTGTGGCTATAAGTTTGACGATATCAACGAGGAAGAGACAGACCCCAATTGATTATTCAGGAGGGATCCGTCTATGACCACTACCCAAATCAGAGAATTGATTAACCGACGGCGTCGGCAGGTTCTCGTGCACAGTGTGATCTACTATAAGCTCAATGCTAATCTAATTGATGATGCCACATGGTCCAAATGGGCCCTTGAGCTTGAGGAATTACAGAATCGATATCCAAAAATTGCCGCGGAATGCTTTTTAGCAAAAGCATTTGAGAACTTTGACCATTCAACTGGGATGAGTTTACCGCTGGATGATCCGTGGGCAGTGCACACAGCACAATATCTGCTCTCGATTGCGCGTAAAATACAATGCGCTTTATGAAGGGAGTTGATATTTTATGAACAATCTTATTCTTTATGGCATTGGAGATGCAAAGTATCAATATCGGGTACTCAAGTATTTCTGCATTTACGATGAGAACATCGACATTGCTGAGATCAAACGTATTGCACGCATGATGCAGGTGGTAAACCCAAGCATTGAGCATGTATATTTGATCAGCAATCGGCATGGCCTGAAACGTGAATTTCAGGAATCAATCAAACGAAACTCGATTGAGAGCTGTGCAATTTTCAAAGACACATTGGAAAGAGAAGGTATTCAAATCTTCTAACCTGTAATGAAGCGGGACGTCTGACACAAGGCGTCTTCGCTTTTATTTTTACGAAAGGACATATAACTATGGACGATTTAAGCAACTTCATACAATCAGTCGGTGCAATGGCTGAAATGACAGCAATATTTTATAACGCGTTATTAGACGCGGGTTTATCGGAAGACGTTGCTGTGACATTAACTGCCAAAATGATTGGTGAAGTCATCAGACCTAATGGAAGCACGCAAAAGGAGGACGAGCAATGAATAACTATATTTTCCTCATCGTTGGTCCTTCTGGAAGCGGAAAAAGCACGATCGCCGAACAGCTGGTGGAAACCATGAATCTCAAGCAGATCGAGTCTTATACTACCAGAAAGCCACGCTCCCGTCATGAAAAAGGACACATTTTCGTGACTGACAAAGAATTCGATAAGCTTACGGAATTAGTTGGCTATACTGAATTCTGCGGTCATCGCTATGCTGCTACAGCAGCTCAAGTTGAGGAAAATGATATTTATGTCATTGATCCAGCTGGGGTTGCTTTCTTTAAAGAGCATTATCACGGAACAAAGAAGGTAAAGGTTCTCGGTATCTGGGCAACGGAGCCCGCCAGAAAAAAGAGAATGTTCCTGCGCGGAGATCCTGAGGATGCTATTGTGAAGCGTCTGGAGAACGATAGAACGGCATTCAGCACAGATATCTGTGACATTGTCTTTTATAACAAAAACCTGCAGGAAACGCGCGAAGCCGTCGCACAGTGCATTTCCTGGTATCTCTTTATCAAGAACTGAACATAAGGAGGACATTATCATGTCAAACGCAACGAAAGAACAGATGAAAGAAGAAGCTATCGCTCGTATGACGCTGCTTCATATTCATTCCAATGCCATTCACGAGTTTCAGACGGAGAACCTTGTGAACTACTCCCAGTTCGGTGTTCTCTTCTGGCTCACAGAGGAACAGCAGAAGCGAGTGGAGGAGTTTGAAAAACAGTCTGGAAATCTCGTCTATCACGTAATCGAAAATCATTATGTCGAACTCGGACGGATGCTTACATTCCTCTATGTCTCGCCGTATATGGAGGAATGGGAACGAGATCGTAAAGAACTTGCGGCCAGAGAACCTCTTGCATATGTAGCGAATCTCACTGACGAGATCTGTTCAGAGTATGGTCATGTTGGCATTAAACCATGTTGCGGCGGATTAAGGAGGACTTGGTGATGGCAACTCTACCAACTGTTGATTTTACCCTCAAATACGAACGACGGCTCTGCAAGGTCAAAAGCGAGCTTGGATATTTTCACTGCTGGGAGCATTTTAGCGAGCCTGTACCCGCTGGTCTGACAATTGGCTCTCCCCCGGCAGGAGTTATCAGTTATGTTGTTGGCATCGTAGAATTTGATGACGGTATCCGACGTGTGGATCCCACTGAGATCAAGTTCTGTGATGAAGAACACGCGAATCTCTGTGCACTGAATAAATATGAAAAGGAGCATGATACAAATGAGAAAAAATGAAAGACTCATTGGCATAAGACCATATCAAACATCTACAGGCGATTGGCATCTTGAACTTACGTATGCTTATGAAGACAAAAAAGGCGAGCATCACGTGATATTCCCCGATGTTCTGTGCCCATTTCCGATGCGAGCAGTTCCTTTTCCTGATACCACGCCTAAGGCCGTTGGAATCTATCTTCGCTCGTGTGGATTTTCGATTCCGGGATTGGATCCGATTCCATTGAATATGGGGTCTTGTCAGCTGGCACAGGCGCGTGGAAATACCGAGCCAGCGTATGCCTTCGATATCATCACAAATTACTTCACGCGTGACATGACGATTGAAGAAATTGAGAAAGAGCTCGGATACAAGGTAAAAATTGTATCTAAGGAGGAGAAGAAATGACAAAGGAATTTTGTGATATTTGTGGAAGGCCCATCGAGACATATAAAAACGTTTCTGAGTTTAAGCTTAAAAAGGCAGTTCACACATTGCGTGAAAGCTGGTGGCAAAAACTTACTGTTCACAATGCTTGCTGGAGGGAACTGTGTAAGCAAATCGCAGATATAACGATTACATATGAGCCAATGGAGGACGACCAATGAAATGCTTTTATCATAATGATGCAGACGGAAAGTGTGCCGGGTTCTGGGTGCACTACAGAACTCATCTTGCACCGCATACGGAAACTATGGACTTCATCGAGATGAGCTATGAAAAACCGTTTCCGATGGATACAATCCTGCCTGACGAGCAGATTTATATTGTGGACTACTCCATCATGCCTAATGAGATGCGGGAGCTGCTGAAGATCACGCAGGATGTCACCTGGATCGATCATCACAAAACGGCGATTGAACGCTATAAGGACTTTGGACATGATATTCGCGGTATCCGGTATGATGGAATCGCTGGATGCATGCTGACATACTGCTATCTCACTCATATGACAAATGGCGGACACGGTGAAGTTCATCCGTTTGACATTAAGATGACAGAGGATGCTCCGCTGTTCACAAAGCTGATTGCTGACTGGGATGTCTGGAAGTTCGAGTTCGGCGACCTGACACGCCGCTTTGTCACAGCATTCAACTGTGGCAACTTTGATCCGCAGAACCCTGAATGGCTGAAATTTGATCGTGTACAATCCCGTGAAGGGTGCCTTGAAACCTATATGGTCATCGAAGGCGCGAGCATGATTAAATACCGTGATGGTTGGGCAAAGGGATATTTGGAGAGGTTTGGATTCGAGACCGAGTTCGAGGGCCTTAAGTGCTTTGCAGTCAACCTCAGTAATTGCAGCAGCGAGTATTTTAAGTCGCTGCCTGAAGAAAAATACGATGCTTTCATCGCATTCGCCTTTAACGGCAAGGAATGGATTGTCAGCATGTATTCTGCCAGTGCGGATGTAAGCGTGATCTGCAAGAAATACGGCGGTGGAGGGCATAAGGGAGCTGCTGGATTCCATACCAAGGAGCTGCCGTTTGGAGGATAGACGATGAGTTTCTCTCGAAAATGTAAAAGACGATCTGACAGAAATAACCATCAAGGTCGAACTACCTGCCCGAAATGTCATGCAAAGCTGATTGAAAAACCGGGATATGGCCTTGTATGTCAGGAATGTGGCTGGATGAAGCTCTCATCCATGGCTGGTGGGGAGGATAACGATCATGAATAAAAGACACAGACGAAGAAAAGCCATAGCAACAATGATTCGTGAAACTATATTAGCTTATTATGAGACTGCTAATATGAAAAAAGGCAATAAGAATGATGGCTAAATCACTATTTATTCTCGTGGTATGTCACCTAATTGGCGATTATTGCTTGCAGAGTGATTTCATTGCGAAAACGAAAGGTCAGAACTGGTATCATTTATTCGTACATTGTGCTTTATATATCGTTCCGTTTTACGTGGCTTTTGGCTGGGACTTGCGATTAGTCATGCTATTCGTTTCGCATGTATTCGTCGATGCATTGAAAGCAAGATACCACGTGATTTCGTATCTAGGGGATCAACTTATTCATTATGCCATATTGCTTATTTGTTTAGTTTGGGGGTAGCAGTCTTCATATGAGCGAAAATGCAAAGGCTTTGTCTGGAATATACGGGTTCGTTCCACTTTTGGACGAGCCTAAGCCCAAGAAAAAGCAGGAATCAAATTTAGAAGATTGTCTTGATTGCGAGTTTTTGGGTCTGGATGAGCTTTGGTCTGAATTCTATTGCAAAAAGTCGGACACACGAATTCACGAGGATGATGACCTCGTCAGTGAAGAAAAGTGTAAATACTTTAGGAGGAAATAATATGTACACAAAACGTAATATGGCAGAAGATATTGTGGATCTCTTTGATGAATTTTTAGCAGAAAAAGATATTGAGGTGCCCTGTTCTGATCCGGACGAGGAAGCAGACAGACATGCGGACGATAACTGTGCATGCCTTTACGGGATGGAGTATTGGAATCTTGTAGATAAAGTTGAAGTTATTCTTCATAAACGGTTATGAAAGGAGAAAAACATGACAAATCTTAGTGATACCCTTTTGGTCAGCATTAGTTTTTCCGATAAAGACACTGGTGTATTGGTCGTCGGCAGAAAAAGAAAGAATCAATCTATTGATATCGTCAATGCGTTTCAAGGAGAAGAAGCACTTGAACTTTATAAGAAACTTGTAACGAAAAAGGAGAAAAGTAATGAATCTTGATGAATTCCGCAAAGCTATGGAATCAGATGCAACGGTTGAAAATGAGCGTCTGAAACAAGATCTTGCTGATGTTGAGAAGAGTTATCGCGATATGTCTGAAGGATACACGGACAGAATTAAGAGGCTAAATAGCGATTGTCGAGCTTTGGCAAATCGCTGCTTTGCTCTAACGCACGGTGCGATGTGTGTATTCTGCGAGCTGAGCGATTATCGTTGTAAACATGCAATGTCTATTGATGATAAAGTAAAGGCTGCGAAGAAACTTATGGAGGAAAACAACAATGCTGAAAATTGAAAATACCGAAGTAATGGGCTGGGAGGCAGCCATTAGAGGGATGCGAAATCCGATGAACTCGTGGGAGAAGAGTGATAGCGGATTTTGTGATGTTATCGGAGACAATTTCGGAAGCATTATCAAACCTGCAAACTATCGTGTTGGCCCCAATGATTATGATCTTATGACTCGTCTTCGCGCTGCTGGTATCGATCATCGGAAATTTATGCGGATGATTGAAGTGTATGTGGACATCACGGCTCCGCTGTACTGGTGGAAGGAGTTCGATACGTATAAGGTCGGTACTGTCGCCAATTCCTGCTCTACGATGCATAAGATCGCGGCTAAGGAGTTTACGTTGGAGGATTTCTCATGTGAGCATTTGCTTGATGAGGAATCTTTGCCGCCCTATGAAGAACGAGCTGACATTGACCATTGTGAACCTTTAGCTGCTATCGATGTAAATGGGCAGTGGTGCTACTATACCCCCAAAACCTTTCTTAACATGACGTGCCATGTCTTGAATTATTTCAGGAGACTTTATCTCAAAACCAAGAATAAAAAATATTGGTGGCAGATGATCCAGCTCCTACCGAGTTCATATAACCAGAAGCGGACGATCATGATGAGCTATGAGGTGCTTGCCAACATCTACAAGTCCAGGCGGAATCACAAGCTTGACGAATGGCATACACTCTGCGATTGGATTGAAGGCCTGCCGTATTCGGAGATGATTACAGGTGGTGCAGATTGTCCGAATAAAAAGATTACCGTCTCAGAAGCAGATGCAATCGCGGCATATATACTCAGTAAACTTCAAAATTCTGAACCAACCAAGGATGTCACGATTACCGATCTCACAATTACTGATTGGTGGAATCAGTGCGGTCATGTGAACTGCGTTGAGTCTAAGGCTCTCAGGGATCATTTCAACAAACTTGCTGAGGAAGGTAAACGGTGAAAGGAGTCAAATTGATGAAAAAACTGATTACATTACTTCTTACAATGCTTCTGCTTATTTCTTCCTTTTCTGGATGCACTGTGCAGGAGGCGGACAAGGTAAATTATAATATGAATGTGACTGCTGATAATTTCGGCTGCGAACGCCGAATTACGGTCTATAACGCGCGTACTGACAAGATTATTCTGTACGCCGAGGGCTATATGTCTATCAGCAACAATAGCGCTTCGGAGTTGGTCGTCACGTGCAAAGTCGGAGCGAATGAATATAAGAAGAATTATATTTATCTCAACGACTATACACTTTATGTTGTTGAAGACATTACCGGAACACATGCTGATCCATACCATTATCTGATCGAGTTCCATACAGAATTCCCAATCAGCGTAGATGTGAAGCCGTAACAGAGGTATATTCGAATGCCAGAAGTGAATAATAAAATCTTCATTCTGTTTACACAGAAGGAAGTGGATGAAATCAAAGAAGGCCTGCCGGTTTCACTCTATGATGAAGAAACGGGAAAGCAGACAGTGTTTATGACAGAAGAAAGCTATAAGGAGATGAATGACTGGTGGAACGGCCCTCCGGATTGATAAACACATCAAATGGTAATTGTCAGTTTGGCAATGAAAAATGCTTGTGCCAGTTTTGTAAAGCTGGGTGCAGTAAACAGAGTACGTGCTTCGATTGCACTTTAGAAGGCAAAGCTATTCACGACATAACCAAGTGCACTAAATTTGAAAAGGAGATGAACGGCTAATGGAACGACTCTCCAAAATGATTAAGAATTTCGTAGTCGCGCGTGGAAATACAAAAAGCCAGTATTGCCTAGAACTATTTGAAAAGGAGTTTAAGAAAAACATGTTAGAATGGGCAAAACGAGAAGTTGAACTCGCATGTAAGCGAGCATGTGGAGACTATCCTAAGGTCGCATTTGATTATGGATGTGGCTGCTATGCAAGTGCACTCAAAGCATTTAAAAGCTTGCTTGGGGATGAACACAGCGGCATGAGCATTGGATACACCAAACATATTCTGGATCGGTTGATCGACGGGAAAGTGCTGACGCCTATTGAAGATACGCCGGACATTTGGAATGATTGTGCTCGATATGAATATGAGGTGGGATATTCCGTCCAGCAGTGCAAGCGTATGAGCAGTCTGTTTAAGTACATCTACGATGATGGAACCGTCAAATACAAAGATATCAATCGATTTGTATGTGCCGATAAGGATCAGCCGAGTCTTACCTGGCATAGCGGTCTAATTGATAAGATTCTCAATGAAAAATTCCCGATTACTATGCCATATATGCCGTCTGATAGACCGTTTAGGGTTTATTGTTCTGAAGCGTTGACGGATCCTAAAAATGGCGATTTCGATACAGTTGCAATTTGGTATGTCAAGATGCCAAATGGAGATCATGAAGAAATCAACCGCTTCTTCAAAGAAGGTAAAGATGATTGGGTTGAAATCGATGAAACTGAATACCAGAAACGAAAGGAAATGGAGGTTACAAAAAATGGCACAAATTGATATTCGCAAACATCTCGTATATCTCAATGAAAAATATGGCGTCGAGCTCGAGACCGAAGACGTCAGCGATGGGTATCACACATTCGGCTGTTTGTATGAGCAGCGCTGTATCCTGTTCGCGGCTTTGGTAGGAGCATATCGTGACCTGGCATGGAAGTCCAGATGCCATTCGGATGGTGAACCTTGCTTTGGAGGTGGATGGTTTGTTGTCGGTATCAAGACACCTCAGGGGCAGTACACCTATCACTATCCGGAAGAGGATTGGTATCTGTTCGACTGTGAAGAAGTTGAGCGGGCACCCGAGTGGGACGGGCATACAGCAGAGGACGTGACACGACTGCTGTCTTTGCAGACACCTTCTATTTCGGATGTGGTCGGGGCCATGACGCTCGATAAATACAATCAGCCTTCGGAGGAATAAACGATGATTATTATTGCGTGCCTGATCTGGGTCGGAGTTCAGCTTGGAGCTCCGGCCGCTTTTTATATTCTGCTGGGTATTGACGCTATATTTAAGATTTTGGCATTGGGCGTTAAGTTAGGAGAGAAAAAATGAGTATCTTCAAGAATCCAGAATCTTGTCCGAACTGTGTCCACAAGGATGTCTGTATGTATAAAAAGGACTATGCTAAGCTTGTGGCAGATTTGGAAAAAGATGATCAGCTTTTACCTGCAGGAGTGGACTTTATTGAACCATTGATGGTTACTTGTAAATATTATAACAGAAATGTAATTTATGGTAAAAGGAGTAATGTAAAATGAACCCTGATGAAATTGATGTGATGAAACTGACCCCGGAAGATTATCTCAAGATGCGAGATCGTTGCAAAGAGCTGGAGCGTAATAATATTCTTCAGCATGAGCATATTCTGGAGCTTGAAAGGGTGAACGCCGAACTTTCAGGCGCCATCCACAGAATGCATGGCGGCTGCGAAAGAGCCGTCGAATTGCGCAAGCTTCTTGACGAATTGTTTGATGTCGGAAGAAACGAAGTCGTTTCCGACGATGAGATTCGGAAAAGAATGAAAAATCTTCAGAACGAGCTCGCGCAACTCAGAAAAGAAAACTGTCGAGTTTACAATCAGCGTAACCAGCTCGCTGATGAGAAAAAACAGCAGGCTGCTTATATTCTGGAACTTCGGGAGGAGCTCGAGCGTATTCGCAGGGCGGCGAACAACAGCATTGATTCCTCTCAGACGGCTCTGAAGGACGCTGACGCCAAGATCCAGTCTGCCAATGATCGAGCTGCCAATGCAAAGAAAGAGGCAAAGGAAGCTAAGGAGAGGGCTGAGAGCGCTTCTGAGAGGGTTCGGTATCTGGAGAGGAAGCTCCGAGATGTGGAGAGTCTCAATGATTCGCTCATAAAAGAGCTGGTAAGAAGACAGGAGGCTCTACGGCAGGTCATTGATAATGACGCAGATGCGTATCAGCAAAACGTTCTGAAATATGCTCCAGATCATCATGATTATCTGTTAAATGTTATCTATGCAGCGATGGGTATGTGCGGTGAAGCCGGAGAAGCATCGGAACTTGTGAAAAAGTACGCGTATCATGACCATGCAATTGATACAGAGCATCTGGCACGAGAGCTTGGAGATGTGCTCTGGTATGTATCCTATATGGCACATCTGTTTGGATATCCTCTCGGTAAAATTATGGCTATGAACCAGGAGAAGCTTGCCAAACGGTATCCTGACGGGAAGTTCGATGCAGAAAGAAGTAGAAACCGGGAGGAGGGCGATATTTAATGCCTCTCTTCAAACGAAACGGAAAAACCATTTTTGGTTGCCAATTCAACAAAAAAGAACAAGAAGCGATGGAACGTGAAGTTCGATCTCAACTGGCCGAGTGGAGTCGCAAGAATATGATGGAGATCGATGCGATGTTTCTTTGGTTCATGCATGATGAATTTGGCTTCGGACTGGAGCGCCTGCGTCGAGTATATTTTGGCTTCCGGCCATACATGGAAGAGCTAGCAAAGCGGTATGAGATGAAAGGGTCTGATACGCCATTTCTGTGCACGAAGAAGTTGTTGGACTATGGCGTTGACCTGGAAAAATGGGATAAAGAAGTGGATCAGATGGTTGAAGAGTGATAGAAATTGTGATATTCTTAAAATACTTTCAATGATAAAACGACCTTTACAAAAAAAAAGAGAGGCGCATGTATGAAATACTGTAAGAATTGTGGTAAGCAACTACCAGATGATGCAAGATTCTGTGTAGATTGTGGAACACCGATCGAGGAAGCATCGTCCAAAAGACGAGTGGAACAGGCTGGGACGATCTATAAGTGTCCGAACTGCGGAGAAGTGCTGGAATCGATGACGGCTGTGTGCCCGGCTTGCGGGTATGAGATCCGAAACGTGAAAGCGGTGAGTTCTGTTCAGATTTTTGCAGACAAACTTACAAAGATCGAAGCAGAAGAGATGCCGCAGGTCGAAAACAATTCCTTCATGAAAAAGGTATTCGGTCGGGATCTCAGAGAAACCCCTGCTAGGCTGGAAGAGGCACGGCGAACGTTTGAGAGGCAAAAGCGGGATAAAAAGATCAACCTCATTTCTAATTATCCCGTCCCGAACACGAAAGAGGATCTGACGGAGTTTGCATTGCTTGTGACAACAAATCTGAAGGATAGTTCGGACGATGAAGTTTATGAGGCATGGGTCGGAAAACTAGAACAGCTATATCAAAAGGCTGAGATCCTGATACCGACAGATCCGATGTTTGAACGAATTGAAGAGGCTTATCGGAAAGCAAAGGGCAAAGCGCAGCGAAAAAAGATGGTTCCGATCCTGCTGATCATTGGGCCAATCATTGCCTGCCTTTTGATCATCGGTTTCACTTCCAACCCAACGCTGACATGGGTCATTCTCGGTACGGCGATTGTACTCGGAATCGGCAGTACGATCCTATCCAAACAGAAACGACAAAACAGAAGGAGACATTAACATGGGACTCTTTTCAAAGCTTACATCCGGTGGATTGATGAATGAGATCCGCTGTGACGAACCTTCATATCTGATTTGGAAGTGGCGTCCAGCAGGCGGAAACGGTAAACGGGAAAACGCCATCCGCTGGGGTTCTTCCCTCCGTGTCAAAGACGGTGAGGTTGCAGTATTTGTCTACAAGCATAGCGACGGGACGCTGCAGGACTTTATTGAAGGTCCGTTCGACGGCATTGCAGATACAAAGAACCTTCCGATTCTGGCTGATCTGATTGGGCTTGCCTATGACAACGGGACTCCGTTTCAAGCGGAGGTTTATTTCATCAATCTTGCTAGCATCATTCAGACACGGTTCGCAGTTCCGTACTTCGAAGTTGCAGATCCAAGATTCCCGGATTTCAGTGTTCCTGTTGCGGTTCGAGGAACGATTGGATTCAAGATCAAGGACTACCGACAGTTCATCAAGCTGCATCGTTTGGCTGAGTTCACGCTGGAGGATTTCCAGAAGCAGATCCGTGATGCTGTCAGCCGCTATACGAAGGATATTGTGGCGAACATCCCAACTGCAGAGAATATCCCGGTTGTTCAGCTGGATCGAAAAACAGATTTGATCAGCGAGAAGCTGGAGGCTGTTGTCAGCGAACGACTCAATGATAATTTTGGTGTTCTGGTATCCGGCGTGGACGTTGGAGCGGTCGAAATTGACAAAGATAGCGACAGTTATCGGGAACTTGTAAAAGTTACCAAAAATGTCACTACGGCTCGTGTAGAGGCTGAAACGGAGGATTACAAGGAACGTCTTCGGATTGCACGGGAAGAAGGCCAGTATGCGCAACGCAAGCAGACAGAAACGGCTCATTTTGCAGCATATCAGGTCGAAGCACAGCGCGATGTTGGTGTTGCCGGCGCAAATGCGCTTGGACAGATGGGTGCGAATGGCGGCGGTAATGCTGATGCTGGTGGGTTTAATCCTGCAGCTATGATGGCTGGAATGACACTTGGCGGTGCGATCGGACAGAATCTTGCTGGCACGATGAATGGTGTAAGCAGCGCTCCGGTTCCTCCACCCATTCCCGAATCGAAGTATTATGTAGCAGTCAATGGTCAGCCGACTGGTCCTTATACGGTTGCTTCACTTCGAGAGATGATGCAGAACGGTCAACTCACGCGGCTCAGTCTCGTATGGAAAGATGGCATGGCTGGCTGGTCTGCGGTTGAAAATGTTGATGATCTGAAGTCAGTTTTGGGTGCTGTTATTCCGCCAATACCGACTGTGTAATACAGAAAAGATAGCTCTTGTGGGGTCCTTCGTGGGCCTCACAGGGGCTTTTCTTTTTGCTATTTTAGAGAAAAAGTTGGTAAAATTTCTGCCCACTTTAGTCAAATAAAAAGTGGGCACAACCCGGGCAAAACTGGGCAGAGCACAGAAAATTGGCATTTGGGACTCGGAATTTTTGAAAATTTTTGGACAAAAGTGGCCATTTGCCCACTTTTTGCCCACTTTTTGCCCACTTTTGAAAAGCCGAAAAACCTAGTATTTTCAATGGTTTCGGGGTTTTCTGCCCACTTTCCCACTTTTTTTCTTATTAACCCTAGAGAAAAACTTTTATTATAGTAATAAGGGATTTTTCAAAAAAGTGGGCAGAGCGTGATTTTCGTCGATTTTGAGGAAATTCGGTGAGATGCTGAAAATCCGAAAAATCTAACCTAGCTTAGCGAGAACAAACCTAGATTAAAATTCCCAGATTCAGGGTGTCGTGTGAAAAGTTCAGAAAAGTCATTTTTCTGGATACTGATGACTACGCGTGAAAAACATGCCCTTTTATGAAGAGAGAGGCAATATATGCTTCTCTCTTTAATTTTTGTTTGGAGGTTTAACAATCTCATGTTGGAAAACAAATTTAAGACAAAGCTCATCAAAGAGATTCGCGAGCGACTTCCCGGAGCAATCGTGCTCCATATCAATCCGCCTCCGCAGGGCATTCCCGATCTCCTCGTTTTGAACGGGGAACGTTGGGCCGCCCTGGAAGGGAAGAAAGAAACCAATTCGAGTCATCGGCCGAATCAGGATTATTGGATTGAGAAGATGAACAGGATGTCGTTCGCTGCGTTCATCAGTCCTGAAAACAAGGAGGAAGTTCTGAATGCAATGGAACGATCATTCTCGGATTGAAGGACGACACGCAACATTCTCTGCGAGCAAGTATAATTGGCTGAATTACACAGACGATAAGCTGGTCACGGTCTATGATAATATGAAGGCAAAAGAAAGAGGGACTGTTCTTCATGCGTTCGCTGCGACCTGTATCCGTCTCGGACAAAAGCTTCCTCGCTCGCACAAGACACTCAATCAATACGTGAATGATGCAATTGGCTTCCGAATGGATCCGGAAGTGCTGCTGTACTATTCTGATGACTTTTTTGGAACAGCCGATACAATTGCATTCCGAGATAATCTTCTTCGAATTCATGATTACAAGAGCGGAGAGATTGAGGCGCACATGGAGCAGCTTCTGATCTATGACGCTCTTTTCTGTTTGGAGTACGCTGTGTCTCCATATGAGATCGATCATGAACTTCGCATCTATCAGAACGATGATGTCAACATCTATAATCCAACCGGCCAAGAGATTATGGATATTTGTGATCGCATCATTCGTTTTAATAAAATATTGATACAACATCGTAAGCAGGAGGTCTGACGATATGAACTCTATTGCTCAGGAAATGGAGAGCTTCTTAGGGATCAATGAAATGCTTGACTGCAATGATCCAGTTGCTCTCGACATTTTGATGCATTATGGCATCAAACGACGTTCCGGACGATATCCGTGGGGTTCCGGCGACAACCCTTATCAACATTCCGGTGACTTTCTCAGCCGCGTAGAAGAACTTCGAAATCAGAAATATACCTTTACTGATGCAGCTGGTAAGACCTATACTGGCGATCTCGCGATTGCAAAGTCGATGGGATTGACGACCAGTCAGCTTAGAGTCCAGCTCAGTCTTGCAAATGCCGAACGGAGGAGCATTGACGTTGCGCAGGCCAAGGCTCTTCGAGAGAAAGGCATGAGCACTAATAAGATTGCAGAAGAGATGGGAATTGCTGAATCTTCGGTTCGTTCCCTTTTGAATGCAAATTCGGAAGCGCGAATGAATCAGGCTCAGAAAACTGCTGACTTTCTGCGAGAGCAGGTAGATACCCGTGGAATGATCGATGTAGGGACTGGCTCTGAACTGGAAATCGGTGTCTCAAAGGAACGCATGAATCAGGCACTTTACATTCTTCAGATGGAAGGCTATAAGGTGTATGGCGGTGGTGTACCGCAGGCGACGAATCCTGGCAAGCAGACAAACCTGAAAGTTCTCTGTCCTCCCGGTACGGAACATAAGGAAATCTTTCAGTATGATAAGGTTAATTCTTTGAAGGATTACAAGTCCTATGACGGTGGCGATACCTTCAAACCGGCATTCCAGTATCCTGCAAGTCTGGATTCCAAACGTCTTCAGATCAATTATGCCGAGAATGGCGGTAAAGAGAAAGACGGGCTGATCGAACTTCGCAGAGGCGCAGCCGATTTGTCGTTGGGCGATTCCAACTACGCGCAGGTTCGTATCATGGTGGATGGAAAGCACTACCTCAAAGGTATGGCTGTCTACTCAGACGATCTTCCAAAGGGCATTGATGTTCGTTTCAATACCAACAAATCTGTCGGTACACCGATGGAGAAGGTTTTGAAGCCTATCAAGGATGATCCTTCCAATCCGTTTGGCGCGCTTGTCAAAGAGCGTGGTGGTCAGAGCTATTATACAGACAAGGACGGAACAGAGAAGCTGTCTCTCATCAATAAGACCCGTGAAGAAGCAGACTGGACGGAATGGGCCAACCGTGTCCCCTCTCAGTTTCTTTCCAAACAGAGTCTTGATCTGGCACAGAAACAGCTGAATGTTGCAAAAGCTGATAAAGCAGATGAGTTCTCTGAAATCATGGCACTTGAGAACCCGACTGTTAAAAAGAGACTTCTTCAGTCTTTTGCTGATGACTGCGATACGGCTGCGGTTCATCTGTATGCAGCGGCTCTGCCGCGTCAGCAGTATCATGTTATTCTACCTGTGACCTCGATGAAAGACAATGAGATCTATGCACCGAACTATAAAAACGGTGAGACTGTTGCTCTGATTCGATACCCGCACGGTGGAACGTTTGAGATCCCTATCCTGAAAGTCAACAACCGCCAGGCAGATGCAAAGAACATGATTGGCACAACCTCTGCAGATGCAGTTGGTATCAATGCCCATGTTGCAGAGCGTCTGTCTGGGGCGGACTTTGATGGCGATACTGTCATGGTTATCCCCTGCAACTCTGCAACCTCCAGGGTACGCATCACTTCAAAACCCCCACTTCGGGAATTGGAAGGCTTTGACCCGAAGATGGAATATGCAGAGAAGCCGGGTATGACCTATATGAAGTATAAGCGTGCGGACGGAAAAGAAGTCGATAACACGCAGCTTCAGATGGGTATGATCTCAAACCTCATTACTGACATGACACTTCTTGGTGCGACAGAACCTGAGCTTGCTCGTGCTGTCAAGCACAGCATGGTTGTCATTGATGCGGCCAAGCATAAGCTTGACTACAAACAGAGCGAGATCGACAATGGCATCGCTGCTTTAAAACAGAAGTATCAGGGTTCGTATGACGAGAATGGTAATTACCATGAGGGTGCTGCGACTTTGATCTCCCGTGCCAAATCTCAACAGTCTGTGACCAAACGTCAAGGCAGCCCGAAAATCGATCCGAATACAGGCGAGCTGATCTGGAAAGATGTCGACGAACCGACTTATGTAAACAGCAAGGGGCAGACGATCCGCAGAACACAGGCTTCTACAAAGATGGCTGAAACAAAGGATGCCCGTTCCCTGATCTCTGATCTTGGTAGTTCAATGGAAGAAGCCTACGCCGATTACGCAAACACTATGAAAGGTCTTGCAAACCAGGCACGACTCCAGATCGTCAACACAAAAGACATCCCCTACTCTCCTGAAGCTCGTGCCAAGTATGATTCTGAGGTTCGCTCTTTGGATGCCAAGCTCAAGACTGCGCTTTTGAACGCCCCTCGTGAACGGCAGGCACAGACGATTGCGAATGCCGTGGTGGCTGCTAAGAAGGAGAGCAATCCGAACATGACAAAGGGCGAAATTAAGAAGGCTTCTCAACAGGCGCTTGTGGAGGCACGAAATTCTGTAGGCGCGCATCGCCAGGCAATTAAGTTGGAAGAGAAGGAATGGGAAGCGATTCAGGCCGGTGCAATTTCGAAGACACAGTTGGAGAAAATTATTGCAAATACCGACCTCGATAGCTTGAGAACTTGGGCTACACCTCGTACAAAGACCACTCTCTCTAATGCAAAAGTTCTTCGTATGCAGGCTCTTTATGAAGCTGGTAATACCACCGAAGAAATTGCTGCAGCCTTAGGCGTTTCTTCGTCTACAGTTTCAAAGTATTTACATAAAAAGGATGGTGTCGCATAATGGCTTTAATGCATAATGCAATGCTGACGACGTTCGACAATCCTTATGATCCTTTTGAACAGTTCCCCCTGTGGTTTATGTTCGACATGCAAAAAGGCTACAATTCGTGCGCATATCTTGGACGAATTGCAAAGGTTTCGGATCAATTCAGTCAGGAAGAGAACGAACGTGAAGTCGAGCTTGCGATTGATGAAATTGTAAAGAACGATTTCTTGAACATTTATCGCAAAGTTACAAAAGCAATGCCTGAGAAAGAGGCGAGCTGATGTTAGATGTATTTAGGCAGCTTGAAGTTGTCTTTACTTCTGCATTTGGCTCGTCTTTTGCATTGTTTAGCTTTACTGTTATTGCTGTGATTATCATTTGACAGGGAAATTCTTTAGTAAGAAGCCCGATATAATATCAAATGATATATGGGGAGGGTCTCAAATATCACACCCCCTCCCTTATCGCGGTGGTCTTCTAAAATTCCCCGGGGGAAGATTTTTGGGAGGCAAACTGGCAGTGTTCTCTGTGGAACAGCTCTGAAAGTGATGATAGCTGTACATAACTCACTGAAAAGTTCCATCAGCATTTTATTATCGGGCTTCTGAGACCATCTCGGAGCCCGTTTTCTATGTTTAGGAGGGTCCTATGAACTGTAACAGTAACGTAAATGAGCAGTTTCGTAAATCTGTACTGGTGTCAGTTGATGATGTAGGTCAGATTATCGACACAGCAAATGAAGAATCACTTCTTTTAGGGCAGGTCGTGTATCAAAGTGGTACAGCACTTGAACTATCAGAGTCTTATCACAGAATCAAACGGAAAGGTCTCTATCGAGCGGATGCATCAGTTGTGTTTGTTCCAAAGGATGATGGCATCATCACAGTTCGAATGCTACTTAGTGGACATCTGCTTCCATCGTCTCAGGCACGTCTTGATGTAGAGAAGAACAAATATTACACAATCACTTCTTGTGTCCCAGCATTTGATCGAATCTTCAGTGTGGAGCTTACGCCAAAACTTGAATTAACAATTGCCGGTGTTCCCGGAATCGTAGTTCGCACAATGCTCAGCACAACAAAACTCGCCTGACTTTATAGAAAGGAGACAGTGAATGAGTAAAGCAAAAACACCGGACTCTTCCAGTTCTCCTCGGAAGATCAGACCGGCTATTTCGCCAGAGGCTCGCGATAATCAGTTGATTGCGCTGGCTTACAATCTGGTAGAGAAACGTCTTCTGGAAGGCACTGCATCTTCACAGGAGACCACACATTTTCTGAAACTCGGCTCTGCTAGAGAACGCAAAGAGCTAGAGATTCTTGAATTGCAGAAAGAGCTGATTGCAGCAAAGACAAAGAACCTTGACTCGATGCGGGAGCTTAAAGCACTTTATGCTGATGCAATGGCTGCAATGTCTGATTATCAAGGCAGGAGGTCTGATGGTAATGAATAAATGTTATTCAGAGCTGATTCAGCTTCCAACCTTTCAGGAACGGTTCGATTATCTCGTTATCGGAAACGGCGTTGGATATGCAAACTTCGGATGGCGTCGTTATCTGAATCAAGCCCTTTACCACTCACCTGAATGGAAGCAATTTCGTGACCGGATTATCATTCGAGATAACGGGCGGGATTTGGCTTGTGAAGGTTACGAGATTTTTGAGCCGATCATCATTCATCATTTGAATCCGATCACATACGAGAATATCTTAAATCGAGATCCGTGCATCTTTGCAATGGAGAATGTAGTCTGTGTTCGTGATCGGACGCATAAGGCAATTCACTATGGCGATGCATCATTACTGGTGGATCTTCCACCGGCGAGAAAACCAAATGATACTTGTCCGTGGAAGAAATAACAGTAAAGGAGGATAATATGCAGGATAGCATTCTTGTGACTATTCGAAAATTGGTTTGCGGCGATCCATATGCAAATCACTTTGATGCTGATTTGCTTGTTCATATCAATGCTTGCTTTTCCATCTTAAGTCAGTTGGGTGTTGGTCCAGAAAAAGGGTTTGTTGTAACAGACGAAACACAGAACTGGAGTGATTATACTGCTGACAGTACGGTGCTAAATTTGGTGAAGACCTACATTACATTAAAGGTACGCTTGATCTTCGATCCTCCGCTGACGAGCTCGGTTTTGGAGGCCATGAATAAAGAGATTAGTCAATTGGAATGGCGATTGAATGTTGCTGTTGATCCTGTCAAACCTACAACTACATCAAAGACTACAGCACGCCGTCGTTCACATAAGACAAACTAAGAGAGGTGAGAAATCAAAATGGATAGTTACCTTGCCCATCATGGTATCATCGGGATGAAATGGGGAGTCCGGCGATACCAAAATAAAGATGGGACTCTGACAAATGCTGGAAAGAAACGGTATTCAACGGATGATACTGGAAGTGATTCTCAGAATTCTAGTACAGGCAAGAAAACCGATACATCCAGCAAGAGTGTCAATGAAATGAGCGATGAAGAACTTCGCTCCAGGCTGAATCGCATCAACATGGAAGATCAGTATAATGCAGCAATGGCGAAACGGAATCCGCAAAAGAATCAGCGAGTCAGCAAACTCGTGAACGATCTTGCTGAGCAGGCTGTCCGTAATTTTGCCCAGAAAGGTATTGAAAAATTGGTAAAGAAAGTATTTGACGAAAAAGAGTCTGATACGATTACTAAATACAATACCGCAGATCTGAGTAAGGTTGGCGATAAGGCGCTGGCTGCTATGCTGAAACGAGCATCGACTGAAAGTGCCTTGAGACGCTATCAGACTCAGCCATATGAACCGCCGAAAAAAGAGTCGTAAGTATGGCTCTATCTAATACTGCAACCCCGATTTATTACGGTCAGTTTCGCGATGCTGTTCTGCGCGGCGAGATTCCCGTATGTCGGGAAGTCGCGATGGAGATGAACCGCATTGACGACCTGATTGCAAATCCGGGTGTTTATTACGATGACGAAGCCGTAGAAGGCTGGGTGAAATACTGTGAGAGTGAATTAACCCTGACTGACGGATCCGACATGAACCTGCTAGACTCATTTAAGTTGTGGGGCGAGCAGATCTTCGGCTGGTACTATTTCATTGAACGCAGCGTGTATGTCCCTAATCCAGATGGTCATGGCGGTCACTATGAACGAAAGGTTATTCAGAAACGGCTTGTTAATAAGCAGTATCTGATCGTTGGACGAGGCGCAGCGAAATCTGTCTATGATTCCTGTCTGCAATCATTCTTCCAGAATGTTGATACCAGTACAACCCATCAGATCACAACAGCTCCAACGATGAGGCTTGCCGAAGAGGTCATGTCTCCGCTTCGGACTGCTATTACGCGAAGCCGCGGACCATTGTTTAAGTTTTTAACATTTGGTTCTTTGCAGAACACAACTGGCAACCGTGCCGACCGTGTTAAACTGGCTTCCACAAAGAAAGGCATCGAAAACTTCCTGACAGGCTCGCTCATCGAGGTTCGACCAATGAGCATCAACAAACTTCAGGGTCTCCGCTGTAAGGTGGCAACAGTTGACGAATGGCTTTCTGGCGATATCCGTGAGGATGTCATCGGTGCAATTGAGCAGGGCGCATCCAAGGTTGACGATTATTTGATCGTTGCCACCAGTTCAGAAGGCACTGTACGTAATGGTGCCGGTGATACGATCAAAATGGAGCTTATGAATATCCTGAAGGGCGATTATCCGAATCCCCACGTTTCTATCTGGTGGTATCGGCTTGATTCTATTGACGAAGTAGGGAATCCCGATATGTGGTTAAAGTGTAATCCGAATATCGGTAAAACGGTGAGCTACGAAACATATCAGCTGGACGTGGAACGTGCTGAAAAAGCACCTGCTGCTCGGAATGATATTCTGGCCAAACGATTCGGCATTCCGATGGAGGGTTACACCTATTACTTTGCATATGAAGAGACGCTTCCGCATAAGCCTCATTCTTTCTGGCAGATGCCATGTGCCTTGGGCGCGGACCTTTCCAGAGGCGATGACTTCTGCGCATTCACTTTCTTATTCCCGTTAAGCAGAGAAGACTTTGGGGTAAAAACACGATGCTACATTACCGATGTAACGCTGTCAAAGCTGCCGCTTGCTATGCGCAACAAGTATGAGGATTTCATGAAAGAAGGAAGTCTGATCGTATTGGAAGGCAGCGTTCTCGATTTAGATGTTGTCTATGATGATTTGGATGAACACATTATCCAGACTGGATACGACGTGCGCTGCTTTGGCTATGACCCGTACAATGCACAAGGCTTTGTCGAGCGTTGGGCACGTGAGAATGGTCCATTTGGTATTGAAAAGGTTATTCAGGGTGCAAAGACTGAGTCTGTTCCGTTGGGTGAGCTAAAGACGCTTGCTGAACGGCGCAGCCTGATCTTTGACGAGCAGCTTATGACCTTCACAATGGGCAACTGTATCACATTGGAGGATACAAATGGCAACCGAAAACTCCTGAAGAAGAGACACGATGAAAAGATCGACTCTGTCGCAGCGCTGATGGATGCCTATATTGCCTATAAACATAATAAAGACGCATTTGAATAAAGGTGGTGACGCTATGGACGTTTATTTATCCCATCATGGGATCATCGGAATGAAATGGGGAGTACGACGTTACCAGAATCCAGACGGCTCACTTACCCCTGCCGGTCAAAGACGACTCGACAAAAAGGACAATAAGTGGGCTAAGAAGAACTATGACAAAATCGTAAAAAATGCGCATAAAAAGGTATCGGGAGAGCTAGACGAGTATGGAAATCAGCTACTTCGCGATGCCTCTTCTTATAATTCACGCGGACGAATCAGCAATACGGCGATCAATGCTTATAATCGTCGGATGGCTGAGCTGATGAACACGGCTGTAACAGATTTAAGAGCGCCATCGGGCAAGGTCGTGCAGTTTGTGGCAAAGCGAGGAGAACTTGGTGTTCATATGGCACTTGCGACTCCGAACTACGATATGAGTCAGCTGAAAAACGGTATCTGGTCTTCTGGACGGATTGCCTATAAGAAGAAGTCCGTCGATATGGCGTGAACATACAGATCTCTATTACAGGAGGTGATGAACGTTCAATGAAAGAAACCATCGGTTCCAAGCTCAAACGAGCTTGGAATATTTTTATGAATCGAGATCCCACAAGTTATCAAGGAACATCCTATTTCGGATCTAGTTATGGGTATCGACCTGACAGGATTCGTATGACGCGAGGACATGAGCGATCAATTGTGACAGCCATCTGCAATCGCATTGCGCTAGATGTTTCGGCGATCAGTCTTGTCCATGCTCGCGTAGACGAAAACGGTCATTTTCTGGAATACATCGATGATACCCTGCACCAATGTTTGACGGTCGAAGCAAATATTGACCAGACAGGGCGAGCACTGCGGCAGGACATCGTAATGTCAATGCTCGATGAAGGATGTGTAGCAGTTGTTCCAGTCGAAGCAGATTTTGACCCTGATGAGAATAACAGCTACAAAATCTATTCCTTGCGGACAGGAAAGATTCTGGAATGGATGCCTCAGCATGTGCGAGTCAGGCTTTATAACGAGACGACTGGACGATTTGAAGAAGTCGTTGTGGCCAAAAAATACACAGCGATTATGGAAAATCCTCTGTTCGCTGTGATGAATGAACCGAACTCCACGATGCAGCGCTTGATCCGTAAACTGAACATTCTTGATGCAATTGATGAGCAGAGCGGTTCCGGAAAGCTTGATCTGATTATTCAGCTCCCGTATGTTATCAGGTCACAAGCTCGAAAAGAGCAAGCAGAACAGCGTCGCAGAGACATTGAGCAGCAGCTTTCAGGATCAAAATATGGTATCGCTTATACCGATGGTACCGAGCATATCACACAGCTCAATCGCGGTGTCGAGAACAATCTGATGAGCCAGATCGAGTATCTGACAAAGATGCTGTATTCCCAGCTTGGTATTACAGAGAGTGTCATGGATGGTACGGCGAATGAAGAAACGATGCTCAACTATCACAATCGGACAGTGGAGCCGATTCTGGCAGCTATCGCCGATGAGATGACTCGAACATTCCTGACAAAGACTGCCAGAACGCAGAAGCAGGCCATCTCCTTCTTCCGTGATCCGTTCAAGCTTGCGCCGGTCTCCCAGATTGCAGAAATTGCTGATAAGTTCACTCGTAACGAGATCATGACAAAGAATGAATTTCGTTCGATTATCGGTATGCGGCCATCTGATGATCCGCGTGCTGATGAACTTCGTAACAGTAACATCAATCAGTCTGATGCAGATCAAGCACTTCTGGATAAGAAAGTAGAAAATCAAAATGGTAACTCTGAACAAAAATCAAAGGAGGAGCAATTGGCAGAATGAAACTGAAATACCCTGATTGTGACTTTCATGGTTATGCCACGAAAGCCAATCTCACATGCAGAGACAAGCGTGTGATCATGCCTGATGCCTTTAAGGATCAGGACGGCGAGAAAGTGCCGCTCTGTTGGGGGCATCAGCATAACAGTGTCACAAGTGTTCTTGGGCATGCCTATCTCGAAAATCGAGCAGATGGTGTATATGCCTATGGCTATTTCAATGACACTGACTCCGGCCGTGCCGGTAAGAAACTGGTCGATAATGGCGATGTGTGTGCATTGTCCATTTGGGCAAACGACCTTGTACAGAATGGAACTAATGTGGTTCACGGTGTGATTCGTGAGCTGAGTCTCGTTCTGGCCGGGGCAAATCCCGGTGCGTACATTGATTCTGTCATGCAGCATGATGACGAGGCAACTCAGGAAGCCGAGATCCTATTTGTGCTGGACAAAGATAATATTCAACTTGCCCATGCCGATAGCGATGAGGAGTCCGAAGATGCTGAACTGCAGCATGCTGATGAAGAAAAGCCAGATTCATCCGAAGAGGACAAGAAAGGCAATAAAGAAACCGTGCAGGACGTCCTGAATTCCATGTCTGAGAAACAGAAGAATGTTCTGTATGCACTGGTCGGTGAAGCATATGCTGCCGGCGAAGAAACCAAAAAATCCGATAACAACGAGGAGGACAACACTATGAAGCATAATGTCTTTGACAACGATCGGCAGGATGAGGCGAACGTCCTCTCTTACACCGATCAGACTGCAATCATTAACATGGCCAAGACCAGCACCATCGGCAGCCTGCAGCATGCTATGGATCTGTTTGCAGAACAGAATCCGGACAGTGTTCTGGCGCATGGCATTGAGAACATCAGCCAGCTGTTCCCGGACTACAAGGATGTTCGTTCTGGCGCACCTGAAATGCTCACGACGGACCAGGGCTGGATCCAGAAGGTTCTGAAGAAGGTTCATAAGAGCCCGATCTCTCGTATCCGTACCCGTCAGGCCGATCTTCGCAATATCGAGAATCTGCGTGCACAGGGCTATGTGAAGGGCGGCAAGAAGGTCGATGTTGGAAACTTCAAGCTGATCCACAGAACGACTGATCCCCAGACTGTATATGTCAAGAGCAAGATCGATCGTGATGACATCATCGACATTCAGGATTTCGATGTCGTGCAGTATCTCTACAACATCGACCGCATGAACCTGAATGAAGAACTCGCCACCGCTATCATGATTGGTGACGGCCGTGATGTCGGCGCTGATGGGAAGATCGCGGAAGACAAGATCCGTCCGATCTGGCAGGATGATGAGCTTTACACCATTCATGCTGACGTGGACATCGCCGGTATGAAGGCCTCTCTTCAGGGCACCAACACCGCCGCCAACTTCGGCGAGAATTACATTTATGCGGAAGCTGTGATCCAGTCTCTGCTGTATGCTCGCGAGAAGTATAAGGGCTCCGGCACTCCTGATTTCTACTGCACTCCGCATCTGGTGAACGTGATGCTGCTCGCCCGTGATATGAACGGTCGTCGCATTTATGACAAGGTCAGCGATCTGGCTGCTGCATTGAACGTTGGCGAGATCATCACGGTTGAGCAGTTTGAGGGCAAGACCCGCACTGCTACTGGCGGCAAGACCAAGAAGCTCCTCGGCCTGATGGGCAATCTGGCTGACTACTCTGTCGGTGCAACAAAGGGCGGCGAAATCACGCATTTCACGGATTTCGATATCGATTTCAACCAGGAGAAGAGTCTGCTTGAGACGCGTTGCTCTGGCGCAAACACCCGCGTGATGTCCTTCATTGCCCTGGAAGAGGATGTCACGAATCCCGGTGGTTAAGCCGATAAGCGATAAGGAGTAAAAATTCAAAATGGCTAAATTTTACGGAACTATCGGGTATGCTGTGACTGTCGAAGTCCGTCCGGATGTTTGGGAAGAGCAGATCGTCGAGCGTACATACTGCGGCGATTTGATTCGTAACACTCGGCGTCTGGACGGTAATGCCCAGGTGAATGACAATATCACTATTGGCAATGAGATCAGCATCGTATCCGATCCGTATGCCAATGAGAATTTTCATTCTATGCGCTATGTCACCTTTATGGGGGCAAAATGGAAGATCACGTCCGTGGAGGTCAAGTATCCACGGCTGATTCTTTCAACGGGAGGTATCTGGAATGGACCGACGAGCTGAGCTTGGACAAATCTTTCGGGAGATTCTGGGCAATGGCAATGTCTATTTCCAGCCGCCCAGCAATACCCAAATGAGGTATCCTGCAATTCGATACGAGCGAAGTGAAATGGCAATCAAGCATGCTGATAATGGTAATTATAATCGTCGAATCCGATATACAGTCACTGTCATCGATAGTGATCCGGATAGTGAGATTGTAAACCGTGTCAGCATGCTTCCTTATTGCTATTTCGACCGCCATTATGTGCAGGACAACCTCAATCATGATGTATTTGAAATCTATCTTTAAGAGGAGGAACTGATATGTTCAATATCGAATGGGATCAGGTATCGGAACGCCTGTTTGAAACCGGTACGGATCGTGGTGTTCTGTATCCCTTCAACAAGACCAGCAAGGCCTATGACAAGGGCGTGGCATGGAATGGCTTGACTGGCGTGACGGAAACTCCGTCTGGTGCAGAGCCGACGGCGCTCTATGCTGACAACATCAAGTATCTGACGCTGATGTCCAATGAAGATCTTGGCGGTACGATCACCGCCTATATGTACCCGGATGAGTGGAAGGCTTGCGACGGTTCTGCAGATCTGGATGCCGGCATTACGATCGGCCAGCAGCCGAGAGCAACTTTCGGCCTGTGCTATCGTACTCGTATCGGTAATGATACCGAAGGCGATAGCCACGGCTATAAGCTGCACCTGATCTATGGCTGCCTTGCTTCCGCTTCCGAGCGTGCATACAGCACGGTCAACGATTCGCCGGAAGCCATCGAGTTCTCTTGGGAATTCACCTGCACGCCGGTTGACGTTGCTGGATTCAAGCCGACTGCTATTGTCACGATCGATTCTACGAAGGTCGATGCTGCAAAGCTTGCGTCTTTCGAAGAAATCCTTTACGGCAAGGCTGCAACGTCGGAAGAGGCTGGTGATGCCGTTGCTCCGAAGCTGCCGCTGCCGGCAGAAGTTCTGGCACACTTCAAGACCGTCTAACTATTTTCCAGCGAGGGAGTCTCCATGCGAGGCTCCCTCTTATTTTTGTTTTCATAACTGAAAGGGGTTATATTATGCTGCCTATTACCAAAAAGTACATTGACTTCAACGGCGTAGAACGTGAAGAGACGTTCTATTTCAACCTGACCAAAGCAGAGCTTACGGAGTGGGAACTTGGTGTTACTGGTGGTCTTAGCCAGATGGTAGAGAAGATCACGGCTGCCAAGGACGTTCCTGCACTGGCAAAGCTTTTTAAGGACATCGTTTTGAAGGCATATGGCGTGAAGAGCGATGACGGCAGACGTTTTATCAAGTCCGACGAACTCACGACAGAGTTCACCCAGACGCAGGCGTATTCCGACATTTACATGGAATTGGCGCAGGATGATCAGAAAGCTTCGGCATTCATCAACGGCATCATTCCGAAAGTCGATTAAATAATGCTCGTAATTACAGTACAGGGGGCTGAAGGCTGGGACGAGCAGAAAGAAGAGTTTGTTTCGGCAAAGCCCCCTGTCTGTTTACAGCTGGAACACTCGTTAATTTCCCTTTCCAAATGGGAATCGAAATGGGAAAAACCGTTCCTTTCGAAAGAGCAGAAAACCGTAGAGGAAACGATCGATTACATCCGCTGTATGACATTAAATTCTAATGTTCCCGCTGATGTTTATGATCGGTTATCTGCACAAAATTTCAGAGATGTGAACGCTTACATTGACGCGAAACGGAGTGCCACCACCATCCGTGAAGAACAGAAAGGTCATCGAGGTACAGAAATTGTTACCAGTGAGCTGATCTATTATTGGATGGTGGCGCTGCAAATCCCGTTTGAATGCCAGAAATGGCATTTGAATCGTCTGCTGATGCTTATTCGTGTCTGTAATGTGAAGAACCAACCACCAAAGAAGCAAAGTCAGCGAAATATTCTTAAACAGAATGCCGCACTGAATGCTGCTCGACGTCGGCGAGCTCACTCGAAAGGATAAAAATTCAAAATGGTTACATTTCGACAAAAAGGCGACTTTTCCAAGGCAACCCGGTTTCTGGAACGTGTGAAGGAAGCTGTTGGGTTGGGCCTGCTCGATCGATACGGGCAGAAAGGTGTCGCTGCTTTGTCGGCGGCAACCCCAGTCGACAGCGGCGAAACTGCTGCAAGCTGGGACTATGAGATTGTAAACAAAAAAGGATCCGCCAGGATCACGTTTACAAACTCACATATCGTCAAAGGTGTGCCGATTGCGATTATTTTGCAATACGGACATGGAACTCGTAATGGCGGCTGGGTAGAAGGACGCGATTATATCAACCCTGCTATTCAGCCGATCTTTGACGAACTTGCTGAGAAAGCATGGAAGGAGGTTACAAAGCTATGAGCAAAACGATCGACCAGAGAGTTGTCGAGATGCGGTTTGACAATGCAAACTTCGAAAAGAATGTTAGCACGAGTATGTCAACACTGGACAAGCTGAAGAAAAGCCTCAAGTTCGAGGATAGTGCAAAAGGCTTTGAGAATATCAGCAAGGCGGCTGGTCGGGTCGATATGGGAGGACTTTCGAATGGTGTAGAATCTGTTCGCTTGAAATTCTCCGCGCTTGAAGTCATGGCTGTAACAGCTCTTCAGAATATTACAAACTCAGCACTAAATGCTGGGAAGAAAATCGCATATGCATTGACCATTGAACCGATCAAATCCGGTTTACAGGAATATGAGACCCAGATCAATGCGACGCAGACAATTTTGGCAAATACCCAAAAAGAGGGTGCCAATATCAACGATGTCAACCGTGCCTTGAATGAACTGAACAAGTATGCGGATTTGACGATCTACAACTTTACGGAAATGACACGAAACATTGGTACGTTCACAGCGGCTGGTGTTGATTTGAATACATCTGTTAATGCTATTAAGGGCATTGCGAACCTTGCGGCCATCTCTGGTTCATCCAGTCAGCAGGCATCTACTGCAATGTATCAGCTCTCCCAGGCTTTAGCCTCCGGAACGGTAAAATTGCAGGACTGGAACTCGGTTGTCAACGCAAACATGGGTGGTCAGGTATTTCAGGATGCATTGAAAATGACAGCTCGTATCCATGGAATCGCCATTGATGAGATGATCGCTGATGAAGGTTCTTTCCGAGAGACACTATCTAAAGGATGGCTGACAAAAGACATTCTGACGGAAACGCTTCAGCATTTTACGGAGTTTACGGATACCTACAATGAAGAAAGCCTGAAAAGGCAGGGCTATAATGACAAAGAAATTGCTGAGATTAAGCAGATGGGCGTTACTGCGACCGATGCTGCGACGAAAATCAAGACCTTTTCCCAGTTATGGGACGTTCTGAAGGAATCTGCGCAGTCTGGTTGGACGACTTCATGGCAGACGATTATCGGTGACTTTGAAGAGGCGAAGGAAACACTGACCGTTTTTGGTGATACACTGACCAAGATGATCGGTGATTCGGCAGATGCCAGAAATGCAGTCTTAAAGGAAGGCTTCATGTCTGGCTGGAAGCAGCTTCTGAATGAAGGCATTGAAGATACAGAGGGATTCCAAAATGCCATTATAGAAGCCGGTAAAAACAGTGGCATAGCCGTTGATGATCTGATTAAGAAGTACGGCTCCTTTGAGAAATCGTTGAAGGGCGGCTGGGTCACTTCCGATATGCTGAAAACGGCGCTCGATTCTATGGCCGATTCAGTCGCAGGTTTATCAAAAGAAGAACTTGAAGCGAAAGGCTATACAGACGAGCAGCGACAGGCACTGCTGAATCTTGTAGAGGCTGTAAAAGATGGCAGTCTAAATCTAGACGAATTTGCTCAAAAGATGGGTAGGGCCTCTGGACGAGAGAACATGATCGATGCGATCACGATGGCGTTCGAAAAGCTGATGCCTATTATAAATCAGGTTGGAGATGCATTTCAGGAAGTATTCAACCCAAATAACGATCTGGGACAGCGCATTTACAATATGACAGCACGCATCAGAGAGTTTGTCGATGGGCTTGAAGTGAGCGAGAAAGGCCTTCAAAATTTCAAAATGAGTATTGAAGGTGTCCTCTCTATCTTCCATATTGCAGGTAAAGGCATCTCCGCATTTGCACAGATCATCGGGCATTTGCTCGGAAAACTTCTTCCTGTTGGTGACGGAATTCTCGATGTAACTGGAAGCCTCGGCGAGTTTTTGGTTTCAATTGATAAAGCTATTGCCTCTGGCGGATATCTTAACAAATTCGTTGAGTTGGTCAATGGCGCAATCGATAAACTGGCTGCTGGATTCAAGGTTGCAAAAGATTATGTGCTCGATTTTATTGGGTCGTGGACTGGCATTGATTTTACAAAATTTGAATCTTTGCGTGATATTTTTGCATTGATTGGCGAGAAGTTGAGCGAGTTTGGAGAGAAAATTCGTGATACATTTCCATGGGTCAATTCTCTGAAGGACACAGTTACTGCAGCATTCCAGAAGATTCGCGGAAGTGCCGATGAGGATCTTGGTGCTGCAAATACTGCACTAGAATCTTTGAAAACCGCAGGTTCCAAAGTCAAAGATGTCTTTTCGAATATTGCAGAGAAGATTGGCGCATTCTTTGCTCCTGTTGTGGAGAAGATTAAAAGCGTTTTCTCTGGCGTTACGATCACTGATTTGATTGGTACGGGACTTCTTGCTGGTATCTTTAAGAGTATCAAGAAATTCGCTGATGCATTTACTGATTTGCTTGAAAATTTCAAAGGAATCGGGAAGAGCATTAGCGGTGTATTGGACTCTGCACGAGACGCTCTTGTTCTTTGGCAGAAAGACATCAAAGCCAATATTTTATTGAAGATTGCTGGCGCCGTTGGTATTCTTGCTGCTGCATTATGGGTGATCTCGAAAGTTGATGTCACTAAAGTTAAAGGCAGTATGGTGGCGATCACAATTCTGTTGACAGAAGTCTCATCTATCATGGCTGGTATCATGAAATGGGGCACCAATGCAAACGCTTTGGAGGGACTTTCAGAAGCGGCTCAGCTTGGAAAGATTGCTGTTGCCATGATGGTGATTGCTGGTGCTGTGCTAATTTTGGCAGCCGCTCTCAAGAAGTGTGAAAATTTGAACTGGGATAACACGCTTCCAGCGATGACTGCGCTTTTTGTTCTGCTCGGCGAAATGACAGCAGCAATGTATGGATTCATGGCAATTGCAAAGAAGAATCCATTAAGTAAAGAAACTGGTACACTCCAGTCTTTTGCAGTTGGAATGATCGGTATGTCGATCGCAATCGCAATTCTCGCAAACGCTCTAGCTCGGCTCGGCGAACTGGATCGAGAGCAGGTTATTCAGGGTGGATTGACTGTGGTCGCACTTATGATAGCACTTAGTGGCGTTACAGCGGCATTAAAAGCCATCAAATCTGATAATATGTCGGGTGTGGCTGGTTCGATGATTGCAATGGCATTAGCACTTACCATGCTGTATGTTCCGATTCGGCTGTTTGCAAAGCTTGACACAGCCACTCTGAAGCAGGGCGGTATTGCTGTCGGTGTGGCGCTTCTTGCTATGACTTCAGCAATGACCGTAATGAAATCCGCAAAAGGTGATCTGAAGGGTGTTGCGGGATCTGTGCTCGCAATGGCGACCGCTTTGACGCTTCTAATTATTCCGATTAAAGTGCTAGGCGGTATGGATATAAACTCTTTGGGTAATGGGCTACTTGGGATTCTGGTTCCGCTTGCAGCAATGGGAGCTGTACTTTCCCGTCTATCTGGCGGAGATTATTCAGGAATCGGAACAAATCTGCTCGCAATGGCCGCCGCAATGACGTTGCTGGTTATTCCGCTCAAAGTGCTTGGCAGTATGGATTTGCCATCGCTGGCAAAGGGACTTGGTGCATTTGTATTTGCGCTTGCAGCGCTTGTGGGTACGGCCTACCTGATTGCGCCACTTGCATCCAGCCTCGGCGGTCTTAGTAAAGCGATGCTCGCTTTTGGCGCAGCTTGTCTTGGTGTAGGCGTGCTCGTCGGTGCAATAGCATTTGCATTTATGCTCTTAGCCACAATCGGGGCAGCCGGTGTTACTGCGATTCTTGCTGCTCTTACAGGCTTGATTCAGGGATTCCGTGTGATGATGCCAATTATCGGTGAAGCATTGAAAGACCTGATCTTGACCCTATGCGATGTGCTAAAAGATACGGCTCCTGCTATTACAGAGACGGTGCTCTACCTGATCGATGAACTTCTTCGACAAATTGAGGACTATGTTCCGTCTATCGTTGCTCATTTGGCAAAGATCATCCAGAAAATTGGTCAGGCAATTAGAGAGAATTTTGGTGAACTTGGTCTTGGCGACTGGATCGGTGCTGCGATTTTTACAGGCATTGTTGCAGCATCTGCCTTGTTGGTCAAAGAATTTGCGGCTGTATCTAAGGATGTTCCAAAAGCATTACTCGGTGCTGTGGGCGTTGCCGCGATTCTGGTGATAGTCGGCGGGGTTATTGCTGCTATGACATTACTGGACTTAACCAGCGTGATTGGTATTGCTGCTTCACTTAGTGCTGTCCTACTCTCTTTGACCGTTATAATTGGTATTCTTGGCTTGATGCCGTTGACTGCCGGTCTTGCCGCAGGTGCGGTATTGGCTGAGTTTGTTGGTGTTATGGCAGCAGTCCTGGCTGCACTTGGCGGTTTGAATCAGATTCCCGGCTTCAGTTGGCTGATAGATGAAGGGATTAAAGTGCTGGGACAGATTGGCGAGGGTATTGGAACATTCGTCGGGAGTATTGTTGGCGCTACCATTGAAAAAGTAACAGAAGGTATTGTCGAATCTGGTACGAATCTTTCTGCATTTATGACGAATATTCAGCCATTTATTGAGGGCGCCAAAAACATTGATTTAAAGGTACTTGCTGGGATTGCAGTGCTTACGGGCGTAATCATATTACTGACGGCTGCTTCATTTCTTGACGGTCTAACGCGTCTATTCACTTTAGGTGCAGGTAGCTTAAGTCGATTAGGCGAAGATTTAGCATCTTTTGGTCCGGCATTCAAAACCTTTGCGGATAGTATTTCTGGAATCAACGTTGATGCTGTCAATGCATCCGCTGCTGCTATTAATGCTATTGCCGGTGTGATTGCCGCGATGAATAGCGATGGTCTTATCGGTAAAGTGTTTGATTTCTTCACAGGAACCAACGACCTAGCTGATTTTGCTGCTGGACTTGGCGATTTTGGTACGGCGCTGATGACATATGGTGAAGCTGTTGTAGGTATTGATAAATATCTTGACGATATTGAAACCTCTGCCACAGCCGCCGAGACTATTATCGATATAGCGAAACTTGTTCCGAATAGCGGCGGATGGCTTGGTGATATTGTTGGTAACAATGACCTAGATGATTTCGGTGAAAGCTTTAAGCCTTTCGGCGAAGCACTCATGACATATGGTGAGTCGGTTGTTGGAATTGATGCATATCTCAAAGATATTAAAGACTCCGCAACCGCTGCCACCAAGATCATTGAAATTGCTGATCTTGTGCCCAATAGTGGTGGCTGGCTTGGCGATATCGTTGGTAATAATGACTTGGATGACTTTGGTGCGACTATCGGTCCGTTTGGTGAGGCACTGATGACTTATGGTCAAAAAGTGGCTGGAATTGCCGTGTATACCACAGACATCGATGCTTCTTTGTCTGTGGCTTGTACTATGGCGTCAATTGCAACGACCGTCAAAGATGCAAAAGGCGGCAAAGAACTCACTACGTTCGGCGATAAGATCGTTTCGTTTAGCTCCAAGTTAAAAACATTTGTCACGAACTGCGCTGGCTTGAATGCTGATAATATTGCATCTCTGCAGACTGCTCTTCAAAGCATTGTGGATATTGCATCCAACTTCTCAACGATTGATACATCTGCGCTAACTGACTTTGTACAGTCGATGGAGACAATCGGGTCCACCAGTGTTGATGAATTCTTAAGTTCGTTCTCTAATTCCAAGACGGCAGCGGCAACGGCCGTAAATGCTCTGATTGCAAATCTTAAGAGTGCAATTGGAACAAGCGAAAGTCAGTTGAAGAGCAAGTTCGAAGAAGCAGCGAAGAAAGGACTTGAAGGTCTTACTAGCAAAAAGTCTGAATTTAAGACTGCCGGGGCAGATCTTATAAAATCTCTCAATTCTGGTGTGAGCGGTCAAACGAATACCGTCAAGAATCAGTTTTCAACTCTTCTGAGCAACTGTATTGCTGCTGTTCGTAACTATTATAGTCAGTTCCAGAGTGCTGGCAGCTATTTAGCAGCAGGCATTGCAAATGGTATTGCCGCAAATAGCGGCTCCGCATCAGCTGCAGCTAGATCCCTTGCTGGAAATGCGGCAAGGGCTTCTGCCAAACGTCTTGAAGAAAAATCCCCATCCAAAGTCGGCTATAAAATTGGCGATTACTTTGGTATTGGCTTTACGAACGGCATCACAGATAACATCCGAAATGCCGGTATCTCCAGTGATGCACTTGCGGAATCCGCAACAACTGGTCTCTCAAATGCTATCTCCAAGATTGCGACTTTGATCGACAGTGGAATTGATACAAATCCAACAATTCGTCCTGTGCTCGATCTCACAGAAATTCAAAATGGAAGTGCTGCCATGGCAGATCTGATGAGCACGTTGAGCGGTCGACCGATTGAAGGGACAGTCAGTATTGCGGCAAAAACAGCCAGCAGTATGACCCGACCCGCATTTGCACCGGAACAGACTCCTGAAGCTACCGGTGGAAAGCCGATATCTGAAAATACCACAAATAACTTCTATATTACTGGGGCTGACCCGCGAGCGATTGCTGATGAAGTGGATCGCAAACTTCAAAGACGCGTAGAAAGGAAGAAAGCAGCATGGGCGTGATTATCTTTAATGAAATCCCGTCGACCAACTATGGAATTCATGTAGAGAAACCGCCTGTTTATGCAACACCCGAACGCGACTATGAGGTGGTTCATATTCCTGGTCGAAATGGCGATCTTGTGATTGATAATGGTTCATACCAGAACGTCGCAAGAAAGTATGACATCTCTGTTGGTGAGATCGATGGCAATTTTACAAATTTGGCCGCAGGCGTGAGCGAATGGCTCCACTCCGCATCCGGATATGCAAGATTAGAAGATTCCTATGAACCAGATTACTTCCGTCTTGCTTATTATGTAGCCGATGCTGAGATGGAGAATTTGTTCCATCAGGCCGGTAAAATGTCGATCGAATTTAATTGCAAGCCTGCCCGTTTCCTGAAAGTTGGGGAGCGGGCAGTTTTCTTTACAACCGATGGTTCTCTTCGCAACCCGACATTCCAGAAGAGTTTCCCAAAACTGATCGTGGCTCTTTCAGGATCAGGCACTCTTACAATCGGGGCTCAAATAATTACAATTAGCGGTTTGACCGGCTCAACCCGTATGGTGATCGATTCAGAACTCCAGGACATCTATGAAGAAGGAAGCTTGACGAATCTGAACAGTAAAGTCTCATTTTCTGACGGCTTCCCGCTTCTGATCCCGGGTCTCAATACGATCACATTTACAGGTAGTATTACTTCCGTGGAGGTGATTCCGAGATGGTGGATTCTCTGATTATCCTGTTTGATCAAAATGAGCAGGCATTTATCTCAAATGGTCTCGGTGCTCTTCCAGATGCCGCTTCCTGTGTAGTGACCGAAGAGAGGAACGGTGAGTATGAGATTGAGATGGAGTACCCGTTGACTGGACGTCATTTTCATGATATCCAAAAAAGGCGGATTCTCTATGCAAAACCTAATCCTTATGACGATCCACAGCCATTTCGAATCTACTCGATTACAAAACCGATCAATGGAGTTGTGACAGTTCATGCTGCACATTTGAGCTATGACACGTCTGGTTCCATCGTAAAACTCTTTCCCGCGGATGCTGGTTCGGCTTCGGCAGCAATGTCGTATCTAAAGAACTTCTCTGTACCCTCCACTCCCTTCACCTTCTTCACCAATGTTGGGAAGACTGGTACGATGTCAGTTCCGAAACCCTCCAGCATCCGATCTTTATTAGGCGGCAGCGATGGATCTATCCTTGATACATTCGGCGGTGAATATTTGTTTGACAAGTGGAAGATCTCACTGCTTGAATCTCGCGGGGCTAATCGTGGTGTTACGATTCGATATGGCAAGAACATGACGGATCTTGAGCAGGAAGAAAACGATACGGATTTCTATACTGGCGTGTATCCGTTTTGGTATTCCGAGTCTGAGAATGGCGGTCTTGTTACACTTTCCGACAATAACGGTATTGTCAATGCGCCTGGCACTTATGACTTCGTGAAGATCATGCCATTGGATCTTTCATCCGAGGACTTCAGTAAGGAGACAACTGACAGTGATGGATCTACAATCACGATTGAAAAGCCGACGGAGGCAGAACTTCGTGCTGCGGCACAGAAGTATATTTCCGTCAATAAAATCGGCATTCCAAAAGTGTCTTTAGATGTATCTTTCGTGATGCTCGCACAGTCAGAGGAGTATAAGGACTTTGCACGTCTGGAGACTGTAAAACTGTGCGACACAGTCACTGTTGAATTCGAAAAACTCGGTGTGAGGACAACTGCAAAATGCATTAAAACTGTTTACAACGTCCTGACAGATAAGTACAACTCCATTGAACTCGGAGAACCGAAGTCTTCTCTGGCTACAACAGTGAGCAATCAGGGTTCTCTGATTGAAGAGGCTTCGGATAAGAGCTATATGGAGCGCGCAATTCAAAATGCAACAGATCTTATCATGAGTGGTAAGCTCGGCGGCTATGTAACTGTCACCAAAAATGAGATTTACATTGCTGATAATGAGGATCTTAACAAAGCTGTGAAAGTCTGGCGCTGGAATTCTGGTGGTCTTGGATATTCATCTACTGGTATAAATGGTTCTTTTGGAACAGCTATAACTCGTGATGGAATGATCGTTGCTGACTACATTAAAACTGGTAATCTCGATTGCAAGGTATTGAATGTTTCCAATATTCATGGTGATTCCATTCTTGTGGATACTATTAAAGCTCTGGATGGGATCAATCAGAAAACAGATAGCTATCAGTACGTTAAGACTGGTATTCTTCGGAAGGACTCAGGTAATCACGATATATATGGCATTGCTGTTGGCAAGATCACAACAACAAAGGACGGTGCGCTTGATACTACACAGGGTGAATATGTAGAGATCACTCCCGGTCGCGTTTCATTTATGCAGAATGGAACTGAAGTTGCCTATATGACTGGCAAGAAGCTCTATATTAAAAACGGCGATATTGAAGCCAGCGATTTCAAATTTACTGGCGGCAGCAGTATCAAAGCGCAGTTAGAAGCCTTAGCCGAAAGTGTAAGTGGTAATGGTACCAGCAGCTTGTCTGTTGACGTTGGTGGTATTGGATGGTTAAAAATCACAGAGTCGTCCTCTTCTTCAAGCGGATCGGCCGTTGAATTAGGCTCCACTGGTGGTATTCGAATCCAGAATACCGGAGATGGTGATATCTTCCTTCAAGCTGGTATCGCAAAAATCCAAATGCATCATGATACGGGCAAGGTTACCATATCTGGCTTAGATGCTACTCCAGTTTTTGGGTGAGGTGGATTGAATGGCTTCGATACAGTTTTCCCGTTCCAATGCTACTACTGTTTGGGCCAATGCTACTAACTGCACCGCGAGTCATACCTATACGATTCAGGTTTATAGCGGTGGTACATGGTGGGATAAGGTAACCAATCTATACGGTAAAGCATCTTATCTAAAGTCATTTTCTGTTAGTGGAAGTGATTCTTATAGTGCTAGATTATGGGATGAGACTATACATGGTGTTGCAGCAACAGGCAGTATACCCAAATGGGAAACATCACAGGATGTTAAGGTCTTAATCAAAAACTATTTGAATGTAACTACTGAACTGACTGATGGTTCTTATACTGGTCAAGCTGATACATCTTTCTCAATCATGGCTTCTGGAACCCAGTATCAAACATATGCAAACCAATATATTTTCAAATACTATACATTATCTTCTGAAAATTATAGCCGAACGCATGGTGTTAACGAACCAATTGTCATTAAGGCTGGTTTGCAAGTTAAGGTTTATTATGAAACAGAAGTTCTTCCGCATCCGTATATGGTGACAATCTTTATCGATGGAAGTGCTGGTCAATCGACAACTAATACGACAAACACTCAGTCCTCGATTGTTGTTTCTTCTTTACCTGCCTATGCCCTATATGCAAATGACTACGATTTTCAATACGCCAAAGTCAGAAATTCTTCGATTCAGTATTCTGCTAATTCAACGATTGCTCTTACAGCCAACTCGACGACATATATCGATTTATATTTTAAGACCAAAACGCTTGCTGTTGCGCCGGTGATTACCCAAGTTACAACGACGTCCACAACTGCATTGGTTTCTTGGAGTAAAAACGGCGGAACTAAAGGCGTCTGGGCTATTTACTACGGACTTTCCTCTGCAAGTATGACGAGTGGAGGCCATATTACATCCTCTCCCGTCACAATTACAGGACTAACCCCAGGAAAGACATATATTTTCTATATTCAGAATTATGTAAGCCCAACTGATACAGCCAATAGTACCGCTGTTACCGCTGTAACCAAAGATGCTATCGGTTATTTTGCGTGGACAAATGACGACGCCACCAACATTAAGCCTGGACAGCCAATTAAAAATCTGACTGCCGCAGCATGGCGGAACTTGATTGCCAAAGTGGCTGCTTGCGGAGGGAACACTGCATCAATTCCAAGTGCATCTTCCGGGACACCAATTACAGCAAACCACTTCAATCAGATGCGTGATGCAATTTCTGGACTTACCGGTGCCGGATCAGTAGCTTCAAGCGTTATCTCTGGAACATCGAAAATTCTAGCTTCCCAATTTGCCAACTCACCAACGGCCTTGAAGGAAGCAATGAATCGCGCTATCTCTGCTAAAAACAATGAATAGGAGGTCGTTGTACTCATGACTCTGAAATTGAATGATCAAGTTCTCACGATCACAAACTTTTTTGAAAATCTCGGAAGCCAGACATTGAATGCAGCCAACAGTTTCATCGTTACGCCTTCTTCGGAATTTCCTGATTATTCCGATTTTAACGGCTTGAGTTTGACAGAGTGCATCATCACAAACGAAGACGGCGTTCGAATTCCGACGCAAGGCCTTTATAAGAAAGTGGATGCGATCACTGTGACATATGATGAAGCAAGTCGGCTCTATACAGCAAATATTATTCTAGTATAAAGGTGGTGGTTTAAATGGGTGTTGCCACGTATACACCGCCATCAGATCGACTTATCCACAACACGGCAGTAGACTTTGGCGAAAGATGGTCTCTCGGCACAGCTGTCAATCTCATGCAGTATGACAAAACTTTACCGATTATTGCTGTTTCGCTTTATTCTGGCGGACAGCCATACACGATCCCATCTAATGCTGATCTAAATGTACGAGTTGGTAAACCTGATGGAACAAAAGTATACAATCCGGTATTAGGATGTAATGCTCAGCGGACAATCTGCTATGTTGAAGCTACTAGGCAAATATGCGCTGCATATGGACAAGCACTCGCAGTTCTTGAGCTTCTTATTGATACCAATATTGCTGGATCTAGTTACATCCTCTTCGATATCGCTCGTAATCCAGCTCAAGAAGATGCCATTGTGTCTTCGGACGAGTATAAAATCTTAAATGATATTGTAGCAGAAGCTCGGGATGCACTCCAAAAAGCGCCTAAAATTCAAAATGGAGTGTGGTTTGTATGGGATGCTGATAAAAAAGCCTATGTCGATACAGGCTATGCTGCCTCTGGGACTCCAGGTCCGGCCGGTACGGGAATTGATGATATTGTGCTCAATTCCGACTATACATTGACGATTAGATATGGCGATAAAGTTTATACGACTGAGTCCATTCGGGGTGCTACTGGTGCACAGGGTGAGAGAGGTGCAACTGGAGCACCTGGTATCGGAATTGAACAGACAATTTTTAATGACGATTACACCCTAACTATTCTGTTTAATGACGGAAGTTCCTTCACTACACCGTCTCTTCGAGGGGCAACTGGTTCGGAGGGCAAAGGGTTTAAAATTCTTGGCTACTATCAGTCTGCTTCTGCTTTATCAAACAGTGTCCAGAATCCCTCCGCTGGTGATGCGTATGGGGTTGGATCTGGCGAGCCATACGATATCTATATTTGGGATGCAGTCAATGCCAAATGGGTCAATAACGGCGCATTGCAAGGTGCTACCGGCAAAGACGGCACAACTTTTACGCCCTCCGTATCCGCAGATGGCGTTCTCAGTTGGTCGAATGACGACGGAAAGCAGAATCCGCCCAGTGTCAGCATAAAAGGCCCCCCAGGTGCAGCAGGCAAAGACCCGGAGCCGTTCTATGTCAATTGTACGGTCGCCGGTCCGAACATTTATGATGAAGAGGTCACACATGACAAGACGTATGCACAGATCCTTACAGCCCATCAGGCAGGAAGACCGTGTTATGCAGTTGTAAACTTCTCAAACAATGACAAATGCTATCTTCCACTGACAAGGTTGACAGAAGGTACTGATGCGATGGCCACATTTTCTCTGACGCAGATGGTGACGGGTGATGCATCGGAAGAACTGCAAGTGTTTTATGTGTCGATTTCACCAAACTATGCAGAGGGCTTTCAGGGCTCGCAGTATACGGCAGGGGTCAACACTCAGTTTCTGCCTGCAGTCTCGGCATCTGACAATGGAAAGTTTCTACAAGTTGTCAAAGGCGCGTGGGCAGCGGTAAAGATTCCTGATGCGGAGGGAGGTTCCTACTGATGGCAAAGTGTATGACAGATACCATCAATTTAACATCTGTCGCTGATGCAATTCGTACCAAAGGTGGCACATCGGACCCCCTGGTCTATCCATCAGGATTTATTTCTGCAATTCAGGCCATGCAGACTGGGATTATCCCGAAGTTGGTCATCACAACGACACCAGGGGCTGCGATAACAGCGACAGCTGTAGAAGGTTTCAAGATAGTAAAGGGAACCGCTGATACGAACGGAACCTGTACGCTGGAGTTGCCAAAGGCAGGCACATGGGATGTGACGGCTATGGCAAATGGTATAAGTAACAGGCAGCGCATCGTCATTGGAACGCAGAATATGCCTCTGCCGCTATATCATGAGACCTTTGCTGACAATACATGGGACGAGATTATTGTGGTATGCAGGACCGGGATCGTCCCGGACAGCTGGGCGGTAGGAGACAGCAAGCCCATGGCGATCAACGGTACGAATTATCAGATCGATATCATCGGCAAAAATCATGATGTCTATACGGACGGCTCAGGTACGGCTCCACTGACATTCCAACTGCATGATTGTTACAGCGAAGCAAAGCAGATGTACAGCATCAACCTGAGCGGTCTCGGCTGGAAGAACACCGATATGCGCCTGACCTATCTGCCTGCGATTCTGGCGCTGATGCCGGCGGAGGTGCAGAACGGCATTCGCGCGGTAAACAAGAAGACATCTGAGGGGGGCAACAGCACGACGATTGAGACAGTATCGGACACGCTGTTCCTGCTTAGCGAGGTGGAGGTTTTCGGGACTACAAGGTCTTCCGTAACCGGGGAAGGACTTCAATATGACTATTACAAGGCAGGCAACTCGAAGATCAAGCAGAGAGAAGGCGTTGACGAATTCTGGTGGGAACGGTCATCAGCCAGCAGCGGTATGTTTTGTAGAGTCAGAGATAACGGCCAGGCGGGTTCGTCCAATGTCTCAAGCAGCCTCGGCGTAAGTTTCGCATTCTGTTTCTGAAAGGAGGGACGATGAATTATGGTGCAAGGAGATGCTTATGATCTTGCATTTTCTATTGATGCTGATGACGAACCATTAGACATTAGTGCAATTGAATCTGTCGAGGTCACACTTCCACGAATAAACAAACTCTATCCTGATGAAATCACATATTCAAAAGGGATTTTTTACCTTCCACTTAGCCAAAAAGAAACGTTTTGGCTGCCGGAGCGTTGTCCGATTCAGATTCGTGTAAAATTTAGAGGCAGCGGACATGTTATTGGCTCAGATGAGCAGATTATTGATGTTCATCGTTCTCTGTCTAAGAGGGTGCTGTAAAATGAATGTAACGCCAACAGTAATCAAATTCAAAATAGGTGGTATCGCTGCCCTTCGATTTCATGCTGAGCCTCATGTAATCGCTGTGAACAGTGGCGATGTTCCTGTTTATGAAGGGCCATATTCAGTTACGCCTCAACTGTCTGAAGCAACAGTCCTTGAAACCAAGCAAAAGCTCATGCAAAACAATGTAACTGTATCCAGAATCCCTCAGTATCAAGTTTCTAATGATGCTGATGGAGTTACTTTAATTATCGGGGAGGAATATAATAATGGCTAACCAATTCATCAACAAGTTCATTCTTGGCACAGAAGTCAAATTCGACCTGACGCAGGACGATATCACTCCTGATAAGCTGGCTAAGGGCATTAAAGCACATGATAAATCTGGTGCCCCTATCGTTGGCACAAATACCAATGATGCTGACACCAGCGATGCTACTGCAGCAGCTGCCGAGATTCTCAAGGATAAAACGGCCTATGTCGCAGGTGCGAAGGTCACTGGTACGATGCCTAACAATGGAGCAAAGCACTTGAAAATCACCAATAAAGACACCCCGGTGCCTATTCCGATGGGGTTCCATGATGGTTCGGGTGATGCTGCCATCGATGCCGATGAGGCGGCAAAGCTGATTCCTGCCAACATTCGTGAGGGCATCACAGTGCTTGGTGTTGAAGGCTCTATGTCCGGCTCCGAAGGCGTAAAGCCTCAGTCAAAGACAGTGACTCCGACCTTTGCCCAACAGGAGGTAACACCTGATAGCCCGACATACAATTATCTGTCTTCGGTTGTGGTTGCTGCAATTCCTGTTACCTATACAGATAACGAGCAGGGAGGACAAACACTGAAAGTAGGTGCTTGATTATGGCATCCGGACCAGAAGTTACTAGCAAAAATGTTAACAAAGTTGAGATCAATGGCGTAGTGAAGCTAGATCTTACGCAAGATACTGTGACAGCAGCAAAGCTTGCGCAGGGCGAGACCGCGCATGATGCGAGTGGTACGCGTATCATTGGCACCATGCCTGTCTTGCAGTTGCGATTGGTCGTAATGGTATCTGCCCGGGCGGCAGTCACGGCAGTGAAGGACACCAAAACAATTACCGGAACATCTGACAGCACCGGAGTCTGTACGCTTATCGTGCCGGAAGCCGGAACATGGAGCGTATCCGCGACGCTGGACGGGAAAACATCTGACACAAAAGCCGTAACTATCACGGATAGCTATGCGGTGTCGCTTAATTTTGTATATCCGACACTGAATAAAAATACTTGGGAAACAATAAAAAATATATCCGACGCGGGACAGGGCGCGAACTATTGGAGCGTCGGTGACCGAAAGGC
>ERZ1673701.283-NODE-283-length-62266-cov-6.044638_pt1 | contig 62266 bp, 63 predicted proteins | sample MGYA00580231_ERZ1673701 | MGnify/ENA primary metagenome ERZ1673701 (study PRJEB41218, sample SAMN15661798) | gut metagenome | host: Homo sapiens | place: Canada: London | collected 2015-08-20/2019-03-30 | study: EMG produced TPA metagenomics assembly of...
TGCAAACTTCTGGTCGGGACGACTGGATTCGAACCAGCGACCCCTTGACCCCCAGACCCCTATTTTTGGCTCTACCTGTGGTTTTTTTATTATAGGACGCGCAAATAGCGCATGTAAGCTGTTTCCGCATATGTAAATTAACGCAGGTAAACACAGGTTTCTATATCTCGTTATAATTCGACTTACAAACTCATGGCGCAGTCGGTGATTCTCTGGTGACTCCGGAGGCTCCGGAATCACAGACTTTTGAGTTTCCGCAGGTAGATATGCATATCTGGAATCACGAAGTGTTTTGGGAGCAAAATGGGTAGCGAAAAAGAGAGCAATAAGACTTTACGCATTTGTGGAAGCGGGTCGGTCAGGAAGAACAAGGGGAGGTGGCAGGCCGTCGTTAGCCTCATCGACGAGGAGACGGGGGAACGCACGCAGAGGACGAGGAACACGGGCATCGCATGCCTCAGCGATAGCACCCGCGGCAAGAAGGCGGCGCTGGATGCCTTGGCGGAGTTCAGGAGTGATATCGAGGCTGAGCTCGCCGAGGCCGAGGGCTTGAGGGTCGCAGCCGAGGAGCGGCAGGCGCAGCTCGAGGCGGACGAGTACGCGCTTCTTCCCTTGGGGGTCGCGCTCGAGAAATTCATCGACTTCTGCTTGCAGATGAACCGAATCACCCCGACCACGCGCGATGACTACCATTTCAGCGCCCTGCACATCGAGCGCGACGAGCTGGGGGCGATTCCCGTGAACGAGGTCACGACCGACGACATCAACGCATGGTCTGCGCGGAGGATCGCGCTCGGTTGCGCCCCCGATACGCTCAACAAGGCGTTTAAATTGGGAAAGCGCCTCTATACGGTGCTTGTCAAGAGAAGCAACGACACCATTGGCAAGAACCCGTTCGACGGTGCCTTGGCCCCGCGCATCATCGGACGGCCGCGCAACGCGCTCAGGTCGGACCTCGTGCCGAAACTCAACTCCATCTGCTCCATGATGCCCGACTCGCGCTTCAAGCGGGCGGTCGTGCTCGCCCTGCACACCGGCATGCGCATCGGCGAGGTCTGCGGGCTTCGGTGGTGCGACGTGGATTTCGAGGCGGGGCTGATCTCGGTCAGGCACTCGGTGGCGTATGCGAAGGGGATGGGCTCGTTCATCAAGGACACCAAGACCCATGATTGCAGGGCCATCCCCATCGACCCGGTGGGTCTTCTCCCCTTCTTGAAGGAGATTCACGGCATAGACCTCGATAAGCTGCGCTCGCGCGGTCTGGCGGGCTCGACCGAAATCGGGGACTGCTATATCCTGTCTGAGCCGGGCGCGTCCTTCGCGACGACCAGCTACGTGCGCCGCGCGTTCAAGACGTTCTCGGAGACCAACGGACTCATGGGCACCAACGACGAGCTGATTACGTTCCATGGCCTTCGCCATACGTTCGCAACGCAGTGGATCCGCCAGGGCGGCGATATCAAGGCGCTCCAATCAATCCTAGGGCACAAGGACGCCATGGTGACGCTCAACGTCTACGCCGACATCGAGCCGATCTCCAAAATCCATAACATGCTGCGCGTCTCGCCATGCCTTTGGCGCGGCTACCTCGGGCTTCGGGTCGATCCGGGTCCCATGTTCCAACAGCGCATCCAGGAGGCCGTCGAGACGCTCCAGGCGTTCGGGTACGGCATCACTGAGCCGGACGACCGCAATATCGTCATCCGCGACGTGAAGACAATCAGCCGGCTCTACCCCACCGAGTACGCCGCCGTGCTGGGGGCGATCCCGACCGAGGCCACAGTGGTCTGATAGAAGTTGCAACGCCTTTTGAGCGGGGCATTACTTAGCGAAGGGCATCCCCTACCTAACAGTTGGGGATGCCCTTCGATTTCAGTCTGGAATCAGCGGACGGAGTCAAGTGGTGCGGTTTCGTCATCGGGATAGCGGAACTCGACTTGGATGCCCATGCGCTCCAGCTCGCGGGCGATGGCGCGGGAGGTCGCATTTGCCTGACCGTAGGGGCCTGCGTTCCGCCCGCACTCGTCATAGGCGGCTTGGTCCCTGAAGTAGGTTATCGGCACAACAATCGGGCTTTCGGCAAATACCTCGGCGTGCTTCTCGATTACGGAGCGGGCGTATGCCACCTGCTGAGCCTGGATATCGGCGGCACGGTCGAGGTATTCCCATGCGGCATCGGAGATGCGGTATCTCGTCTGGCGAGGGTTCTCCCAGTTCTTGATTGTTTTCACATTGGCGTTGAGGGCATCCGCCACGTCCTGCTGGGTGAGCCCCAGCATTTCGCGGCGGGCCCTGAAATCGGCTTTTCCCCTCGCCATCCTATTCGCCTGCCTCGGTCGAGTTCAGATGGACGGTCTCGGTAACCTCCCCCGCGCCCTGGTTGACGGGAATGGGCGGGATCCACTTGACCACCAGCTCGTCACCGAACTTGCCGTCCTCGCGGCCCTTGCGCTTTCCGGTCCAGAAGCTCTGCCAATGGGCTCGGCGAACGTGAGGCGCCACGGTGCGCTCTCCTGTCCCCTGATGCGGAGCGTATCTGACTCGGCGTGCCGCGCCGATGGCGCTGCCAATCTTGGCTCCGAGCATACGGACGGTCTCGGTGTTCGTGCGCTTGCCAACTTTCTGCCCCCTTGGGGTTTTCGGCGGCGTGTAGACAATCTCCGCGCCGTTCTCGGCAGAAAGTACGAAAAGTAGAAGGTTCAGTGAGGCCGTGGCGCAATAGCGCAGGCATGCCAGCTCCTCGGGGTCGGTGATTTTGTTATTTGCCATCGCGCCACCCGTCAGCTCATCGAGCACATCGTCGACGTCGGCAATATGCGCCAAGCACGTCTCGAGCGTAGCACCGTCCTCGATTACCAAGGACATGCGCGACCGCGTCCCATCGTCCATGAGGTAGACGAACGTCATGTCGAGTTCGCCCATGAGGTCGCGGTCCAAGTAGGCGAAAAAGCCATCTGCCCAGCGCTTGGTGGTCTGGCAGCTCACCGGCACATGTGCATCGACATAGATAATCGGATACGGCATGCGATGAAGCAGTTCTACCGGCAGGTCTCCGTCTAGTTCCTGCTCGACCAGCGTGTCGGACACCGTGCGGTCAATCTTGTAGACCTGCCTGCATGCGTGCCACCTCGCAATCCAAGGGAGGTCATCGGACATGACCCATCGACCGTCAACGGTCGATGCCGTATCGGTCAGGTCAATCGGCATTCCGGTCTTCGCGGAGCATGCGTCGAGCATATCAAGCGCCATCTCGAGACAGTTCCTATCGCCTGAGTTCATCTGGGGGTACGGGGTGACGAGCTTGGGCAGCTGCGGATAGAAACCGGTCAAGCGGTCGTATTCCTTAGATGCCCGAGAAAGCGGGTAGCGCTTTGCCATGGTCTTAAGCCTTTCTCAATGACGGGTGCGACCATGCGACCGCGCCCGTTTCAAAATGTTCCAGCCGAGCGTTAGCACTCGGCGGCGAATAGCTTGTAGATAATCTGGTCGAACTCGTCATCACTCTGCCAGTCCTGCCACCACTCGCTGCGCACCTCTTCGAGCACTTCCTTGAGCTGGGCGGCGTTCTTGAGGTCGAAATCATAGAAAGCGGCGGGAAGCCAGACGCTGCCGCCGTTGTCGGTGTACGCGCTGAAATTGCCGAAAGCGGAAAGCTCGAAGCGGTAGAGTCCGTAGCACTTGCCATCGATCTCGACGTCATCGACCCACTTGTACTCGCCGGTGATGTAGCTCGGGAGCTGGCACTTGCAGCGGTCTGCCTTGTCGGCCAGTTCGCGCAGCTTGGGCATGCGGTCGAGCGGGTCCACAGTCTCGATGGTATCCTCGTCAACTATATCTCCGTCCTCGTCGAGCTGCGTCTCACAGACCTCGAAGACATTGCGGGAAATGCCGTTCTTGCAGACCTCGACCTTTCCCGTGTCGCGTACGTCTGCGGCGTACTTGCGGGCGATGCGGAGGGCCTCGTCCCTGTCGTTACCCACGTACCACAAAACGGCGTCGCGGTAGGGGTTGAGGTCGACGTCGTTGCAGGCGCCCTTGTAAATAACCTCGCGGCTGCTTACGGTATACGTCTTATCGTCGGCGGCATTCATGGGCGCTTTCGGCCTGCCGTCGATGGGCTTGCCGAGCTCCCAGCCGGAGAAATCACCGGATTCGTACTTCTCGCAGTCGACCTCGACCTGCTCGACGGTCGTGCCGAACATCTTGCAAAGCTCGCTGTCGTTCATGACGCTTTCCCCTTTTCGGTTTGCGGGTTAGACCCGCGCCTTGTTGTTGGTTATAAGTATACCCCCAAAGGGGGTACGTTGCAACAGGAAGTTTGGGCTGGATGGAGTTTATTTTGTTGGAATTGGCGGGATGACCTGTGGTTCCCGTAGCGATCTATCAAAGAGAAAAGGAATAAGAAGAATAATAAGAAGAAAAAAGAATGAGATACAGGTAAACCTAAAGGCTCTCGATGTCAAAAGGATAATAACAACTAGCTATCCTGCGGGGTGCCATTAAGGGCACCCTTTTGTTGGACTAGATGCCTGCTAGATGCTTTGCGTGTAGCTCTGTAGGGGTGAAGCAGTGTAGTCCTGTAGGGGTGCGGTCCAGTACGTGCGAAGACACCTTGCCGCTGCGGCAAGACTGCCACAAAAATCTACGCCCGCCCCTACCCTTGGCTCGTATCTGCAAACCCTGAGCGAAGGGAGCCGCAATATGCATGCAGCGGCATTTTCGCCTCGGGGGGGGGGTATCTCCTAGAGGTACTCTTCTCCAAGGACAATCAATCATCGAGTACGTATTGATCGCGGCTGTCATCGGTCTGGTGGTGGTATTCGCGGGACCGCAGGTCTCCGGTGCCATCCGCAACCAGTTCAACCTTGTCGGCAACACGGTGAACGGCGGGGCCAGCGGTGGTACCGAAGGCGGTGGCGCATCTGGTGGCGGCGATACCGGCACGGCATCCGCGACCGTGCAGGCGGCGGTGGCCAAGGACGCGAAGGACTGGATACTCGACGAGCAGAAGGCCGTGGCCGAGGATATTGCGGCGAAGGGTGAGGCTTCGCCCGCCTACGCCAAGGCGAAGGCCGCGATGGATGCGGGGACGAAATGGTCGATTAAGCTCACGAATGGCGAGACGCTCGAATACCGCATCATCGGTATCAATCACGATGACTTGGCCGATGGATCAGGAAAGGCTGGCCTGACGTTCCTTGCTACCTCCACGGGAATCAAATCCCGCGTGAACGCCACGAACACCAATGCCGGCGGCTGGGAGAGGTCTGAGCTCCGCGCGAAGATGAACTCCGGCGAGGTCTGGAACCTTATGTCCAACGATTTTCAGTCAAAGGTGAAGACTGTCAGGAAGCTCACGAACAACGTCGGTGGCGGCAGTGAGAACAAGAATGCCGCCGTGACGGCGACAGCCGACAAGCTGTTCCTGCTCAGCTATTCCGAGATCGTCCCAACTTCCTGCTGGGCATCTGACTACCCGGCACCCGACGCTCTCGACCCCGACACACCCGACCCCGAACCGGCACCCGACTATCCTTGGACTCCTTCCGACTACCCGTGGACTTCCTCCGAGGGTGCCCAGTACGAGGCTTTCAAAGGCAAGGTGACGAATAGCTTTTCGGGGAACTCTGCCATTGCCATTGGCAACCGTTGGTGGGAGCGCTCGGTGTCTGTGAGCCCGAACGACTATGACAGCTTTCTCAGTGTCGGCGCCGACGGCGATCCGACGGGCAAGTTCGACCTCGCGACGAACTTGTATTGCGTCTGCCCCGCTTGGTGTTTCTAGATTTAGCAGGTGCTGCTAGTAAAGGGGCGTCCTCGTCTCTTGCGAGGGCGCCCCTTTTCTCTGGGCGGGCAATCTAGGCGTTAGGGAACAATGTTGTGATGATTTGTTCCTTGGAATACTTTGCGGTGTCGATTTCGCCCTCGTAGGGATCCATGTAGCCATACCGCCAGACAACTAGATCCCGACTTTCTGCCTCCTTCTCGCCGAGTTCAATCAGCTCAACAACGGACATATCGCTGCGGTCGCGGTCGGTATCTTTACCCGCCATCTCCCAGCCGAGTTGCAGGTCGCATACCTCGTTCGGGCTCAGGAAGTCCATCCCAATTTCCTTGAGGTCAAGCGGGGACGTCCATTTGCGGTACGGGAGGGCATCGTGCTGGAGGGCGACATTGATGTATCCGAGCGGCTCGAAGATCTCGCGGAGGTCGCAGTACTGGAAGAGGACATCGCAATCGATGTCGGGGTCGCGCATGACCGCCGCTGCGAGCAGGTTCGCGTCCTCGGCGGTACCGATTTCATTGAGTGGGAGCCACTCGAAAGGCACGAAGCGACCGAGGTATTTCCATCCGCAGAGGCGCAGGGATTTCAGTTCGACCCCTTCGCGGGCGGCTTCGCGTTCGAGCTCGTTTTCTAGCTCGGCGGGTGTCATGGGCAGGTGGATTTCGGCGCCTGCACTCGGGTCGGCGCGGTAGGTCTCGAAAGACGCACCCTCGAGTGCGGTCACCCAGATGACAATCGCTGATTGGTCGGTCTTCTCGTTCTGCTCCATTTGGCTTAACCTCTTCCTTGGAAGTTCTATTCGGTAAAAGTCTATCGCTGTCGCATCTGGTCGTCTAGATCTCGGGGAGAGAAAGATGGGGAAAATAAGCCAAGGTGAGTTCCTCGGGCGGCTGCGGGAGCAAAACTCGCACTACGCCGCTGGGGAGTTCGAGGTACTCGGTGAATACGCAGGTATCAGTACTCCCCTCCCATGTCGCTGCCTTGTGTGCGGCAACGTATGGGACGGCAACCCCGACTCGATGCTGCGCCGGAACGCGCGATGCCCCAAATGCGGCCGGGTAGCTGCGGGCAAGTCATCGGGGAAATCGAGGATGTTGACGCATGAGGCATTTGCCGAGCGGGCGGTGGCCTGCTGCCCTGATATCGAAATCACAGGCAGGTATGCGGGAGCCAACACGAGGCTGACCATCCGTTGCCGAACCTGCGGCTACACTTGGGATGCGTTTCCCGCGACGGTTCTGCGCTCCTGCTCATGCCCCTGCTGCACGAACAGGGTGGCGGTGGAGGGTATCAACGACCTAGCGACCACGCATCCCCAAATCGCGGCGGAATGGAATCACGGACGCAATGGGGAACTGGAGCCCACCGATGTCGTTGCGGGTTCATCCAAAAGAGTCTGGTGGAAATGCCGGGATGGCCATGAGTGGCAGGCGGTCGTCTATCGGAGGAAGGCAGGCGGCGGGAACTGCCCCATCTGCGGAAAGTGAAGAGGAGGGTCCAAGCCCTCCCCTTTTGGTATCTATAGGCCGTAGACCTCGACCATGGCCTTGCCGATGCGGTGCGGGATGCCCGTGACGAGGGCGTTGCCCATGCAGAAGGCGCGGTGCCCGTCGGTCATGCTGATATCGGTCCAGCCCTTGGGGAATCCCTGTAACTGGTCGAGCTCGTCGGGCACCAGGCGGCGGAAGCGGCCGTCGGGGCACTCGATGACGTGCTTGAAGCGGCTCGCGCCGGTGCCGCCCTCTCCAGTGAGAATCGTGCGGCTCGGCTTCTCGATGGAATCGGGGAAGCTCATAGCGCCCTCGGAGTAGGTGTAGGTGAAGCCGGTCTTCTTGTTGGTGCGCTCCTCGCGCTTTGCTCCCTTGAGGTAGCGCCAGTCGGGCAGCTTCTCCTCGGCGATGTAGAACTGCTCGGGTACGTCCGACTCGTCTACCAACACATCGCCCAGCACGCGGCGCTCGCCGTGGTAGTCCTCGGCGAAGTCGCAGGTGAGAACGTGGCAGCCCTGCATCACGCCGGCGGCCTTGAACTGCGAGACCTTCTGGTTGCCGCCGAAGCGGGTCGAGTTCTCGTAGGGGTCGGGCAGGACATCGAGCTCGGTTATCTCGTCAGGATATATAGCGGGAAACGCCTTGGCCATAACGCCGCGGCGCATGCGCTCGGTCAGATCGGTATCAGTGGCATCCTTCTCGCAGAAGATGTAGATGCGCTTGCGGCGCTGGGGAAAGCCGTACTCGGCGGAGTTGACCACGCGCCACTCGACCGTGTAGCCAAGGTCGGCGAGGCAGCTCAAGATGATGGCGAAGTCGCGCCCGCGCTGGGACGCGGGGGACTTGAGCAAGCGGTCGACGTTCTCGAATAGGCCGAAGCGCGGCTTCTTCATCTCGAGGAAGTGGTAGATGTCCCACCACAGGACGCCCTTCTTACCCTCGATGCCGTGGGCTTGGTTGAGGGGACGAGCCACGGAGTAGTCCTGACACGGAAAGCCGCCGACGACCATATCGACGTCGGGAATCTTGGTCTCCCCCGCCTCGGCCTTCTCCAAAACCCTGTTGATGTCCTCGTTCACCACGGAGCCATCGCCGAAGCGTTCGGCGTAGCAGCGGGCGGCGAACTGGCGGGACTCGGTTCCAGGCGGTTCCCATTGGTTCGCCCAGATGGTGGTAAACGGCCCTGCGGGCTTCATATAGAACTCGGGATGCTTGGGGTCCGCGAAGCCCTCGAGGCCCAAGCGAAACCCGCCGACGCCCGCGAAGAGCTCGGCGATCTTGATTTCAGACACGTTTCTCCAATCGCTGCTGTGTCCGTTCTTGCGTGATCGATGATAACCGATCTCGCGGACAAGGTAAAGATCCGAAGCGAAATTTGTGTCGGCTGGCGGGTCGCCGCTGCGACAGGCTATTGCTTTAAATTTGCAACTTTCCACTTAACTTAACACTTGAGCTGGAAAGCTGGAAAGTTGGGTGGAAAGTTGGAAAGTTGGGTGGGGATGCTGAAAAGTTAGATAGAAGGCTCGCGACCGAATTGCTTGGCCAACTCCTTTCCTTTAATCCAGACATTCTGACGGTACATATGGACACCGTTGACCGTCACCGGCTTGTCGTTCGCATCGTTGCCGGTGCCTCTGACGAACAGGACGCCGTCGCGGCTCTTCGGCCAGTTGGGAGCTGTCATGGCTATTCCCGTCTTGGGTGTCACGCGCGGTGTGCCGTCCTTTTTCAGGACGGGGGCATCTACCAGGCCATCGCTGAATATGAGGTCGCGCATGCCGTCCCAGAGCGCCCTGGCGGCATCGAGGTAGGTCCCGAGCCAAAGGGTCTTGAAACCCATGAAAATACACTGGCACAGCGGGCAGTCTCGATATCTCTCCTCAAGGACCGCCACGACCATGGTGGAGTCGATGAAGGGAGCCGCGAATGCGGAGTCCTCGAACTCCACCGAGGGATCGCACAGCTCATCGAAGTCGATTGAGGGATTCAGCTTCATGTCCTCGGTCCTTCCGCCCGTAGGAGTCAGCGTCATCGTCTTGAATACGAGTCCGGCCTTGGCGAAAAGCGGTACCTGCGAGATCTTGCCGGCGTGTCCTGTGAAGAGCCTGACCACCACCTGTTCGGCGAGAGACTTGTTCTCGCGTCCGGATTTCGTCTTGATTGGCAGGTTGAACGGTGTCGCGAGGTCTTCCAGCGTCCGACCGGCGCAGGTATCGGAGATGCCGTGCAAGTGCGCCTTGAGTTTGCCCATTGACGACAGTCCGTTTTGGTCGGGAATCATGTGCATGCCGTCATCTAGGCGCTCACGCGCCATCTGGGTAACGAGGGATGCCTTAAGACGGAATCTTGGCCTGTTGGGCCACTTCGGCGAGGTGTCGAGGTAGAGCAGCTGCGGGTTGATGAGCGTGGAGAGGTTCGGCATCTCAGCATCGACATCGCCTGCGAGGGCGATGCGGACGAAGTCCCGGACGACCGTCCAGTCCGCCTCCAGGCGGCACCGGTCGACCTCCCGCCAGGTGTGCAGGTCGTAGCCCTTGAACTCGAAGCCGGCGTACTCGACCGCCACTCCCCTTCCGGGACGCACGTAGAGGTAGTAGACGACGAGCAGGCGCTCAGCCTTGTGCCAGAAGGCGGAGGTAGAGAAACTCTCCGTTACGATGCCCTCGGGCGCCACGGCGGTGATGGACATGGGTTCCTTCGCGCACCAGCCGCCACGGGCGCTTTCTTTTAGACCCGTGGCCTTGACCTCCCAGGGTTGCCCGTCGATGACGATATCGGGACGGCGGTCGGAGTCCGCGGGATAGCCGAGCACCGACTGCTCGATGACTGCACCGATGCGTCCCTTGTTGCGGGACGCCGCCGATGCGGTGAGGACGCCAGCGGTATCAACCTCGGTCACGGTATGGCCGACGATGGCACCGAAGCGCTTACGGATATCCTGTTCGGTGAAGCTGTGGTTTCCCTCGGCCATATCTCCCCTTTCGTCCCTGGGCCAAAGGATAGCGATCTTCGGGAATTGTGGGAGACTTCGCTATGTAGGATTCGGCCGATGGGCTAGCGAGGTCAACGCAGGGAGAGGGCTACATGGACGAGGAAATGAAGGACAGGGTATTCGATGTGTACCACGAGATGCGCGGGATGGCTGCGTTGCTCGACGCCGCCGCTCATGGGGATATGGCCGAGCCGGAGCAAATAGTCGAGTATGTGTCGGGGCAAGTCGCGAGGCTCTCCGACGCGCTTGCGGCGGCTATCAGAGACTGCCTACAGCCCTAATGCCTGACCGTGTTACTTGCACGGCCCCTTCGGGGCGCGATCCGCAGGCACGTCGTTGTCTGGGTCGTGAACGACATACCAGCTGTTTTGGTAATGGCAGATGTCGCGGCAGGTACCGTCCCCGACGACCACGCGCCAAGACTCGGACTGCCTGTTCCTGCCGAGCGCCCACGAGCGGGAGCTGTAGGACTCGATGCGGTCGAACGGGTAGACGGTACCGTCGTACCATTTGATACCCCAAGGAGCGTACTCGCCGTCTGGGCGGCACTCGACGAGGGCTGTGACTAAACGTATCGATTTCTCGCTCTGCTCCATGCGGCACTCCTTTGGAATCTATAACGAACGCGTGTTCTATTGTAGCGCAGGATATTTGATTGCCGCTGCGGCACATCGGTTCCATGCGGCACGTTGCGGGCTACGCTTCCCCATGATTTCAAAGCAAACCGAGAGGAGCCGCACATGAACACAGTGGAAACTCCTTTCGGGGGGGGGTATCTCCGAGATTTACCCGCCGCCCGAAGGGGCAGTCGACGGCAGAGTACGTCCTGATCATCGCGATCATCGTCCTGGTGGTGTTGATCGCGGGGCCGTGGGTCTCGTCCGCCATCAGGAACCAGTTCAACTTCGTGACCGGCGCGATCGGGTCGGGCACCACGGGCGAGAACTTCTACGAGCCCGAGGACATCCCCGACCCTCAGAACGGCACGGCGTTCGCCGTGTACTCCGAGGACGACCACAGCCTCATGTTCTACAAGCGCCGCGGTGTGCCCAAGGCGGGAGACATGTTCAACTACCGCAGGGTGACCGATGTTTACACGGGGTTTGAGACGGGGACGTATGAAGGCAATTGGCCATTCGATAACTGCCCTTGGTACTCAGTCCATAATGAGGTTTTATGCGTTTCGGTTGTTGACACAGGAATCAAGCCGCTGAGTATGGCTTGGTGGTTCAACCAGTTCACCCGCTGCGAATCATTCGATTTGGGAAATATCGATACAAGCGAGTGCGTGTCACTTGAACGACTTTTCTCGTCTTGCGGTTCGGTCGCAACGGCAGACCTGCGTGGCTTGGAAAAATGGGATACGGGCAATGTGCAGTGCATGGATGCCTGCTTCGACGGTATGCGGAGACTGACCGAAATTCCCAGCATATCGGGCTGGCGCACCGAATCCTGTGTCTCCTTCTCGAGCGCGTTCTACAACTGCACCGGCCTTCAGCGTCTCGATATCTCGCATTGGTCCAACAGGTCGTGCAAGCCCGGATCGCAGTCCTTGGGGTATGTGCTTTTCGGGCATTCCGGCGGGGGCTACCCCGATCTCGAGTGCGTCAAGATCGGCGCGAGTTGGGACCATGTGGGCAACCTCCTTAGAAATACGTATTCCTTGATGAAGGTCACCGGTGCCGACGGCAACTGGTATGCCCTTTCGGACGGCAACGCCTACAGCTCGAGTTCTGTCCCGGACAACAAGGCCGATACGTACTACACGACGAAGGCGCTTCTGGACCAAGCGCGGCGGTAATCTCTCCCACGACTGCATGAAGACTTCGCAACCAGCAGTCCTGCATTTTCATATAGCATCCCGCCCTCCATCGGCATAATGTTTGGAGAGTGCCGCGCCCTCGACAGCGTTGAATTCGGCGAACTCGACTTCTCAAAAATGACAAACGCCCGCTATGCCTTCTCTAATTGCCGCTCTTTAATGCTCGATTGCTCGAATTGGGATGTTTCAATCTCTGTCGACCGTACTGAATTCAATGCTGGTGCTCCCGGCGTGATCGCGCCAACGGTCTGAACAGCGATGTGATCCCTTATTCTTCCCTTTGCGTAGCCATGTAGCTCCGTAGCCATGTAGCTGGGTAGTCCGATTGTATTCAAATGTGTCAGGACATTTCGGATTTGTAGATGCTATAATATCCTTGCTCTCGGAAGAGAGTTCAGCCCCGGCTGGTAAACCTGACGTTCGATACGGTGTGCGTGACGTATCTAGCGGGCATGGCCGCGATAGAATTTCCCATGAATAGGGGCACGACCCCAAGCGCTCCGATATCTTCGGAGAGTGTGAACTGGCAGGCAGGGAACCGGGATATAGGCTGTCCAGAGGGAGGGGTGTGAAGCTCCTCCCTCTTTTTTGCATATCGCCGAAATCTGAGAAATACAGCTTGGACATTGCCGATGTGGGTCATGAGCGATTCTGTATAGGTGACCGGCGCCGCTGCGGCATGGAAATCGGGATTCCGCTTTGCCGGGCCATCCTTGTCGAAAAGACAAGGAGGCCACCATGAAAGCGAACGAGAGGGATGTCCGGCGGGTTATCAATCTCGCTCGGGGATATGACCACAACCTGTGCGGCAAGGACTTCCTTATCTACTACGGTTCGGGAGACGACGCCCGTATGCTCGAGGTGACGTTTTCCAAGAAGCGCTTTAACCACCTCGTCGGGATCGATATAAACCGATGTAATGTTAAGCCGTGGGTGCTCTATAAGAAGGCACTTGCGGGTACGTTGACGCCCCACGATCTGGGAAGCTCGCTTTCGCAGTACTTTCCGTCTAAAATCTCCGCCGCGCGCATGATGAACGCGTTTATCAGCACGGCCACCGACGTCAGCGAGGTTAATCCCCTATCAACGCGAGTCAATGCTGATATTTGGGTATCGGGCGATACGGCGCAGTTTGCCATAGGCTGTCTGAAGGTGGATGCCCAATACCACAGTTCGTCCTGCTTTGTGCCGAGCAGTTTGCAGCTCCTGAAGCCCGCCGAGGTTGAGAAGAAGTCATGCGGTAAAAGGTTGCCGATTACGGCCATGCTCAGCAAGGATGCCTCAGCCAAAAGCTACGATACCCTCCTATATGCCGATAGGGATTTGCTTGAACAGAGTCCGGCGAACCTCGGCTTCATTATCCGCAGCTTCGGAAATACGGACGAACTGAAGAAGGCATACCCGTCCATCATGGATGAGGTCTTGGGGTTGAGTTCGAATGAGGGCATGAGCATCGATGAGCTTGCTGAAGACAAGACCGCACTTGCCAAGGAACTCAATAAGCTCAATCGGCAGCGCGATCAGTTCAAGGGTGCGCCGCCCTCCCCTGCTGCTGGGAAGAGTAGGTAGCTATGCGTGTAGGCGGGTAACTCGGTAGCGGTGTAGGCGGATAGCTCGGTGGGTGTGTAGCTATGTGGCCGTGTAACGGTGTATGCCTACATGTCGCTACCTTTGCCCCACTGTTTCGTTCTGCCAAATTGGTCGCTAACGTTTGAATAAGGTTAGTACTCCTTGGAGGTCGATATGGATTTTCCCACCACCGAAAGTCCCGTCAGTCAGATTATCGAAAAGCTCGATTCGTTGCCAAATAGCGCACGAGATGCAGCTGTAAACAACAGCATTGTTCTACTCGATAACCTCGGCGGTTTCGGAGAGAGCGTCCTCAAGCTCTACAGCGAGTCAAACCCGTCCGCCCGCGAGGCTATCGCAGAGATGTTCGAACTGGTCTGCAACGAACCGTTCGACAATTGGCTTGACAGGGTCGAACGCAGCTGCGATGGATTCTCCAAGCAAAAAGAGGTCGTACGGGAATTCGATTCGCCTCCCGAAGCGATTGCCGACGCCCTCGATTCGGAAGGATGGACTGTCTCCGACGATGACGTACGCAATCTCGGATATCTGGAAATCGAGCGGGAAACAGACCTTACCGGTTACGATCTCGTACTCACCATCGACCTGCGCGGCAAAGATATGGACTCTGCCAGCGATTGGATGTCTGCAGTCCGCGATCTCGTCTACAGCTGGGATCCGGTCGAGGAGGCGCTTATCGCCGCGGGATGCCCGGACGCTCCCTCGGTCGACCGAATCATCGAAGACTTCAAATCTACCTATGAGAGCTCAATCTCCGGTATCGAAGCTGTCTGTCAAATCGTCACCAGCGCATGGGATGAGAAAACCGCGACGGACGACATCTACTCAGAATCGCTCGACCAAATTTGCGAGCATGCCAGCGATGCTATCGATGAATCTGCATCCATTTGTGTTGACATGCAACTCGATAGCGGCGTAGTTCGGTAGGCTTGTGGCTATGTAGCTGTGTAGCTGTGTAGGCGGGTAACTCGGTAGTCGTGTAGTGAGGTAGTCCATAATTCGATAGGCGTATGGCTCAGGGAGAACCGCAGTCTAAGCGGATCTGCAATAGCAATAGGCATCGAGGGATGTTATGAGAAAGGGCCGAGCTTGCAGCCCGGCCCTTAAGACGTTATTGCGGCTATCCTAGCGTATCTCGCCTTCTCACCTCGCGCCACTCTCCAACCAGTACGCTAGGAGAATACAAGATGCTTTCCCTGTTCGCGACACTCGGTGAGAAACATGTTAATGATGACCTGGTACGGCACGCCCGTACGGGCGGCCTCCGCCTTGAAGTAGTCGATGTTCTCGCCATCGATGTTCATGGTGACGCGGCGACGGACCTTGCCGATGTAGGGGTTCGGAACGCTATCGGAGAAGTCGACCTCGGCGGGCATCTCCATAATCTCGTCCTTACCATTCATTTCGATACCTCCAATACTGCCGTTCCTCTGTCCTCGTCGATTTTCTCGCCGAGATTATCCTGATGGTGGAGCCACCATGCCTCTCGCAGTGGCAGACCGTCAGTACCCGCGATTCCAAGTCCATCCCTATCAGAAAGAACCTCTCTTCGTAGTCTGAATGCCTGGCATCTGGCAAGACGCGGGCATATGGGTCCGAGAACGCATCTGCCGCCGATTCGAAGCTCACTCCGTGCTTCTTCACGTTGACGGCAGCTTTGCGCTCGTCCCACTCGAATTCTATGTATCCGTTCTTAATCATACTGACATGATACATATTCGGTACATATAAGTCAAGATCTACTTTATCGGACGAAGTAGATATCGAGCTGCGGGCTTTCTATTTATTTGTGTAGCTCGGTAGGTATGTAGTAGTGTAGCTCGGTAAAAATGTAGCCGCATAGGGCGAAAACCTCACTTTGATATAGGTCTGTAGATAGCCATCTAGCTGCGGAATTGCCGCTGCGGCAAGACTTCGTCGGGTTTTTCGGGGTGCCGGAGACTGGGAACCGTTGTAGGTTCGCGGTCAGGAGGACCCCTTGGGCTTTCGCTATGTAAGCATCTTCTCAGGCGTCGAGGCGGCGACGCTCGCCTGGGAGCCACTCGGCTGGGAGCCGTTGGCCTTCTCGGAAATCGAGCCGTTCCCGTGCGCCGTGCTGGCCGAGAGGTGGCCAGACGTCCCCAACCTCGGAGACATCACCAAAATCGACTGGAAGGAAGAAATCGATGGAGCTATCGACCTTGTTGTTGGCGGATCCCCGTGTCAATCGTTCTCGGTGGCGGGTAAGCGCGAAGGCCTCAAAGGCGCGTCCGGCCTTATGTTCGAGTACATTCGATGCGTACAGGAACTTCGTCCTCGCTGGTTTCTATGGGAAAACGTCCCAGGAGCGCTCACGAGCGAAGATGGGGGGGCTTTCGGACAGCTGCTCAGCGAAATGGATGAACTCGGGTATAGTCTCGCATGGCGAGTTCTGGACGCGCAATTCTTCGGAGTGACCCAGCGACGCCGCCGTCTGTTTCTTGTCGGACATCTTGGAGCCGAATCCCCCGCAGAGGTTCTCTTTGAGCCCGACTGCCTGTCAGGGTATCCTCAATCGAGCCGTGAAAAGAGGAAGGAGCTTGCCCGCCGAGCTGGACGCAGCGCTGCGTGCGCAGGCTTCAAGTACTCCGCTGCGCCCCGAGCAAACACGATAGGCTATGCGGAGGAACAGGCGAACACGCTCACGGCTGACTGGCACGCTCCGGCAGTCTTGCCTCTGACTGGCACCGACCAACAGGTCATGGCGATGTCCCAGTACGGTACGGAGATTGCGGGGTGCCTCACGGCCCGAGGAGATTCGTCCCCGTGCGCGGATAGGGGCCAAAACATCGTCTGCATGACGGGCACGCAGGCGCACTGCCATATCAGCGATGAAATCGCGGGATGCCTTACCGCACATATGGGCAAGGACGACGCCCCCGTTGTGGTGGACGGCACGAATATTCAGACATATGTCTGCGAGCTCGCCCACTCGAGCAGCAACGGCTTGGGGGTCGGCGAGTCCGATGTCTTCCCGACCCTCGATACCTCATCCGGTCCCGCCGTCTGGGCTCGCGAGAATGGCATCCTGCCGCCCTTCGGATTCGCGCAGAACGTGTGCAACGAGGTGCGCATCGTCGGCGATGGGACCCTCAGCGGGGCGCTTGCCGCCAGACCCGGCATGAAGCAGGCCACTTTCGCATGCACGGGCGGCACCTATCCCATCAATGAGCAAATCGCAACCCGTGACAAGAAGCTGGGTCGCGGGACGGGCCTTGGGGTCGGTGCGGACGGCGACCCGGCCTTCACGCTGCTCGCGAACCACCCGCATATGGTTGCCTCTGAAATCGCGGACAAGCCCGCGGAGGTTAACCCTATGCTCGTCCGCAGGCTCACCCCGCTCGAGTGCGAACGCCTGCAGGGTTTCCCCGATGGGCATACGCTGATCGCTTGGAAGGGCAAGCCCGCCGAGGAATGTCCCGATGGGCCGCGCTACAAGGCCATCGGCAATTCCATGGCGGTTCCCGTCATGAGATGGATTGGCAGGCGTATCGCGGCGGTCGATGAGCATTAGGCATCTCAACGGAACTCAAGCTGAATTCAAAGAGCGCCTTCCGGGGCGCTCTTTTCTTGCCAACAGTCTGCGTGTGAACACGCAGTTCAGTAGGCGTGTAGTTATGTAGCTCGGTAGCTCTGTAGACGCATAGACGCATAGACGCATAGACGCATAGACGCATAGACGCATAGACGCATAGACGCATAGACGAGCTTGCCAAACGATTGTCCAGATGAATGAGGAAAAGAATAAGAAGAATAAGAAAAGTATTCATCTGATATGAGGGAGTCTCTTCGAATGTAATCATTTGGCAGCGGTGTAGCCGAATAGTTCTGTAGTTCCGTAGTCGTGTAACAAGATAGCTCGGTAGACGTGCAGCTACGCAGTGAAGCAAAAAAGAGGAGCCACCATTTCGGCGGCTCCTCCTCTCGAGGGGAAAGGGCTTGGGGTCTAGACCGCTAGGATCTAGAGTGCAGCATGGAGACCACGGCGGCGTGCGATGCCCGCTGCGGCAATCGCGGCTGCGCCCATGCCGGAGATGACGCTCACCTCGAGCGCGGTGGAGTCGCCCGTCTGGGGCAGGGCCTTCTGGTCGGAAGCGGCAGCGGCCTGAGCCTGCTCACCCTGGGCCTGTTTGCCGTTCGCACCCGCAGCCTGGTCGGTTCCGGCTCCACCGGCACCGTTGGCGTTACCGTCCTCGGTGCCGGTCTCGGTGTTACCGCCGGCGATGGTGCCGTTGCCATTCTCGGTCTTGGAAGCCTCGTAGGCATCAGAGAGGTTCTTGTAGTCCTGGGCGGCTGCGGTGTAGTAGGCCTGAGCCTCATCCACGGCGGCGGAAGCGGTGTCGACATCGCCCTGAGCGAGCTTGACGGCGGCGGTTGCCTCGATCAACGTGCCATTGGCCTTGTCGGCAGCGGCCTTGAGCTCGGCGAGCTTCTGCTCCACCTCGTCCTTGCCTGCGGCAGCGGTAGCGGCAGCCACGGCGGCCTTCTGGTAGGCAGTCTCAGCCTCGTCATATGCGAGCTGGGCCGCAGCCAGGTCGGCATCGGCGGCCTCCTTGGCATCCAGCGCCTTCTGCTCGGCGGTGACCGCATCCTCGTAGTCACCCAAGGCCTTTTCGTAGGCGGCCTTCGCGGCGGCACGCTCGCCCTTCTTCACGTCAATCACGGCTACGGCATCCTCGAGGGACTTCTGAGCCTCGACCAAGGCGGTCTGGGCATCGGAAAGCTGGCCTTGGAGCTGAGCGGTCTTGTCATGCGCGGCATCGAATTCATCCGCGCCCTGGTCGTAGGCGGCCTGCTTCTCGTCTGCGGTAGCCTTCGCCTGGTCGCGGACGCCGGCGGCATCCTCAACGCTAGGCTTCAAGCCCTGATACTTGGAGGAAGCATCGGCAAAGACCTTGTTCGCCTCGAGCTGAGCCTGATTCAGCTGCTCGAGATCGCCGGCATGGTTCAGGGCATCATCCAGCGCATCGGACGCATCCTTGGCGGCCTTGTCGGCTGCGGCCTTGGCGTCGGTCGCGGCCGCGACGGCCTGCTGTGCGGCCGCCTGATCATCCTTGGCGGTCTTGAGCTGTGCCTCGCAGGTCGGGATGTAGTTGTTCACGATGTCATCGTAGGAGGCCTGCGCGGCATCGACTGCCTTTTGGGCAACATCGACCGCGGCCTGCTTATCACCGAGCGTGGCGGCTTGGGCCTCACGCTCGTCAACAGCGACCTTGATGTCGTTGTAGATGTCCTGTGCCTGCTGGAAGGTGTCACGGGCGGCGTTGACCGCATCCATGAGGGAGGTCAGCTCTTCCTCGGTCGCGGTGCCTGCGACCTGAGCCTGGTAGTAGGCATTTGCGGCTGCGGTATAGGCGGTCTGCTCCTGCTCGAGCTTCTGCTGAGCATTATCGAGGTTCTGGCGATACTGGGGCAGGGAGTCCGCGATGGACTTGATGAGGTCGTACTCGTCCTGGGCTGCAGCGAGAGCGGCCTTCGCGTCTTGGATGTTCTGCTCTGCCTGGGGAACGGTGGCATTTGCGGCATCGAGACGGGTCTGCTCGTTGGCGACGGCCTGCTTGGCCGCCTCGAGCTTGACGTTCGCCTGGTCGAGGGCGGTTTGGGCATCTGCCGCCTTGGACTGGGCGGTATCCTTAGCCTGGGTCAGCTTCTGGATAGCGGCATCGCCCCACTTGCCGAAGGCATCGAGATAGGCGTGGACCTTGCCGTACCAATCGGCCTTCTTGGCCTCCATGTCGGCCTGCGCCGCATCCAACTCGGCCTGCTTCTCATCGAGCGTCTTCTGGGCGTCTGCAAGCTCGGCGTTTGCCTGGTCGAGTTCGGACTGGAGGGCATCGAGCTGACTGCGGGCGGCATCCTCGGCCGCCTGGGCATCGGATACCTGCTGCTCGAGGTCGGCAACCTTAGCCTCGGCCTCGTCGACGCCCTGCTGGGCCTTCTCGACGGCCTTCTTCGCGGTATGGACCGCTGCCTTGGCGTCGGTCCATACCTGCTTGGTGGTCTCGATCTTCTCGAACGCGCCTGCGCGTCCCGCCTTTGCGGCCTCGTAGGCTGCAGCAGCCTGCTCGGCAGCCTTTGCAGCGTCGGCTCGCTTTGCGGCGGCGACATCATATGCGGCCTTGGCCTCGGTCAGCTTCTGGTCGGCTGCAGCCTTGGCATCGGACGCGGCCTGTACATCGGCCTCACCTGCCTCAGCGTCGGCGGTTGCCTGATCGTATGCGGTCTGGGCGTCGGCTTGTGCCGACTGTGCGGCATTCATGGCGGCCTTCGCGGTATCGAGCTGCTCGTTTGCCTCGTCCAGCTTGCCCTTGGCGAGATCCATGGTCGCCTTGGCATCCGTTACGGCTTGCTCGGTGACCTTCTGGATGTCGGTCTGGGTGGTTAGCTGATCGCCGTCTGCGGATGCCGTCTGGGCAAATGCCATGGTCTGCATGACCGGGGACAGCATGAGGCCTGCAGTCACGGCCATGGTCACCGCCGGCTTCAAAATCGTCTTCTTGTTCTTTGCCTCGCGTTTGCGCATATCGAGGTCTCCTTCCATTCGGAGGTTTTGCTAGCCCCGTGAAAATACGCCAATCCATGCATTGCCATTCACCTGTTGCCGCAGCGGCAGCAGGTGGCGGTCAAGGTTGCGTGGGATTGCCTCGTAAAGCGCCGTCTAGCAGCGGAATCGGCTTGGCTGTAGCCGTGTAGCTCGGTAGTCGGCTACGTGACATGCACGGTAGCCGTGTAGCTGTGTAGCCGGCTTTGATGCATAGCGATGGAAGGAAAAGGCCGAGCGAGCGCCATCGCCGTGGCTTGACATGAGCGTGGAGCATGCCGCTGCGGCAAGCGCCCCATGTGGACGGTAGCCGCGTGGGACGCTTAATCAATAAAGCCCGCGGCTTCGCGGGCGTATGGCGATGTCTGTCTTGTGGAGGGCGAATGGTTGGAGATCAGTTGAATCTCGTGGAGGTGTCGGTTGAGAAGGATGCGGGCGGCAACCCGACATGCATCATCTGGCCCGATGGGCGAAGGTTTGCCATCTCGAGTAGCGGTGCGCCGCTCATGTGCCCGTCCCGTACCGCGGGCAGGTTCGCGTATGTCCGCGATGTCTATGTCATCGGTCGCGGGAACAGGACGCACCGCAGGTCGATTATCGCCGACGGCGGCAAGTGGTATGTCGTCTGCCTGAAGTAGCACGGGTATTCAGGCAGCTAGGTAGGCGTGTAGCTCTGTAGCCGTGTAGTTGAGTATCGAGCTACACGGCTACCTGTAAAATCGGTCAGTCGCGTTCGCTCGGCCAGACCATCAGGCGGTTCGGGTCTTTCGCAAGGCTCCTCATTATGCCAATCAGCTCGCCGCGGGTCTCGGTATTGAGGCGATTGAACAGCGTGACCAACTCAAGCCTCTGCCCGACAGGGGCATCGGTGTCGTCGGCTACCGGCATCTCGGTGTCGAAGAGCTGCTCTATGGTTATGTTCAAGACCCGGCAAAGGGCGAGCAAGTTAGAGACGCGGACCGTTCCCAAGTCGGTTTCAGGGCGGATAATCGTCGTCAATGTGCTCACCGGAATGCCGGCAAGGTTTGCCGCCTGGCTGTTTGAGTATCCGGATCCCTTGATGAGCGACTCCAGTTTAGAGTAGGGGCGGTCCTTGCCCGCTACCTGCTTTTTCGGAGCCGCGGTGGGCTTTTTCCCAGCCATGGTATCGAACTCCTATCTTTCTCGATATGTCTGTATAGCGTCATGTAGGCGGCTATGCAGCTACATGGCTACATATGTAGCTCGGTAGCTGTAGCTTGAAAAGCGCCGGTGCCGCCTGGCGAGCTAATCGGCTTCCCCTGCGCCATCCGGATTTGTTTCCACGTCATCAGGCTCTATCTTCTCGACCTGCACCTCGTGATTTCTCTGCATGTTGGTGGGATCCAATTTCATGGCGCTCGATACGCGCATGAGGCAGGATTTCGCCTGCGCGTTGAAGCCCCTGAAATCGCTCACGAGGGATTCCTCGTCGCCCGAGAGAAGCGCCTTCTTTCCTGGGTTCTCCTCCTCACCATCGAACAGGTCTTCCACAAATGTCTCAAACGGAATGTCCAAGCCCTTGCATATCCTCAGAAACGTGGAGATCTGCATGTTCTGGCATTTCGACCTGCCGTTCACGAAGGTGCTCAAGGTTGAAGTCGAAACCCCGCACCTGCGGCTGAGTTCCGATGCCGTGATACCGTACTTCTCAAGAATCTCCTTGAAGGTCATGGTCTCCCCTATCTGTAGATCAGGTTACTACCCGGCTACAGAATACATGATTTGGAAGTCATTTTCGCGTATGTAGATATAAATCGCGCAAATAGGTAATTTCCACGTATGTAAATTACGATTCCAAATTATATTGCCCAGAATAGAAAAAAGGGTTAATATCTCGCTCGTAGCTACGAATGAGGAACACCATTCCACATTCGTCAACTATGCCCCAAGTAGTTCGTTAGCTACGGAGACATGATGACCGCAAACCCTGTACTGGAGTCCGCATCCAAAATCCTCTTGGATTACGTCGAGGACACGAAATTGTTCGCCACGGCTATCAATGAATCGGTCGGCGGGGCCGAGCTTCTCGACTGTCAGTGCAACTTCCTTCGCGAGCCGACCGCTAGTGAATTCGTGTTTGTGAGGGCGATGCTGCCCGCGGAAGGCGCCGCCCGTCTTTTGGACGCGTTCGACTCTGCCGTCGAGGAGCAGATGCAGCGCATGGCAAATCCATCCTTCGCGTCTGTCGCGGAGGAGATGTAGCGTGATGAATACCGCAGTCAAAAAGAGCGCCAAGTCCGCATCCTTCAGCGATGAGGAGCTCTTGCAGCTCCCGCTCGTTCTCAACTCCGACCAGGCCGCCAAAGTCCTCGGTTGCAGCCGCTCGAAGCTCCAATCAATGTGTCGCGCCGATACCGTCGAGTACCAACGCCTCCAAAACCGCTTCACCTTCAACCGCGATTATATCTTCAAGCTCGCGGGGATCAGCTACGAGGCTCTCTACAAGAGCGTGAGCGAGCGCTGCCTTGCGAGGGAGAAAATCAAAGAGCAGTACGCCCCGCTCTTCAAAAAATACGGCGTGGATATCTTCGGAGGCGAGACCCTTCTGGGCGCAGGTGCGCCCGATAGTGCGGCTCTTATGAAAAACGACGAAGTTGAGGTGGACGAAGCACTGATCGACCAGATCGGAGAAGCCCAGCTCGGCAAGCTGCTACTCAAGACCCTTCTCAAAAATGCCTAGTTGACAAGCTCGGCATAGCGCCACAAAATCAAAGCATACCGGTTCCCCAAGCCGGACGATAGGAGATGAACTGCATGACCCGCCCTGCTGGGCGTGCAGCTGTGAACGCTGCCGCCTATCCGTGCAATCTGTTAGCTATCGACCCCGAGGGTATCAAGCCCTTCGGGGTCTTTTCGCCATGCACGTGCACTTTGGCAGGTGATCTCAAATGAGTTTCACCATCGACCCGTGGATGATGCGCGATCTCGATTTATCGGGAAACGAGCTCATCATCTTCGCCCTGGTCTGCGAAGCGGGCGAAAAGGGCCTCAGCGTCTCAAAACCTAAGCTCGCGTTCCTCAGCAACACATCGGTCACGACCGTCAGGCGTGTTCTGAGCGATCTGTCCGAACGCGGCTACATCGAGCGCACCCATGTCGGCGAGAACGAGCCGAGCACTTGGGTCGCATGTGTCGGCGAGCAGTCACCCAGCTCTCCCTCTCCTATCGAAACGCCTTCCGGCCGAAACAGCCGGAGCAGAGTCATGTCGATAGCAAAATAGGAGGACTATCATGGATTTCGCGTACAACAATCGTAGCAACAACCGTCTGGAGCAAGAGACCTACTGGAAGCAGTACGGCTGGATGAGCCGTCTCGGCCTCAACAACGCCAAGGCAATCGTCTTCGCGCTCATCTTCGAGCGCGACTGCACCGACGACCCCGCCCGTGAGCGCATCACCTCGAAATATATCGCGCAGGCCCTCGATGAGGGTTGCCCTGCCCCAGCCCGCGGTCGCAGGGCGGCCGAGCACGGCATCGCGCGAGTCTTCAAGACGCTCAACGAGCTTGCCGCCAAGGGACTCGTCTGCGCCGTCATGGACGAGGACGGCCTGTCGATGAGCTTCAAGTGCGATTACGATGCCGTGGAATCGGTTCTCGCCGATGCCGACAGCGGCACCGAGGATGCAAAGCTGGCTGACGGGTCAAGCGAAAGCGAGGTCGACGACGGTGCCTACGACAAGATGTCCTGATAACGCGCTCGACCGCAACTTCTATACCGTATTCGACTGGATGGTGGACCCGGCCGGGCTGGGTCTCAAGGCATCCAGCGCCGAGCTGTCGGTCTACGCCAAGATCTACTCGATGAGCCATCATTCGGCATACGGCTACTACGTCACGCAGGACCAGCTCGCCCTCGATCTGTATATCTCGCGCCGCTCCGTCCAGCGTGCGCTCGACAGCCTCTGCAAGGCGGGCCTCATCGGCTACACCGAGCTGTACCGTACCGGCAGGGAGGCGAACGGCATGAAATCGCCGCGCTCCTACTTCGCCGTCCAGGAGAAAATCAATGCCGCGATTGAGGCGACGATACCCGTTTCCGCCTCGCGGGGCGGGCAAATCCTCGATTTCGACTTTCAACAAAGCACAGGTCAGGCTGATGCGCCAACTTGTCACATCTCGGCTGTTGAAAACTCGAGTTTTCAACAATCCGCAGGTCAGGCTGATGCGCCATTTTGTCACAACGATGCGCCAAGTTCTCACATCGATGCGTCAACTTGGCGCAACGATGCGTCATTTTGTCACAACGATGCGCCAAGTTGTCGTATCGGCGCGACCTGCGCAAACGTCGAATCTGATGAAGATACCGCAGCGTCATCTAGCTGCGGAGATGCAGCAAAACCGCAGGATAGCGACCTGTCTTCTTCTGAACGCGACGTATATATAAATAATAATAAGAATAATAATGATAATTATTTTTCTTATTCTTCTGATAATCCCAACGAGGGAGATAGACATTGCGAAGGGAGTGGAAACGGCGAGCCGGGCGGTGAAGGCGGCTGGAGCGCCGAGGTCCGCTATGCGGCCCGCTTCATCGCCGACTCGTCTCCCAAGCATTGCGACGGCATCTTCCTCGAGAGGACCATGGACGCGATCCGCGATGCCATGAACGCGGGTGCCGATGCCGATGAGATATGCGACGCGTGGGACCTCTATCTCGATGAGCTCATGACGCAGAATTCCGAAGGCGGCTCGGCCGCCTTCAAGCGCTACGCGATGTTCCCGCTCAACTGGCTTCGCCGCGCGGACGGCTTCAGGTTCTATCTGAAGAAGGTCCGAGCGGCCAGCGGAAAATCTGCGGGAACCAGCCACGAGGATGCGCCCGAAAACGATTCGGAATGCGCGAATGAAGCCGAGGCGCTTGCGAGGAAGTACTGCCTCACCGCCAACAAGACGACCTCGGGCATCATCTGGACGTTCATGGGCGATTACCACTCGGCGATGATCGCCCCCCGCGCGAAGAACCGACGCGAGGCCCTTCGCTACATGTGCTCGGTCAAGGGCATCGAGGTGCCGAAGGATATCGACGAGTTGACGGAAAACTAAGATCCGATTGGAGAAGCAATGGGACAATTGCCTGCAGACGCCCCCTGCAAGGCGGCTCACAGCTCACGTAACCGCGCACGGCGCATGAAGGCCGCTCGCGCCGAGGCCAGACGGCTCGTTGACGAGGCTCGTGATAAGCGCGATTCGGCCTTGGCCGAACTTTCGTCCGTAAAGGCCGAGCTCGCGAAAACCAAGCAAGAGCATGAGCGCAAATGCGAGGAGTTCAAGCACAAGTGTGCCGAGATGGCTGCGGCGGTGGAGGCTGCGGCAGATAACGCCGCAGCCGCAGATGAGATTGAGAACCTCAAGCGCATCAATGCGGAGACGCTCGAATCCCTTGATAGCGAGCGGAGCAAGACGCAGGGCCTCTTGGAACGTCTCGGTGAGGCCAATGACCAAATCGAGAGCGAACGCAGCGAGAAGGAGGAGTTCCGTCAGGAAGTTCTCGGCCTGCGCTCCCGTCTAGAGAACACGAGCGGGATGTCGATAGATGAGGTCAACGGCCTTGTCGCTCGGGCACAGGAGGCCGAGAATCGCGCTAGCGAGCTGGCCTTCGACATGTCCACCCTCCAAAACCAGGCAGAGGACCGCGAGAGGCAGCTCGAGGAAGCTCGGGAGAGCTGCTGGCAGCTCAAGGCCGCTGCGGATGAGCAGATGAAGAGGCTCGAGAACCACAACGCCGCCTTGCACGATTCCGTCGCCCAGACCAAAGCCGAGCTCGAGACGGTTTCGGCCGAGCGGGACGAACTGCTGGGTAAGCTCGGCGATTCATCGAGTCGGATCGAGGAGCTGGAGTCTTCGCTCGAGGTCGAGCGGCAAGGCGCCAGCCACCTGCGCGACAGCGAACAGTCGAGCGCCGACAAGATCGGCGACCTCGCGCGGGAAAACGAGGCCCTCGGTAGAAGCCTCGCCCAGACCCAGAAAGCCCGTGCCGATGCGGCCGCAGCCCTTGAGGCCGTGCAGGCGAACAGCGATTCGATCAAGGCGGACCTTCAGGCGGCGCGGGAGGAGAACTACCGCCAGCGCCATGACTACGACAAGAAAATCGGAGAGCTGGTGCGCGGGCAGGAACGGCTCCGCGAGCAGGTGCAGGAGGCACAGGGCAAGCTCGAAGATGATGCGGCGGAATACGAAAAGCGTATCGCGGAGCTTCAGGAGGCGCTCGAGGCCAAGCAGGAAGAGGTCGTGTGCGCCGCTCAAGAGTCGCACAAGGATGAATTGGAGCGCCTGCAGGCCGCCGTCGAGTCCGAGCGCGAGCGAGCTGATCGAGCCGAGGGGAAGGCGCGAGCCGCAGAGCTTCTGCGGGAAGACTTGGAAAGCTACAAGGGCAAGGTCGGTGCCTTGCGGCAGCAGCTTTCGGTATGCTCGAACCTGAAGGACGACCTCGAGGACGCGGAGTCCAAGCTGATGGAAGCCACCGCGAGAGCAACCGATGCCGAGAGCCGCGCACGTGCGGCCGAGCGGGATTCCAGCAGGCTCGTCAAGGAACTCGAGCGCGTCAACATGAAGCTCGCCGATGAGTCATCGCGTGCGGACGGGGCCTCGGCCGCACTGCAGGAAGCCGACGGCGTCAAAAGCCTCGCCCTGCCCCATGGGCTTCTCCCCGGGGAGGTGACCACTGTCGCGTTCGGGTCGGGATTCCAGAAGTTCCTCGTCAAGAAGCTCATCTACAAGTCCGACGGCAGCATCCTCGCCGAAAACGAGCACGGTCAATCCGTATCGATGGGCGTTTGGCGCTAGATGGTACCTTCACTCCCGTTGAGTCGATGCGAAACGGTTGAATCTAGCCGCCGCGGCACGACCCGAAGGGGTCCTCTCCCTCCGATGTAGCCTGCGCTGTGACTGAGCATTGGGCTTGGTCACAGCGACCTTTGGAGGTAGAGGACATGCCATCAATTTCAGATGAGGCTGGAATCAAGCTGCTCAACATACTCGAGATGTTCGGCAGGGAGATGCTCAGGAACAAAATCAATGAGTCGAACCGCTTGCGAGCAGAAGCCCGAGACGCCAAGGCGGCGGCCAAGGGCCTATCGAACAACGGCAAGGGGATGAAAAAACAAGACTATACGACGACTTGGTTCGATTCTCCCGCCGAAGCGCAGACGACCCTGCGCGAGTTGAAGCAGATCTCCCCGAAACTTTTCGCCAACTCCACTGTCGTCGGCCACTTTCTCGTCCATCCGAAAGACGGAAAGGACAGCAAAGGGAAGCACGCCCACACCATTCAAGATGCCATCTACGACATCAGCCGAGACCATCGATATGCCGCCCGCATCATCAATCTCGACAAGCTCGATAAGGGCGAAGCGGACAAGGGCTATATCAAAAGCCTGCCAGATGGGGACTGCACGCGTTTCACGTTCGGAGAGTTCGAGAACGAGGCATCCTCGTTCAACGCCGCCTACTATTGCTCCGTCCTGCAGGATTACGACATCAACGCCCGCCATATCGGCAACCAGGTCATCGTCAACGTCGGCGATAGGGACCGCGCCCTGGAAGCCCTCGATATCGAGGGAAAGAAGATCCAAGCCATGGGACCCGAGCGCGGCGAGCTGTTCATGCGCCAGCGCTACAAGGACCGCATCGGCGTGGAATTCGAACCTCCGCTCATCGAAGATGGGACCGATGGGTATGACGAGGCTGGCGGCGATATGGGTGCCGAAATGCCGACGCCCGAGGTCGAACCCGAGCATGGAGACGATGAGCTTGCAGATGCCGATGGGCGTGCAGATGAGGGTGTAGACCCAGACCATGATGTGCGCGACCCGGACGATGGCGGGGTCTTCGTTCCGAGTCTCGATGATGTCGATGAGACACGCGGTGAGAAGAGCCCCGCCGGCAGCGCCGCAGACGGCAAGACCGGACCTGAATCCACGGAGGCCATCGCCGAGGAGGAACTGGCCGAGAAGACGGTGGAGTCCGCTTCGGCGGCTCGGGCCGATAGCGATTTAAGCGCCGCCGATGCGGACGAGGCGCTGTCGCGCGAGACCCGCAAGGCCGAGCTGCACGAGGATATCTCCAACAGCAAGACAACGGCGGACTGCGTCCAGGCTCGCCCCGATGCCCATAACGGCGACCTCTCCACTCCCTATGCCGACGGGCAGGATGCCCCCGGCACCGGGGACTCCGACGGAGACGGCATCCGCGATGCCGCCGAGGACCGCGATGGGGACGGGACGCCCGACAAGCTCGATTCGGATGCCGAATGTATCGACGACGACCCCGATTACGAGCCCGTCAGCATGAAGGAGCGCAACATCGACGAGCTGATGAGCGACAAGGGCGAAGAGGCCGCATATGTCGCATCCCGCTCCGCCGCCCAAGCCGAGAAGGACATCTCGCTCGAGACGGTGAACCGCTAATGAAGGTCACGAAAGAGGTGGCGCCGCTTCTGGGCGCGGCGGCTGCCACCCTACCATTCGCCTACCTCGGCAACAGGTTCGTCGACTGCGCCTGCTCCTATTCGGATATGCTCGAGGGCCTCACGGCCGCGCCTGCGGAGATGTGGGACTACATCGCCGCCCATCCGTTCCGCCTGTTGATGAACGACGCCGGCATGCTCGGCATGCTCCTCGGAATCTGCATCCCGTGGGCAATCGCCATGGTGTGCCTGGTCTATGGGCAGAAGAACACCCGAGTCGGCGAGGAGCACGGTTCGGCGCGGTGGGCCACCACCGAGGAACTCGCGCCTTTCATCGAGGACAAAAATCCGCAAGGATCTGCGAACGCGCTGCTTCTCTCGAAGAGCACCGGTCGCGCTTGGAGCCGCGAGGGCTTCTCGATGAACTACGACGGCAACATGAACGTGCTGGTCATCGGCGGCTCGGGCGCAGGCAAGACGCGCTACTATGTGAAGCCCAACGTGTGCCAGATGAATTCCGACCTGTTCATCACCGACCCCAAGGGCGACCTCCTGCTCGATGTCGGCAACATGCTCACGAACAACGGCTATGAGATCCGCTCGTTCAACACGTTCTTCCCCGATCGCTCGCTCATCTACAACCCGCTCCACTACGTCAGGACCGACCTCGAGATCCAGTCGTTCGCGGGGCTTCTCATCTCCATGACGACGCCTCCCAAGTCCAGCTCGGGAGACCCGTTTTGGGAGAAGTCCGAGAAGATGCTCTACATGGCGCTCATCGCGTTCATGCGCGACTACTGCCCCGTCCAGGACTACAACATCGGCGGCCTTCTCAAACTGCTGTCGATGGCCAAGGCATCCGAGTCCAACGAGAACTACAAGAGCCCGCTGGACCTCATCTTCGACGAAATCGAGACCGGCATGCGACGGGTCAAGCGCAACCCGAAGAATCCCGAGGTCAAGGAGCGTGCGGCTCAGAACCCGACCCCCTCGGACGCACCGGAGGAGATTTCGGTCTACACCGGCGCGGACGGCGAGCGCTTCGACCTCGTCCCGTCGGCCTTCCGCCGCCATTCGGACAACAAGCGACCGTATGACAACGTCCACAAGAACGGAAAGCGCGGGTTCGACCCCACCGAGGACTACGCCTTGGAGAACTACCGCAAGTTCCAGTCCGCAGCCGGCAAGACGCTCAAGTCGATTCTGATCACCTGCAACGCACGCCTGGCGCCGTTCACCGCCGCCGAGGTGAAGCAGCTCGTCGTCGGCGAGGACCAGATGCACCTCGAGCGCTTCGGCGATCCCGACTCGAAGAACGCGATCTTCGCCATCTTCGACGACACGGACCAGAGGACACTGGGCTTTCTGCACGGCATGATGGTCTACCAGACGGTGCGAGTCCTCTGCCACAAGGCCTTGGAGAAATACAACGGCAAGCTGCCGCGCCCGGTCAACTTCATCCTCGACGAGTACCGCTCCCTGTCGCTTCCCGCCGACATCTCGGGCTTCATCTCCGTCCTGCGCTCGCGAAACATCGCGATGTCGGTCATCTTGCAGGCCAAGTCCCAGCTCGCCGAGCTCTACGACGAGGCGACTGCCGACTCCATCGTGGGCTGCTGCGATACCGTGCTGTATCTGGGCGGCGGTAAGGCCAACAAGGGTACGACCTCGACCTGCGAGTTCATCTCCGATTCCTGCGGACAGCAGACCGTCTTCCAGGAGAACTACTCCCAGAGCCACGGAGGACAGGGCAGCTGGTCGAAGAGCGGCCAGACCGTCGGCCGCGCCCTCATCGACCCCGCCGAGGTGGCAAAGCTCCCCAAGACGGAATGCGTCGTGCTCATCAACGGCGCCAACCCCATCGTCGATGAGAAGTACCCGCTCACGGAGCATCCGAACTACAGGCTGATGGCCGATTCGCCCGGATTCGATATCAAGAAGTATATGGCGGAGAAGCGCCGGCGCGAGGAGCGTGAGTACTCCGCACGCCTCGCGAGCCAATCCAAGTCGATGCCGCGGCGACCGCCTTTGCGTGGTCGAACTGATGCCGAGGTCGGCAGGCACTACAAGTCCCGCGATACGGATTCAACCGGCAAGGCGGAATAGAGGGCAGCGGCTCTATTGATTCTGTGCAAGGGGTTCACGGGAGCGTCCGGCGAGCCCCATTTTCGCATCTGTCCGAGGTCGCCAACTGCGCGGATGCCTCGATGTTGCCGCTGCGGCAAGACGTGGGTGCCTTTTGGCCGCGCCGTGTATCTTCGTGGCGTCCATTGGGTCGGCACGCCGCCGCCCTGTACCCGGTACGGAGGATCGCATGTCTACCGAAGCACCTGAAAAAGAAAAGCGCCGAACCCGTGACGGCCCGACGCCTTGACATGCGGTGCGCACCCCGGCCGCGAACGACCTACCTGCATTCCCTTGCGGGCCCCAAACAGTTCATGGGTGCGCTAGACAGGAGATGACAGCGGTTCTCACGAACCTCTTCACCCTGGCGCCTTATCGGCGCATACGCATAGTAACACATTCGGCGCATTTGGACCAATAAGGCATTTTCAAGCTACTTGGTCGATTTAGCACATCTGCACCGATACACCTGAAAGGAATACAAATGAACCCGATCTACCACGCCCTCGCCGTCGCAACCGTCCAGCTCGGCCAGCTCGATTCCGCCGGCGGCATCCTCGGCAACATCACCTCCCTTCTCAAGGGCGGTATCCAGATGCTGGGCGCCATCATGGTCGTCTGGGGCGGCGTCACCATCGGCATCAACGTCCACAACGGCGCCTCGGGCAACGGTGCGGCCATCGCCGCGGGCGTCGGCACGCTGATCGGCGGCGTCATCGTGTCGGCCGCAGCCCTGTACTTCGGTACGCTCGACACAAGCTGGGTGCGAGGCTAAGCGGGTGCTGTCGGTACCGGTCCACAAGGATGTAACCGAGTATCAGCCCAAGGTTATCGGCGGCCTCACCGCACGCACGATCATCTGCATCGGAGCGGCGGTGGGCTGCGCCCTGGCTTTCGGCATGCTCTGCACATTCGTGTTCCATGTGGACATCAACGACGTCATCTACCTCGTCTGGCTCGCCGCAGCGCCTGCCGCATTGATCGGCTTCTATACGCCCCACGGTATGAACTTCGAGAAGTTCGCGCCGCTGTGGCTCGCGCACAACTTCAACGAGCAGTGCCTGGTCTACGTCAGCGCCAGCAACCGCGGAGAATTCAAGACCGAGGCAGATGACCTCGAGCGGGCATATGCGGACGAGCGCAAGAAAGCCAGCAGCAAGGTGCTGACGAAACTCTACAAGACCAACGGCCTGGAGATGTGGGAACCGGGCGGGCCGCTTGAGCCGATGAACACCACAGCCCCCAACAAGAGACAGATCGAAGAATTTTGGAGCGACTAATGGCAAACAAGGACGAGAGCTTCAAGAACATGGAGACGCTCGCCGAGGGTCTCCGCCGCCCGGGTGAGGTCGGTTTCGAACTCGACCCCGAGTTTGCGAAGATGAGCAAGCGGGAGCGCAAGCGCTACGTCAAGAAGGTGCATAGGGAGCTCGACCGCGAGCTTGCCGGCAAGCGCCATGAGATTCGCGATGCCCGCGCCGCGGCGAAGGAGGCGGAGCGCACGCAGGCGAAAAGCGCTGCGGAGGTGACCAAGAAGCTCAAGGAGCGCAGCTCCAAGAGCGATAAGCTCACCGCCGAGCAGCGACGTCGCCGAGACAACGCCAAGAACGTGGTCGATGCCATCGGCTATAACCGAATGTTCGAGAACGGCATCTGCGAGGTCGAGGACGGCTACTACTCCGAGACCCTTTCCTTCGACGACATCACCTACCAGAACGCCCGCGACGACGACCAGAAGACCATCCTCGCGGCGATGTGCGATATCTACAACTATTTCCCCGCCGACACCACGGTGCAGTTCTCCGTCATCAACACGCCGCTGCGCCATGACCAGATCCGCGACCGCCAGTTCTACGACCCGTCGCGCCAGGCGAACGACGTTCTCAAGGAGGACGCCGAGACGATGAACGAGGTCCTCTCCGACAAGCTCGCCGAGGGCGTCTCGAACATCAAGCGATCCCGCTACATGACCATTGGTATCCACGCGAACAACCCCATCGAGGCACGAACCCGCTTCTCGCGCATCAACACCGACCTGACGGGCAATTTCGAGCAGATCCGCTGCGATGTCACGCCGATGACAGGTCTCGAGCGCCTGTCCGTCCTCCAGTCCCTGCTGCGCCCCGACCGCAAGTTCACGTTCGACTACGAGCGCGACCTGTCGATCTACAGTCCCGACAGCTCGAAGGACTTCATTGCGCCGATGAGCATCAACTTCAAGCCCGACGGTTCGAACATGTACTTCAAGGTCGATGACAAGTACTGCCAGGTCCTGGTCATGCGCAAGTACGACTCCCCCCTCGAGGATACGGTCGTCGCGAACCTCGTGAACATGTCGATGCCCATCGAGGTGACTTGGTATCTCCAGCCCATGGAGAAGTCCAAAGCGATCAACTTCGTCAAGACCCGCCGCGCGTGGATTGATGCCGAGACCATCGAGGAGCAGAAGAAGGCCGTGCAGCAGGGCTACGACTACTCGATCCTGCCCTCTGAGCTGCGATACTCCCGCGAGGAGACCGAGGATCTGCTGACGCAGCTCCAAGGCCAGCAGCAGCACCTCTTCATGTTCTCCGGCCTCATCTTCACGTGGGCGGAGTCCCCCGAGAAGCTGACCGAGCAGGTACTGCAGATCCTCGACGTCGCGTCCTCTGCGGGCGTGCAGGTTGAGACCCTCGAGTACCGCCAGCGCCAGGGCCTGAACTCGATTCTGCCCCTCGGCCTCAACCACATCGAGATCTCGCGACCCTTCACCACGTCGGAGGCGTGCATCTTCGTCCCTTTCGCCACCCAGGAGCTCGAGCAGGAGGGCGGTAGCTGGTACTACCAGAACAAGCTGTCGAACAACCTCGTGTTCGGCAATCGAGCCAACCTGGCAAGCCCCGTCGGCTTTATCTCCGGCAAGACGGGATCGGGCAAGGGATTCTTCGCCAAGAACGAGATCGAGGGAACGCTGCTCTCGAAACCCGACGACCAAGTAATCATCTTCGACCGCGCCGGCGAGTACAAGTTGCTGGTCGAGCATGCGGGCGGCACCTATGCATCCTTCGGCGTCGGCCTCGACGCGCACCTGAACCCGCTCGGCATGGACAAGCGACGCGAATCCGAGGATTTCGGCACGCAGGTTGCTTTCAAGGCCGATGCCATGATTGCGCAGGCGGCGGCCGCGGCCAACGAGACCATGACGGTATTCTCCGAGGAGGAGCGTTCCATCATCCAGCGCTGCGTCGAGAATATCTTCCGGCGATACAACATGGAGGGCGGGCGCGAGCCCATCCTCGAGGACTTCTACGAGGAGCTGAAGCGCCAGCCCGAGCCGATGGCGCAGAACATCGCCCTGCGCTATGAGCGCTTCGTCAGCGGGTACTCCAACTTCTTCAACCATGAGACCGACATCGACCTCACGGCCCGCACCGTCGGCCTGAACTTCAAGGACGTGCCGGACTCGATGCTCGTCTTCGCGCTCATCTCATTCTGCGAGACGGTGCGAAACATCATGTACAGCAACTTCGACCAGGGACGCAGGACATGGCTCTACATCGAGGAGATGGAGTCGCTGTTCAAGTACCCCTCGGTACTCAACTATTTCCGCCGATTCGCCAACGAGTGCCGTAAGTTCGGCATGTACCTGACGGGCATCACGCAGTCGACCGAATCCATGATCCGCAACCAGGATGCCAACGCGATCGTCAAGAACTCTGATTTCATCATGCTGCTCAAGCAGTCCAAGGAGGACCGCGACTACTGGGCGGACGCCTTGGGACTGTCGCCGCTCGAGGTCGCCTGCATCGACGAGGGCGCCCCTCGCGGTTGGGGCCTTCTCGTATTCGGTTCGGCCCGCGTGCCGATCAAGGGCGAGTTCCCGACCGACAACCACCTCTATGAGCTGTTCTCCACGGATCCGAACGAGTGGGCCGAGAAGAAGGCGCGAGAGGCACTCGATGCGGCAAAGCACGGCGGTACGGCCGAGAATGTCGCCCCGCAGGACGAGTTCCGCCGCCGCAAGCGCGTGCGCGGCCGCAAGAAGAAGCGCAACGAGCCGAAGCAGGGTTCTGAGAGTTCTGAGAGCGGCTCGGACGTGTAGCCAAATGTGAAGACGGGCAGTTGCCGCTGCGGCAACTGCCCGTCTATTACCGAGTGCCGGGTCGATACTTCGAGGCCGTAACCCAAATGATTTTGGAAGGAGGACATCTTGCCAGACGATTCCAAATATGGAAACGCAAGTTCCTCGTCTAACCTGAAAGATGGCAGCACGGCGAGCATGTCCTCTGCAGCAGAGCGCCAGCGGCAGGCTGCGGCGGCATATGACGATGCCTTGCAACGCACAGCCGGGGCTGGCGCAGATTTCTCCCGCCATGTCGATGTGGCCAGTTCTGGATATTCCGCTAGCGCCGATGCGGCAAACACGCCCAGCGCGGTATCGACTGTTATCCGCGATGCCGTCCCCAGCGCCTATAGCGCCGGCGTGATGGGGTCTAACCATCAAACAGGCGGCGTGGAACAGGGTTTCGTTGCTGCGGCATCTCAGGGTCCTGCCGCCCCGATTGCCGCGCAGCCAATCCAACAGGTCCCCAGCGCCTTTACCTCCCGCATGGAGCAGCAAGGTACTGCCACCCAGTTTGCGGGCGGTGCCGACCGTGCCGCCGCCGCGCAGCGAAACATGATGACCTCTTCCGACGGCATCGATGCGGCCGGTATCGCCGGCTCCCGAGATTTCATCGAGGGCGCTGCCGTGTCCGTACAGGCCGATTCACGCGATGCCTTCTCCGGCGCGTATGATGCGGGCGCGGCGGGATTTTCCAAGTCCGCGAGCGGTGCGGGGCAGAGTTCGGCACCTATGCAGGGAGGTCAGCAACCTTTTGGCGGCGGCTCCCCTATGGCCGCCAACACGGGCGGCGCGGAGGAAAAAACCGAAGCCGTATCGGAGGCAATCGGTTTTGGATCGCACCAGGGTTCATCCGCATCGTGGGCATCTGCCGATATGTTCACCGGCGGCAAAGCGAGCGACGTACACCTCAGCAAGAAGATTCAGGAAAACCTGGATAACTCGAGTGCCGCCTATTCGCAGGCTAAGCAGGACTTCGCTGCTGCCGAGAAGGACGCCTTGGAGACGCTCGACGCCTCGGGATGGAACTCGGGCGTCCAGGCATCCGCATTTTCCGATTCCGCATCGAGAGCCGAGGGCTTCAAGGAAGGACTCGGAACGAGCGCCGACGGCATCGAGCGAGCCGGGGTATCTGATTCCCGTGACTTCGGATTCATGACCCAGGCGGAGCGCGGGGGCGCGGGTGGAACCGCACAGCGTATCGGTAAGCCCCGCAGTGGGGACAACCATAGCGATGTGACGGGTACCGTTTCCAATGTCGCCGATGCCCCCGATAGCGTCCGCGCTGCCGCGCGAAAGGTGGTCGCCGAGAAGGAGCACGTCCGGGCGGCCTCGGATGATATGGTCGCGGCCCACAGGGAAGCCTCGGCATTCATCACCAAAGCCGAGCAACGCGCCAAGGCCGCCGCGAAATTCAAATCCGCTGCGGCAAATGCCTTGGTGAATTCAGCCACCGCATCCATCGGGGACGATTCCGTGTCCGGCACGGCCATCCGCTCCACTGCCCGCGCCGCGGTCTCCGCCGGCCGCTCAATCAGGGCCAGCAGGGCCGCCGGAAAGCAAGCCGGGGCGCGGGGCTTCTTCTCCTCGTCCGCCGAGGCCACCAAGTCGGCGGTCTTCGCGTTCGATGAGGAAGGCACTCTCGACGGGGTCGAGAAAGCGGACGAGGCGGTACGCGCCGGCCGCTATGTGCGCGGCAAGGCTCGGGACTTCAAGGCAGCCCGAGCCAAAGCCAAGGGCGGCAGCAAGTCACAGCTCATGTCGCAGGCCGAGAAGAAGGCTGCGCGGGCGGCTGAGGATGGGCAACGTGCCGCCTTCTCGAAATCGATGCAGCGCCGCTCCATGTTCATCGCCAGGGCCAAGGCTGCGGCGGGCGAGGCCGTCGAGGCCGAGCAGAAGGCCGCCCTCATCGGCAAGGTCACGGCCGGCCTCAAGGCGGCGGCGCGGCATGCCATCGCCGCGCTCCAAGCGCTCCTGAAGTCACTTGCCGCCGCTCTCGCCGGAGCAGTCGGCTCGCTTGCGACCGCTATCGGCGGCTCGACTTTCGGGATGCTCATCCTCGCCGCCGTTCCCGTACTAATCCTTTTGCTGGCTCTATCCGGCGGCAGCGCCGATCAGGAGGTTCAGGGAATGAACGAAGTGGAATCGCAGGTCGCATCGTTCTTCAGGGAGAAGGGGCTCGATGACCTGCAAATCGCCGCCATCATGGGCAACATGTATGCCGAGAGCGGGATGAACCCGGGCTCGGAAGAAGGCGGCGGCACGAACGCCAACGGCATCGGCCTTTGCCAATGGACGAACGGGCGCCACACGAACCTCGTGAACTATGCAAAGTCCGTCGGCAAGTCTTGGACGGAGGTCCAAGTACAGCTCGATTTCTTCTGGGATCACGACAGCTGGGGATATTGGAGCCGTGCCTATACCATCAGGTCCGAGCATGGACCAGATGGCTCCGAGAACCGCTCGCTCGATCCCGCCGGGGGAACCCTGGTCTCGGGAAGCAAACGGGCATTCTTGGCCTCCACCGACCTGAAGGATGCCGTCAGACAATTCTGCTACGGCTGGGAAGGCGCTGGAATCCCCCGCCTGAAGGTGCGCTATGAGGCCGCCGACAGATACTACGAGCTGTTGACGAACCCGTCAGACGGCGATGGAGACCACGGCGGCGGCACTGGCGCCCCGCAGATCGCGGGTGCGTCGGCCCGTCAGCAGACCGTCGTCAACATGGCTTATGCCACCCCGTCTCCCGGGCAGGGCTGGTGCGCCGCCTGGGTGACCAACGTCTTCCGCGCGGCGGGAGTGGGCTATTTCGGCGGCAACGCCTGCGATATGTGCCGGTCCTGGTGCCATAGCTCCAATAGGTCGGAGCTCAAGGTGGGCATGATTATCGCCGACGTCTCCCATCCGGGTACCGGGTCGCCCGGACTCATATACGGCCACGTCGGCATCTACATCGGCAACAACAAGGTCATGAGCAACGAGGGCCCCATCACGGTCAAATCGCTCGATAGCTTCATCAGGTTCTATGGCGCCGGCACCGGCTGCAAGTGGGGCTGGATCGGCGGAATCGACCTTTCGAAATAAACCTCAGACTGGGAAGGAGACAGGATGGATAAATTCATGGAGTTCCTCAAGAACAACACGGCGGTCGTCGCGGTCGCGGCGGGCATCGTCTTGTTCATCGCGATGAACGGCATCACGTCTTGCGTCGCGAAGGGCGGCGGGAACGACGCCCCAGCCGATGCGCACGGGTATTTGGAGCAGAAAAGCGAGCAGTCATCTCATAAGGGGGATGCCGCCGATTCCAAAACCGAGCTGACCGAGCGCCAGCGCTCCGCCATCAAAGACTACGATCAGGCTACCAAGCAGGTCGTCGAAGCGATCGAGAATTCGAAATGGGCGGCAAATGACGGCAGCGGTTCGATGGCGATCAAGGACGGCATCATCACCGAGTCTTACGGAGAGTCCAAGGATTCGGTCGAGAAGACCAAAAAGCAAGTCCAGACCTTTGCAATCACGGCGGTGGATACCATCGCCGGCGACCAGACGGGAGCTTTAAGCTGGGTGGTCTTCTCCGTAATCGATGCGTCCGGCAACGACCACATCATGACCCTCAGCAGGGTCGATCCCGCTGCACTCACCGGCGAGGGCAACGACACCTATTTCGAGCTCAAGTGCGATATGTTCCACAATGAGAACGGCTATTCGAACAACCGTTGCGCCGAGAGCGCCAAATTCAACGGCATCGAGGGCGATAACTTCAAAAAGGCCATCGACGGCCGCACCAAGGAGTTCAAGCGCTCCGTTATCGAATACCTGCTCGCAAACCATTCCACCACGACCGAGCTGACGTGGGACGGCACGGTCATCGAGAACTTCAACGAGTCCACCCGCACCCTGACGTTTGGCATCAAGAACGCCACGAACGCAGCCGAGGATTCCCTGCCGAGCATTCTCGTCATCTACCACACCGACACCCATGAGTTCGAGGAGGTCGATGTCCAATGATGGACGTAGCCGCCATCAGGGTCGAAGCCCTCGATTACGCCAGGAATGAAGGCGCCCTCAACAAGGCGAAGTATCACCTCGCCGCGGCTGCAAAGTCTGTTGAGTGCAAGCTCGATGGCATCAAGTTCCCATCGGCCAGACGTGCGGGCGCGTCTTTCGCGCTGGCGCTCGGAATCATGCTGCTGCTCATGCTGCTGACCCCGCATTGCGCCGCGGCTTTCGGCTTGGATGACTTGGTCAACAAGGTCGGGGAGATGATTGGCTCTTGGACTGAGGCCATCGGTCAGGGCATCATGAAGTTCCTCAACGGAACCTTAGTCCAACCCATTGCCAACCTCATGCTCAAATGCACGCTGGGCGATATAAAGAATTGCGTCTCGGCGTCGGACTTACTCTGCGACTTCGACCATCTCTTGGGAAATACGAGCGGAAAAATTAACCTCGCCGCCCTGGTCACCAACGTGTCCGACAGCGCCATCAAACCAGTCGCCGCCACCCTTCTCGCCATGGGCATGCTGCTCCAGCTCCTCAAGATTGCCAAGAAGATGGACCAAGGCGGCGGCATGATGCCCTCGGTCCGCGAGGTCGTCGCACTGTTCGTCTGGTGCGCCGTCATGATGTACATGGTCCGCAACGGCGTCGGAATCGTCAAAGACCTGTACTCCATCGTCTTGGAAATCATCAAGACCGCCAGCACGTCCGCCAGCTCGCTTGGAGCCAATGCCGGCACCGACTGGTGGAGCAAGGACAACCTTATCGTCTTCCCCGAAGACGGCAATATCATCGAAAGCCTGGTCATCCTGCTCGAAGTCGCCATTGCCTATATAGTCGCACAGTTCACCCTGGTCATCTCGTACGCCATGATGATCGGCCGCGCCATCGAGATCTACCTCACCGCCATGTTCGCACCCATCCCGTTCGCCCTCATGGGCTTCGATGAGACCCGCAGCTGGGGATGGGGATACCTCCGACAGTTCCTCTCGCTTTGTCTCGCCGGCGTCGTAATGGTCGTGGTCCTCTACATGTTCCCCTATCTGGTCGTGTCTGTCGTCGGCGATATCGGAACCGGCCTGAGCGGCATCGGGAATGTCGCCCATACGCTCGTCAAAATCATCGCTTGCTGTGGCGTAGTTGCCATGACCCTAGCTAAATCGACGCAGCTCGCCCGCGCAGCCCTCGGCGGCTGATAGCCATGGTCGCAGACGATCCCGATACCGACCGCACGGTCGCCCTGCGCAAAGCCCGTTTCAAGGTGCGTCTGCGCAGGGCCGCCGAGGCGTGCGGTTACGAAAACCTGTACCAGCTCGGTCGCGTCTGCGGCATCAGCAAGGACTCCTTCAAGAAGTACCTGTCGGGGACACGCTTGCCGAACTATGAATGCATCCTGCGCCTGTCGCTGGCACTGGGGGTACCCTGCGACTGGCTCATGGGAAGCGATGAGGGGCCGATGCTCCGGGCCGTGCTGAAAGCGCGAGATATCGATTGCGCCTGTAAAAAGAAGAATCCAGTTACTACCCTCCCCTCCCGTGAAAGGAGCCGCAATGATTCTCATACTCGCAGAGAAGCCGAGTGCTAAGCGCAACTTCGCAAAGGCGCTCAGCGGGACCTCCGGCTCCTATGCCGGCGTGCAGTATAAAATCTGCGCCCTTCGAGGTCATGTCATGGGCCTGCTCCCGCCCGACAAGCAGGTGCCTGCCGGGCAGTCCGAAGCCATGCAGAAATGGTCGCTGGAAGGGCTGCCCTGGGACCTCGGACAATTCGCTTGGAAGAAGGGCGTGCTCAAGGGCTGCTCCGATGTCATCTCGGAGCTGAAGCGGGAGCTTGCCGGGGTGGACGAGGTCTGCATCGCGACCGATGTGGACCCTTCCGGCGAGGGTGAGCTTTTGGCATGGGAGGCGCTCGAGAAGTGCGGTTGGCACGGCAAGACGAGCCGCATGTACTTCACCGACGAGGCTCCCGCGAGCGTCCAGAAGGCCTTCAAGGGCCGTAAGATGCTCGGGGCCATGGAGGAGGACGGAGACTTCGTCAAGGCCCACGTGCGTGAGCGGTGGGACCTCGCATCTATGCAGTTCGTGCGTGCCGCGACCTGCATCGCCCGCAACCATGGGTTTCGCACGGTCGTGCGCGAGGGGCGCCTGAAATCCGTCATGGTGAAGCTCACGGGCGACCAGCTCGAGGCGTACAACGGCTATGTCAAGAAGCCGTTCTTCGAGGCGCGTTTCCGCGACGAGAACGGCAACGTCTTCGCTCGTACCTATGAGGACGGGGATGAGTGGCGTTTCGATAGCGCCGAGAAGGTCGACTTAGGCGCGTTCCATGTGTCGGATGTGGTCGAGGACTCGAGGACGAAAAAACATACCGCGCCCGGCAAGCTGCTCGACCTTGCGGGGCTATCGGGCATCCTCGCCCGCCGCGGGCACAAGCCCGCCGATGTCTTGGCCTGCTACCAGAAAATGTATGAGGACCAGGTGGTCAGCTATCCGCGTACCGAGGACAAGCAGATCACACCCGAGCAGTTCAATGAGCTGCTGCCCCTCGTGGACAAGATCTGCGCGGTCGTCGGGGTCGATCCCGCTATCTGCTCCCACAGGACCGCCCGCAAGACGCACGTCAAGGAGGGCGGTGCGCACGGCGCTAACCGTCCCGGTCCGAACGTTCCCGCATGCCTTGGGTCGCTCGATGCATATGGCAAATGCGCCCGCGATATCTACGTCGTGCTCGCCAAGAACTACCTGTCGATGCTCGCGGAGGACTATGAGTATGAACTCGTAAAGGCGCACGTGGAGGATTTTCCCGAGTTCACGGGGTCGACGCAGATACCGCTGTCGCGGGGATTCAAGGCGATTTTCGATTCCGATGCCTCGCAGGAGGAAGCCCAGGAGGGCGCCGAGAAGGAGAACACGGCCGAATTCGGTAAGACTGCGTCACCGTTCTGCTTTGAAGGTGCCAACAAGCGCCCGCAGAAGCCGACCATGAAGTGGCTCACCAAGCGACTCGAGAAATACAACGTCGGCACTGGCGCCACGCGCACCAGCACGCTCGCCGAGATCACCAAGGACGAGGACCGCGCCCTCATGAGGGAGAGGAAGGGAACGCTGTCCCTCACCGATTGCGGCGCAGTGTCTTACAAATTGCTCGGAGGGTGTCAGATAGCGTCGCCTGAAGCCACCGAGAGGCTCTTCAACCAGATGGAGGCTGTCGGCAGGTTCGAGCTCGATGCCGACGATGTGGTGAACTCCGTCACCGATATGGTTGTCCACGATATCGAGGTCATGGAGAAAAACGGCGAGAAGCTCGGCAGCTTGGGACCCGTTGGGTCCAAGGTCATCGGGAAATGCCCGCGATGCGGTGCAGATGTCATCGACCGCGGCTCCAAGGCCAAGACGTGCAGCTGCTCATCCAACAAGGGGAAGCGCGACGCAGATGGGAAATGGGTCCAAACCGAAGGGTGCGGATTCGAGATCTGGAAGAGCGTGGCGGGAAAGAAGCTGACGGCGGCTCAGTTGGGCAAGCTTCTCGAGGGCGGTACGACCGGGAAGATCTCGGGGTTCAAGTCGAAAACCGGTAAGGAATTCAGTGCGAAGCTCAAGCTGGCTGCAGATAAGTCGGGCAAGGTCGAGTTCGTGTTCGATGAGAAGGGGAAACGGAAATGAACGGTGAATTAGGGTGCCGCGACACGAGGGGTGCAATGGGTAGAGCGAATGAGGTCACGGTAATCGTGCTCAGGAAGCCCGATTGCGGCAGACATGTGGATAACGGCGAGGCGTTTCGGCTCGTCCGCCCCCTGTTCGAGACGAACGGGCTTGATGTCGGCGACTTCGCCAATTTGGCGAACGGGTTTCTGTTCTCCATTCGCCCTCGCACCGAATCATGGAACGGCACGGAGCGCGATGCCATCATGGCGGGACTCTCATGCCTGGGGTCTCTGGGGTTCTCCGGCTATATCGCACAGAAAGTCCTCGAGGACGAGGTGCCAATCGATGCCTGCGCGGTCGCCCTCGGGGTCGTCGCACTTGTCGCGGGTACGGCAGTCGTGGCGGGCGGCATCCTTGCCGGCATGAAGGGCATCCGCGCCATCGGCAGGCATCTGTTTGCAAGGAGGCTCGCGTGAACCAAGTCGAAGCCGAGTCCGAGGGTAACGGTATCCCTCTGCGCTTTGCCTTCATCGCGCCCGCGCTGTTCGATGTCTCGCTTCTCGGCGCGGGGCTGATGACCCTTTCGGCGGGTCTGCCCGAGGATATCGCGCATGCCGTTTCATCGCTGGTCGCACTTGCGGCCATGGCATGGCTGTACCGGTCTTTCGGACTTGGATTCAACCGTCTCGGGGTCGTTGCCGTGCTTTCCGCTGTCAGTGCCGGGGTCTTGCTGCAAGCCGTCTCAATCGGCACTATCGCGATAGTCTCTAAAATCGATACTGCGGCGACGGTCGCCATCACACTCCCCTATCTGCTACGGCTTTGCGTTATCGATCCGGTTGCGGAGGAGCTGTGCTTTCGCGGCGTCTCGCTGGCGGCATTGGAGCGGTGCGGCTTGCCGTTCTGGGTTGCGAACCTCATCCAAGCCGTGCTGTTCGCCTGCTTCCATTTCAATGTCGTGCAGTCGGCATATGCCCTTGTCTGCGCCTTGGTCTTGGGCGGTCTCAGTCAGCGCGACGGGATCAGCTCGAGCATCATCGCGCATTGTGTCTGCAACCTGACGGGTCTGGTTCTCGGCTTGGTTCTCACCTACTTCGCCTAGCGATAGATCTTGTGGGCATTTCCGACGGCGAGCCGATAATCTTTCTGCAATTTATCGCCGTGCTATCATTGTGTCATAGGCCGTACCCCAAGCGGCTTTCGAGATAGACAGGATGAAGACATGAAGCGAATTATCGTTTCCGCAATGACGGCTGTCGCCGTTTTCGGTTTTGGTGCGGGTCTCGCTGGCTGCGGAGCAAGCATACAGAGCGGTCAATCAAACACCATTCAATCTGCGAGTGCGGAACTGGGCGATTCCTCGGTGAATATCAGCGTTGTCGGATATCGCCTGGGACGCGGGTCTTGGGAGGTCAATTCCTCAACGGAGACGGGAACCTCGTCCGGTTCTCTCGGAGCGCAGAAGGTACTCGTCTGCGACCTGCTGCTGACGAACAATTCAGACACCAAGATGATCATCTCGCCAATCGATATGCTGTCTGCGTCGCAAAATGGAGATACCCTGCAATTCGGGGCTTTGTACGATGATGAGGGCAACTATCGGAACCCCGAGTCGGTCGAGGTCGAACCGGGGCAGACTGCGTGCGGGATTGCCATCTGGAATATCGACGACCTGCAGGCACCCGTGAAAATCAAATTCAAGTGCGGCGGCGCGGTACTGCTGACGATCATGCCAAGCAAGCTCACAGAGGGCGAGTAGGCAGTTGGGTGCCTTGGCGGTGTGGGGCTACTTCTGTCCCGTTGCTGCGCCAGTGGACGGCAAACATCGAGTATGGAAGCGGTAAACCGCTTTGAAAGGACCTGCTATGAGTCAGATTGAGAACAAGATGGACGATTTCATGCCCTTCGGGGGTGAGATTCGAAGCAAATATCCGGAGGACGATGAGACAGTTCAGCATGCCATCATCGATGCATGCTTCGCTGCATTGGATGACATTATGTTTCCCATGGACGATCGGGGAAAGCGACCTTCGGAGTGCCAGGTGTTTTTCGCCGTGCAGCGCATGTACGGTGCCGAGGGGGAACGGGATTATTTCCTTCTCAGCGATGCCGATACAATCCCCGATGAGCACCCCTTTACACGCGATGGTGCAGACTGGGGTGAGTGCGGCGGAGCCCTTGCGTGTAAGGTCCTCAGCGAACCGCCGACCCTTCTGACGTTCCATGAACTTGCTCCCGCCGGTGTCGATACGCTCCGCGATGAGGACGGCTACCTCTTCGATGTGCCCAGCGAGGCGGTTGAGAAGGTTTTCGGCGATGAGACACTCACCATGCCTTCGATGCTCACGCTTCTGGAGGTTGAGTTGAAGGTCGATGATGCCCTTGCCGAGCTCGAGGCGCAGCCCGAGGCCACTGAGTCGCTCGATGAGCTTGTTAGTGCGAAGACCGAAGAAGCTTCGCTTGATGCCGAAGAGGATCTTGGGGAGCGTGGGGACGCAAACCGTTGACGGTTCGGCTTGGTGTGTAGCTCGGTAGGCGCATAAGGCGCTACCGAGCTACACGGATAAGAAGAATAAGAAGAAGAAAAATAAAAAGAAGGATAAGAACGAGGAAAAGCAGGGGGATATGCGGATGAGGAAGGGTTCGTAGCTCATACGGCTATAAATCTAGTTCGCATATGTAGAAGTCGTTTACGCAATCACGAGAGCTACTTGTGTCCCGTTGGGATTTCCAGCTTGTGCCGAGCGCGATGATTCGAGTGTGACCACCCTGACTGTCTGGAGGAACTATGAACCGCATCGGTTTGAAAGACTACCTGCTCAACGAGGCAAGCGATAGCGATTTGCTGGACTGCGCGAAAGCGTATGATACCGCAAACCAGTACGGCCATTTCGATACGTATGATTCCGTGGAGGAAGCCGCTAAGCTCTGCGGCTGGGACGTGGAGACCGCTCTCAGCGAGAGCCGCCACGTTGAGTCGGATGCCGACTGCTACCGCTTCAACGGATATGGGCACCTCGAGGCCGTCAGCAACGAGAGCCTGCTCGAAGATGCCCGCGACAACATCGACGATATCATCGATTGGCTCGAGGGTGCCAGCCGATATGAGCTTATGGACGTCAGCTCCGATGTCGAGTTGTTTGTCGATGCGAAAGACCCGTTTGAGATCATCAACGAGGTGGACTGTTCCTCCCATAACCATGGCAATGACATCGAGGTCAATTTGAGCCGCGGTGATAAAAAGGCAACACTTTCCTTCTCGAATTTCAACGGTACCAGCTGGAACGATACCGATGCGGAGAAGATCGGTATCGCAGAGGTGGCGTACGCCACATCCAAGGGCTACAATGCGTACGCCAATGGCGCCAGCACCAAGGAGGTGCAGGCGGCGTTTTTCAAGGAGAACGGGCGCAGGCTGTCAGCCGCACGTGCAGACAAGCTGACGGACGCTTGCGAGAAGAATATGGACTCCCTGAAGCAAGTGCTCAAGGATCCTGAAATCGCGGCGCTAGACGATCTGTTCAACGTTGAGCTTTGCAGCGAGACATATTGCGCGACACTTGCCAATGAGGCTTCGGAATGTAAATACATCGCATCGGCCCTCGAGAAGATGGGCTTCGATGTGGCAAACGACCGTGCCATCGAGAAGCATGCCGAGATCGAGCCCAAGCAGCGCATCGTTTTCGATAGGATGATCGGAAGGGTCGGCGATAGCTATCTTGAGGTGGTCAATCAGCTCGATAATTTCTTCGATACCGACCGCACCGGCCAATCTGAGTTCATCAACGACAACTGGGGAAACCCCATTCTCGTCAAGGGCGGTCGCGATGGATATGGCGATACGCCCTGCGTACTCGCCGTCTATGAGGACTTCGTTGATGCGATGGACACCTCTTCGTCCGATACCGGCGGGGACAACATCTTCGCCGACTGCATAATCGACGGCATCTGGGATGAAAACGGTTCGCTGATCCTGACCGGTGCGCTCCCCGATGGACACGCCACAATCTGTGAGCTCCTCGGTGCACACGCCTGCGCGGAGATGCGCCAGCTGACCGACAAGGGCGGACGCCTCTATTTGGATCACCTGACAGTTGACGGGTTCCATCTTCCCAAAGATGGCATCGAGGCGATGGGGTTCGTCTACCGAGATGGCGATGAGAGTGCCTTCCTGCATGACCTGTGGGACAATCCCGAGATGTGTTCCCGCCCGCGTTTTGCCGAGAAGGCACTTGATATGCCCACCGAGGAGTACATCATGTATCACGATGGCGTGAAAACGGAGTTCCAGATTACCGAGGTAAAGAAGGATTCGTTCGCCTATGAGCAGGGCGCACGCTACGATGCTAAGGTTCTCACCAATGGGCATGACTGCGGGAACGGACGCTTCTGCGCCGACCTCGATGAGGCGCACGAGTTCTGCCAGCAATTTGCCGACAGTGTGGTTGGGCTTGGCGAGAGCCTTGACGATATGTGCGAGGACCGTCGCAAGGTCGCCTCTCTTGCGCAGGATGTCGATGCGGACAATCGCGACCAGGAATATAACAATCACGACAATTCGGAAATCGGAGAGTAGCTATGTATAGAGTCCATGGCTTCCAGGACAAGGATCAGCTTCTCGAGATGCTCGTCAAGGACGACAACATGACGTTCTTCCCCGAGTTCAACCTTCTCGCAGTCACCTCCAGTTTCGATCCGAGCGAAGAGCCGGAGACACGGCAGACCGCCATCTTCAACGTCAAAACCCACGAGATCGCTAGCGGTGAGTTCTTCAAAGGCTGCGACTATGTATCCGATATGGTTTTCGAGGGCGGGCAATGCAAGGCCCTCGCCATCATCGATTCATACGAGCAGGATTCCGATGGATTCACCTTCCACGACCACCGAATCGATATGCTGTCCCGCCTGTTCTCGTGGAGTTCGACCATCACTGCCGGCAGCATTTCCGATATGGTACGTCGCGCCTCTTATTACCAAAAACACCTGATGTCGAATCGGGAGAGTTTTGAACTGTCGCACGGCAAGCCGCTTTCCGAGATATCGGAGCGTCCGGTCGGGGCGGACGCCAAGGAGCTACTCGATAAGCTCACGTCGAGTGAGACGGTGAGCTATTTTCCCGAGTTCAACCTCCTCGTCACGACCACTGAATACGACCCGCTCGGTCTTCATGACCGCGACACGTGCGTCTTCAACGTCTTCCCATCCGAGCTTGCCTACGAGAATCTGTTCCATGGATTCGAGAACGTAGTTGACATCCCCTACAGCGGACCTGTTGTCGACCCCATCGCCTTTCAGCCGACCTTTATCGACTCTGCCGAGCGGGACCGCTCCAACGATGTCGACCTCGGCAGCCTGGCTATGCTCCTGTCCGGCAGCGATGTCATCAGCACGCAGTCAGTCCCCGAGCTTCTCGAAACGATGGCGGATCGTTTCGGCATCGAACCCGAGGAACGTACCCTCAACGCCAATCGGGCGCAGGCGGAGGAATGCATCCGCACGGGCGTGCCGGATATTCAAGTCGAGATCGATTGCACGAACGACGACAACTTCATCGAAGGAACGGTGACGGTCGAGGGCGAGTCCTGCTACTTCTACCGCCCGAACAATTCTCGCGATACCGAGGATTATGGCTCGGTTATCTTGGAGCCTTTCCGTCCCGATGGGTTCGAGGGCGATATCGAGGAAATTGAGCTGCCCGCCGCAATCGATCAGAATCGCGAGCTCGCCGAACTGGTCGTGTCCGTGGCGACCGAGCCGTATATGGATCCCGACAAGGCGGTCGGACGCGAGCAGAGCATTGATTCGCTTTGCGATGAGAAGACCGAGGTGTCCGAATCGATGAGGTACGGCATGGAGGGCGTCGGCCTTCCCATGCTCGACGCCTCGGAACATCTCGCGAACTACTAGGTTTCGACTTTATTGCAAAAGGGGCGCGGCCGATTTGCGGGTGCGCCCCTTTTTTGGTGTCGCGGGAGACTACCGGTAAAGACGGGCGACCCACTTTCTACTTCCGTCCCATAGATCATCAGGTGGCCATTGGCTCCCATACTTTGAATCGTATATGAAATGCGAGAACGATGGGAGCCATCATGGCCTTGGTCATCAACCTGCACGGCCCGAATACCAACACGCTCGGCAATCTCACCGCAGGCGCCCTTGCGGAGATGGGCTACAGTACCGCCGCCGTACCGTCCTGCCGCCGAGAGATGGACGTCGCTGCATTGGGCGGCGATGAGCGGGCGATCCGGCTCACGGACGGCTCCCTCGAAAGTTGTGTCGAGCTCGCGTCCATGCAGGCCGAACGTAACCAGCGCTCCATCGACCCCGATCTGGATGCGGTGATCGTCTGCGGACCTGTAGTCGATAGCTTCTGGAGCTATAAGGGCAACCGCGAGGACTCCTTCTACCGTGCCGCCATCGAGACGGCGCTTGAGCTGGACGCCGCCCAGTACGAGCTTGTCCCCAGCGGCAGCCTTACCGAGCATACCCTTGCTCAGTTCAGGTCCTTTCTCAGGGATTGCGGGGTCAGGCCGCGAATCAGCGGACAGCTCGATTACGGGTACCACGACATCATCGACATCGTCCGCGGCGAGGTCGCACTCGACCGCAAGGAGCATCCCGTAAAGAGTGTCGAGAAAGTCGACGTCGCCCCCGATTGCGAGAAGGTCATCGCTGGCTTCAAAAATGCGGCGATCAGCGTGCAGGAGGCCATCAAGTCCCTTCCCGAGGGAAGCGAAATGCGAATGAAACTCGAGAGCATGGTCGACCGCGCCCTGGAGGACGGCTACGGCGGCATCCATATCGAGACCGTCAGGAAACCTACGGGTAAGACGATAAGTCTAGGCGACTTGGTTCAGTCGGAAGTCGATGCCGCATCCAGGCGCAAAGACGTCCGCGATGAGGTGGCTGCTCGCGAGGCAGAACCCGCCGATTCGAAGGCTGTGGAAACCCACGGGCAGGATGAGGGCAAGGAGAACAAGAATAAGAAGAATACAGAGAAGGATATGGCAAACGAATTCGAGTCGAAGAAACCCGAGTACATCAATATCAGCTTCGAGAACAAGGACGTCCGTGTGAAGCCGTATACGGATCGCAACGGCAACGAGCGCCTGCGCATCAACATGACGATGCCGAAGGGTACCGTTGTCGGGGGTAAGGACCTTTCCGGCATGAAGGTCTCCATGCCCGCCCGCGAGTTCATGAAGCAGGACAAGGATGCCGGAAAGGCGGTCAAGTACGGTTTCCGCTCCGACCGCGATGTACATTTCTTCAAGTACGATGAGCAGAATCAACGCATCGACTATCCCGGCGAGGGCGAGACGGCAATCATGCCGAGTGACTTGGCCGCTGCCGTGTCGGCGGCCTATCAGGGCAAGGAGGCCGCTAAGCCGGAGCCGCACCGTGCCGCGAGCTACAAATACACGGGACTCACCTTCGCGCCCTGCGATATGAAGGTCAAGACCGTTCCCGTTGAGGACGGCCCCGATAAGAACTTCCTGCTGTGCAAGCTGCCTCCCCACACCATGGTCGGCAACCAAGACCTCGGCGGCATGATTGTGAGCAAGTTCCTCACGGACAGGCAGCTGCCCTATGCGCAGTCCGGTAAGCCCTTCACGGCGAGCTTCCAAACTGAATTGCCTGTCCGCGTCTATCCTGTCAGCGGCGAGGATTCCCGCGACAACTTCGACTATGACTACCGTAGCCCTCGGGAGTTCAGCGCGGGAGCCCTGGTCGCCGGCATCGAGGACGCCTACGATGCACGCCTGCTCAACGCCCAGGGTTACGAGGACAAACTGGCGGCGGCCGGCAAGGAAATGAATCCCGCCGCTGCCGAGGCCAAGCAGATGCTCGAGGACCGCGATGCGGCCGCATCGCGCCAGGGCAGCAAGGCCGCCGCCTTGGAATATCACCAGACGGGCGGTGGCAAGGACGTGCCGCTGAATGATCTGTGCGATGTGAAGAGCAGCGAGGCGGTCGAGGTTCAAGGCGATCAGCCTTATGCAATCACCGGACCCGAGCCCGAGCTCTACGACGAGGATGTCGAGTTCTAGAGCGCGGACGGCGGACCACTGCGGAGGGTGAACCATTTCGGGTCGCCCTCCAAGTCTATTTCTGTCCCCGCGAGGGCTGTCTGCCATACATGTTCGTAAAGTCAGGATATACGATCGCAGAAATACCGAACATGATGGGAGCGCTGCCGATGCGAGAAATACCCATAGACAATCTCGAAGGCCTAAAGGTGCCCGATGCGGTTCTCCTCTGCCGCCGAGGAGATTCTTGGGTAGCGGAGAAAGACGGGTCGCGGGCGGGTGACTTTGTGTCGAGTCTCGTCGGAGATTCCGAGCGGCTCTACCCCGAGCCAAACGGGCAGCTCGTTCTCTCAGATGATGGAGGTCGCACGGCGGCTGCTCGAATCTCCGCTATCCCGAGCAGCCTGTTCTCCATCACGGAAAAGGTCCGCGAGCTTCGAAATATCCCACCGGAGAAAAGCTACGAGATGCTACTGGGCAAGGCAGTCGAGAGCCATAAGCTCATCAACCTCGCCCGTCTTGTGGCCGTTGTCCCCAAGGCTGCCGCGGCGGTACCTACCCGAACCGACAAGCATATTGTCATGGCACATGGCCCGGCACGGATGGAAGAGCTCGCCGACGACATCGGTGTGAGTTGGGCACGCGAGGCGGTCTCACGAATCGCCGACCCATCACACTTTCCGGATGCCGAAATCCCGAGCGGGCTGACCGATGAGATTCTGGACAGCGCACGCACTGCGGCGGGCGAAGACCAGGACGCCTATGAGGATTTTTGCGCGGATCTCGGGTTTGCGCGTGACGTCATCCGCTCTGCTTTCAGGCGCGACCTCGAATCCGAAGCCGAGTTCTACGATTCGAGCGCGACCGATAACGTCTGCTCTATGCTCGACTGTATCGACACGTCCAAATGCATCGTCATCCTTAAGGACTCGGCTTCGGGATTTTGCGAATACCTGTTTTCAGATACCGAGTCCTTCATCAGGGCGCAGCCGCGCAGCGTCGGCGAGTTCGCGGCCGAACTCGCCGCTGGGCGATATCGGCTCGATGACGATGCGCGGGATTTCGAGCTTGTCGTGGAAGGCGGTAAGCTCATCCTCGATGAGACACCGAGCATGGCACACGGCAACGGGAAATATGAGGTCCTCTTCATCGCCAAGTCGCTGAGCGACAGGGTGATTGCCATGGAAAATGACGAGCTCGGGCGGGAGGTGTCACGCTTGCGGATGCGCCGAGGTCTTCCTGCAGAGAACCTTGTCGTGCGCCTGGCTGAGATGAGCGGCGACGTCGCATGCGTCGAGCGGGATATCTGCGCGGTGTTCGGCTGGGATTTCTCCGGGAACGGGAGGATGGAATCGCTCGATGACCTCATGGAGGCCGTCGAGCTCGATTCGGCGCAGCCCTATGGGCGCGGCGGCAGGGATAAAGCCGGATTTTAGGAGGGAAGAAATGGATATCGATATCCAAGGCACGGAAATCAAACCAAATCCGAGGGGCAATGTCGAACTCACGAGGTTCGGCTCGACGGCGATACTGTTTTGCGGCGGAGACGAGCCGTTTATGGTCGTGAAGGGATATGACAGCAAGACCGGCGAGTGGACGGGCGATTCCGTTCGCGTCGATGACCTGTCGGTCGCATGGGATATCGCCGACCCTGAAATCATCGAAGGCGCCACCGTCAAATGGAAGCGTTCCGATGTGGCGGGCATTCTCGCGGACAGGGGAATCGAGGCGAGCGATTGGAACATCGATATGGCCATCAAGACGCCCGATTTAGAGAACTCCCCTTTTTGGCTCGGTAAATTCTCAAAGGACGGTGGCGAGGACTATCTTAACTTGACCATCACGCAGCTCTGCTCCATCGGGGCGTTGGACGTCCCCGAGGGGTTCAGGCTCGAGGAGGGCTTGGACGATATCGCCGAGCGCATGGACGAGTGCTGCGTCGGCGATGAGATTGGCAATATGACCCAGTCTGTGGGGCGCTAGGGTTCCGCCATTCCGGTAGACCTGCCGCAGCGGCAAGAAGGTCAGCGCCTGCGCGTGTCTCCGTATTCTGTTCGGCAAAGAGAGGCTTCTATGAAAAGAGACCAAATGAACGAACGGGACAGTTTTTTCGAGAGGACCGAACAACAGGTTCTCTTCTACCTATACGAGAACAGGGACCATACCGTGAGCCGCGCTGAGCTTCGAGATGGAATCATGGCCGCGCCGGTCGAATCAACGTTCGAGTCGATTTTGACTTCCCTTGAGGTCAAGAAGCTCATCGAGTTCGATTCTTACGGCAATGTGGCGATTGCATAGGAGGTATCGATGATAGTCAAAGGCTCCTGCGATATAGCGCTCAGCCGCGATGAGCTTGTCGAGATGCTCGCCAAGCTGTACCTGCTGGACGGCGGCTATTCTTCCTTCAATCTCGTGCCGTCCACTGAGATCGCCAAGCTGATCGTCAAGAAATGCTCCGTGAGTGCGACACGCTGCGAATTCTCCCTCTCCCTCACCGCATTGCAGTCGATCAGGGTATTCGCCCTTCTCGAGAAGGCGGCGGGACGGCACATCCCGACCGAGGCGTACCGACGCGCCGATGCGGACGCCGATGAGATTTCGGATCGTTGCGATCCGAGTCGCTTCAAGTTGACCCCCTCGGAACGGGAATTCTATATGGCGGCTCTCGATGCCCTCGAGAAGTCGGTCGGGCAGCGCGTCACCATCCGAGAGCTGTCGAATCAGGCAGGCGTCCAGTACGAACCGTTTCGCCGCTTGGTGAAGCGGCTCGAGCATATCGGTTATATCGAGCGCTTTGGCAAGCTCACCGCTTCTTTCGACCGCGACCGTGCAATGGAGCTGTTGCGCATAGGCAGCTAGATAGACTTTTGGAGCCATCGCATGGATAACTTCGGCAACATCCACCCCCTCGCCTTCGAGCCTGTCAGGAAAATCCTAGCGGCAGCATATAGGTCGCGTGATTTCAGGGCGGCGGATGAGGTTATCGTACGCAACACGGTCAAGGAGGCCGTCATGATCCACAGGCTCGTCAACGGAGCCATGGACGCATACTGCTGGTCAGGCGTGCGCGGTACCTCTTATATGCTCTCTCGTACGTCCCATCCGGGATACACGCTCCAGCTCACCATCTTTCATCGAGGTCATGCGTGGGGAGATATCAATGTCAAGCATGCCGGCAAGGGCGAGCTCAGTTTGCCAGATGGCGTGTGTGCGGTCGGTATCGAGCATGCCGATTCTGGTGTCGAGGAGGAGCTTGCCGAGCGTTTCGGCATCTATATCACACCCGATGTGTATGAGCGGTTCGGCTGCGTTGGCGAGGGGCCCGAGCGCGGGGAATCCGTTCGATTGGATGCGCGGGATGCTATCCGCGAAATATCGAGTCAGGAGCGTTAGTAGGCAACATCCACTACCGCGCCGTATACATCGTGAAGACATCGGCATTTCGATGAACAATTGGAGCCATCGCATGGATATCAATCGCAACATCTTCCCCATCGCCTTCGAACCTGTCGAGGAACTCATCGATGCGGCGTACATCTCCGATGACTTCACCTTGGCGGATGCGGCAATCGCCCGCAACACGGTCAAGGAGACGAACATGATCTCAAGGCTCGTAAACGATGCCATGGATGCGTATTGTTGGTCAAGCGGTCGCGGCGTCTTGCATATGCTCTCGCGCACGTCCCATCCGGGGTACACGCTGCAACTCACCGATTTCTACCAAGGCCGCGCAATCGGCGATATCGATATCAAGCACGCGGGGGAACTTTGTCTACCCGATGGCGTATGTGCAGTGGGCGTGGAGGATGCGGATTTGGGCATCGAGGAAGAGCTTGCCGAGTGTTTCGGCATCTATATCACGCAGGATTCTTACGAACAGTTCGGTCGCGATAGCGATGGACTCGAAATCGATGGGGTCATTCAGCCTGAGCGTCGCGGCACGGAGTGCAAATTATCAAGTGATGAGCGTTAGGAGACAACATGGGAACCCACCATCAGCCGTACTTTCTGGAGCAGGCCAAAGAAGACCTCGTACACCATAGCGCCGCTTGGGTCGTGAAGGAACCGGAGCGCTCCCCTATCTTCGTCGACTGCCATGCGGTCGAAGACCCCTCCCTTGGCCGCGGCTGGGATCTGCAGGTAGCGGTATGGAGCCGCGACGAGGCGGGCATCTGGTCGTGCGGCGAGGCGATTCAAGACTGCGGCTCGCTTGGCGATGCGCACGATGCAGCAAGGTTTGCCGAGACGCTCGCAGGGACTTTGGGTGCTGCAACCATGATTCCCTACAACGTCTTCGAGGAGGTTGTCGATGAGCATGACACGAACTATCTCATCGCGCTGGCTATCTGCATCGACCAGCTGCCCGACTGTGTGACGGATGACGAGGTCTCGAGGCGTATCAGGCTCAACGCCGACCAGGACATGGATGAGCGGCGCGGGCTTACCGTCCGCGAGCAGGACGGACCATCTGTCTCGCTCGATGAGCTGGCCGAGGTGTACGAGGATCAGGCGGGAACGGCTGAGGTGGAAGTTGCCTTGGAGCGTTGAGGTGTGCCTTTGCGGCACGAGGGGTTGCCACCTCTCGCCGTTTGGGATACTTGAGCAGATGGAGGGTCATGCTCTACAGCTTTCCTGTCTCGCCCTCCATCGTGTTTGGGGCACCGTGCTGGGTGATTTCATCTGGCACGGCTTTTTTCATGCGGGTTTGGGGTGAGGGAACGACTTGGGTGGGAAAGCTGGGAGCTAAGTGTCTTGGAAGGATGAGAATAATAACAAGTTGCTGTACTGCGGGACGCCGAGGAAGGCGTCCCGTCTGCTGTTCTGGGTGTAGTGCCTAGTTGCTATGGGTGCCGCGGCGGCAAGGCCCCCACAAAACCCCGCGCCGCCCCTACGCTTGGCTCGTATCTACCAACCCTGAGCGAAGGGAGCCGCATATGCATGCAGCGGCAATTTCGCCTCGGGGGGGGGGGTCGCTCCTGAAACGACCCGCTTCCGAGGGCAGTCAATTATCGAGTACGTTCTGATCGCGGCTATCATCGGCCTGGTGATCGTGTTCGCAGGACCGCAGGTCTCCGGTGCCATCCGAAACCAGTTCAACCTAGTCGGCAATACGGTTGACAGCGGGACGAACGGCTGTACCGAGGGCGGTGCTGCTGGCGGCGGCTCTAATGGAACCGATTCTGCGACCGTCTCGGCGGCGGTGGCCAAGGACGCGAAGGACTGGACGCTCGACGAGCAGAAGGCCGTAGCCGAGGACATCGCGGAAAAAGGCGAGGCATCTCCTGCCTATGCCAAGGCCAAAGCCGCGATGGATGTCGGCACAAAGTGGTCAATCAAGCTCACCAATGGCGAGACGATGCAATACCGCATTATCGGCATCAACCACGATGATCTCGCGGGCGGCTCCGGCAAAGCTGGGTTGACGTTCCTAACCACCTCGACGAACATCAAATCCCGCATGAACGCTAAAAGTGACAACACTGGCGGTTGGGAGAAGTCGGAACTTCGCCAGAAGATGAACTCAGGCGAGGTCTGGAACCTCCTGCCATCCGATTTCCAGTCCAAGGTTAAGGTCGTAAAGAAGCTCACGAACAACGTTGGCTGCGGCCATGAGCAGAACGAGAATACAGCCGCGGTCACGGCAACATCAGACAAGCTGTTCCTGCTCAGCTACTCCGAGATCGTCGCGACCCCTTACAGCGGCTGGTCTAACTATCTCTGGATTGGCAACGAGGGAACCCAGTACGAGGCGTTCCAGGGCAAGGTAACGAACAACTATTCGGGCAACTCTTGTCTTGGCATTGGCAGCCTTTGGTGGGAGCGATCGGTGAGTCCGTACCGCTCCTACGCCTTCCTCCTTGTCAGCGCCGACGGCGATCCGTCGGCCGGCCGCGTTGCGGCGGGCTCGTATTGCGTCTGTCCCGCTTTCTGTTTCTAAACTCTTGCCTAAAAGCCCGCGTAATCCTGCGCGGGCTTTTCTTTTGGTGATGCCTCCTCGGCGATGCCGCAGCGGCAGTACGTTATGGGTGGGCATTGGGATTCGGTATGTTTGGCATGAAAGATCCTCAACATACTGAAGGGATAGGTATGGATCAAGTGATGGATGCCATGATGCCGTTCTTTACGCTTGCCATTGTCCTGTTTGGCATAGAAACCGTGTTCGATATGCTTTGGCGCGAGCACAAGAAGGCCAAGCGTGAGCGGGAGCGTGTTAAAAAACGGGAGAAGCGGCGGCTGGAATATCAGGACCGCCGCATGGCCAACGATGCCGAGCATGCGAAGGTAACCCGCGCTATGCGCTACGACGTGCTTCGCCGCGATGGGTTCCATTGCGTGCGGTGTGGGCGAGGTCGCGAGGATGGAGTCAAACTGCACGTTGACCATGTGATCCCCGTTTCGCGCGGCGGTAAGTCGGTTATGGACAACCTCCAGACCCTTTGCGAGGACTGCAACTGCGGCAAGGGAAACAAGTACGTCGAATAGGAGAATCGGATTATGTATCAAACGGTAATCGGCTCGGACGGCAAGCTGCACCTCGAGCGGCAATTCGGCAACCAAAGAATCGACATCACCACGGGAGACGTCAAGACGGTCATCCCAGGATTCGGAGGCATGAACACCGTCATCGATGAGAACGGCACCCATACCGAGATGCAAATCGGTAACATGCGCCAGACGATCGGCAAGAACGGGTTCGACTGGATGCTGTAGGTTGGGTTTGCCGCTACAGATCTGTTTCTAATCGTACGGTATGTTGATTCTGCTCTGATGTTATCTTCGGGACGGGCGGAATCATATTGAGCGGGGGTCAGAATGACCCTACTTAATTTTTACGGCTGGCTGGGTTAAGTTTTGGCTTGTGCAAAATCTCAACTCAACGGGCGGCTGCTTATGAACACCTACAAAGACGTGACCCGCAGGGAACAAATCGCAGGACGTGACATCGAATCCGGGGACAAGGAGCTCGGAGTTCGCATTTGGCGAATCATGAGAAAAAAGGGTATGAACCAGAGTTCGCTCTCTGAGGCTTCTGGGGTATCCAAGAACATTATCACTCGCCTGCTGACGGGTCGCAGAATGACCTCCTTCGAGAATATCGAGAGGATCGCCACGGTGCTCGATGTCTCGCTTGACGAGTTCAGGCCACCTGCGCATCGCCCGCGCAGGGAATTTGCGGGTTCAGTCCAGACAAAGCAAGAGGGCAAGGTCGATGCGTCTCGTCCGAATGGCGAGGGCGACCCTGAATCAGATGGCATCAACCTCTACAAATAGGAAGCGATTTCGTGAAGAAGTATTTCGTTCTGGTCAATAAGGAAGGCCTGCCATATATCTCCATCAAACGAGAGCCAAACAACTGCCCGCTCGTCGGCATCTGCTCCGATCTGGCAAGCGCCAAATCGCTCATGAAGGCATTTCTCGAGTCGCGCGACAAGGGGAAAGGCATTAAGCCCGAATAGCGCGAGATGATTCTAATAGCTGTGTTTTAACGGTCGGCCGATACAGTCGACCGTTTTTTATGGCTCCCCTTTCAGGCGGTTCTCTAAAAACCACCAAGTTATGAAGGAATGTGATTGCCGCTGCGGCACGACATATTTTCTCGCTTGACGGAGCCCGATTATGTTCGCCGAGGGAGCGCGCCCCTCGCTTTCTATCGTTCTCTACTGAGAGGATTCATCCAATGGATTTCGTCAACTCCGCATGCGCCCGCGCCGTGGTCGCCAAGAACCAGCTCAAGAACAAGCTCGTGCGTGACTTCCGCGCCGCCAAGGCCGGCGAGCTGTCCGGCCAGGGCCTCATCGAGTACGTCCTGATCATCGCCGTCATCTCGCTCGTCGTCGTCTTCGCCGGCCCCGCCGTCGCAGGCGCCATCCGCAATCAGTTCAACAAGATTGCCACCACCCTGACCACCGGTACCACCTCCGGTTTCGGTGCCTAGTCGCCAAGACTTCGTCTATGCCCGATGGACGGGGCGATCCGTCTCGTCCATCGGGCATATTTGCCCTATTTATCTCCGCTAGAGAGGAACACTCCAATGGATTTCGTCAACTCCGCATGCGCCCGCGCCGTGGTCGCCAAGAACCAGCTCAAGAACAAGCTCGTGCGTGACTTCCGCGCCGCCAAGGCCGGCGAGCTGTCCGGCCAGGGCCTCATCGAGTACGTCCTGATCATCGCCGTCATCTCGCTCGTCGTCGTCTTCGCCGGCCCCGCCGTCGCAGGTGCCATCCGCAATCAGTTCACCAAGATTTCCGAGACCTTGAACACCGGTACCGGTACCGGCTTCGGTGCCTAGTGGCTGAGCTGCTTGCATTTTTCGGCACCGTCCGTTTCCCAAAGACGGCTGGTGCCTTTTCTTTTTAGACAGAGACTGACAGGAGACCCTATGACCGCAATTAATGGAGTAATAGGAGGTATCGGCGCGGCGTTCATCCTTGCCGCTGCCATCTTCTCGCTCGCGGCGAAGAAGCGTGATGCGGAGGAAGTCGATACCGCACAGATCCATGCCATCGAGAACGGTCTTGAGACGGACGCCGAGTGGGTCGAGGAAATCCGCGACGGGGCGTTCAAGGGGCTCGTCAGCCCTTCTGTCGCCCGCGCCGCCTGCTCCGCCTGCGATTTCAGCGATGAAGACCTCGTGGGTATCGAGAAATCCTATAAGTTCTGGGGCGGCCGCGAAGACGGCCGCTTCGATACGGGCTGTTCGGATTGGCTGCTGGGAGTCGGCCTTGTCGGCGGCATCGCCGCCGGTGCCATCGCGGGCGCCTTGACAGAGCCCGCCTTCGGCTTCTGGGTCGCCACGTTCATCAGTATCTGCGTCAATGATTTCAGGTACCGACGCATCGACCTCTACTCCATCGCCTTTCTCGCCCTTTTCGGGCTTCTCATGGGTGGCGGTGCGGATATCCCACAGAGGCTCGCCCAAGGGGTATGCCTCAGCGTGGTTCTTTATTTAGCCGCTTTCGGTGCGGAGATGGTTTGCGGGAAAGAGGCATTCGGTCTGGGGGATGTGCTTTTGCTCGGAGCGGTCGGGGCATCTGCCGTGTACAGCTCTAACGCGCTTTTGGCCGCATGCCTTGCCCTGCTGGCCGAGTGTTCCATTATCCTTGCCGTGCTGAAGATCAGGAAATCGGATACGGCGCTGCCTTTCGCTCCCCTCGCCTTCCTGCCTGCGCTCGCCTTCGTCTTGGTTGCGTGATGCCATGAAACGTTTTCCAAATTGCCATCGATGCGGAGGGCAGTCTCTCGTCGAGTTCGTCCTGTGCGCCCCGCTGCTCATCATTATGCTGTTCGCATTGCTGGACGGGTCGGCCTACTACCGCAGCGCCATGTGCGTGCGCACGGCAGCCACCGAAGCGGCCACGTTCTACACGAAGCGGCCCGATGCATCCGATGCCGATGTCAAGGCCCATGTACTCGCTTGCGTCAAGGGAACCGAAGGCATCGAGTTCTCCTTCAGCACGGAGGATGCCGGCACTGCGGAGAGCGATTATACGATGCGCGTCAAGCAATCCAGCGGCTGGAAGACTGCGGATGTGAAGACCGTTACGAAAAGCAAGGCGTTCACCTGTAAGAAGACCATTAAGACCTTCCTGCCCTCGCTTTTCGGCAAGGGAAATACCGCCACCGCCACGGCGACCGTGGTGGGCAGCTCCTCGGAAGAAGGTGTGCTGCGATGAGATTCCATCAGCTTCGCGGCCAGACGACCGTAGAGTTCGCCTTTGCGGGCATCTGGCTCATCCTTTTGATGATGGCCGTGCTGTGCTTCGGTTTCATCACCTTCCAGAAGTCCTCATTCGACTACCAGGTGTCGCATATGGCAGACGAGCTTCCCAGCGGTTGGGAGTCCATGGATGCCAAGCGGGTCGTGAAGAGCTGCGTCGCGGCCGCCTCGGGACTTTCCGAGGACGATATCGAGGTCAACTCCGTCGAAATCCATCTCGAGGACAAGGGCAGCACCGACCTCGGCAACAGCACCGCAGTGCAGCTCGGAAGCGAGCTGAAGACGACGGCCGCCAGCTATCTCGACATCAGTGCGGATATCACCGTCCACCTGGGCCGAGGTATCGGACTTGCGGGAAACGGCGGTATCCCCTACCGGAGGTCCGTGAGGCAGAGCTTCACCGTCGAGCGCCGTTGGGAGGTGGCATAGTTGGAACGATTCGGCAAGGGAACCACACGCGGGCAGGCGCTCGTAATGTTCGTCCTAGTCGCCGCCGTCCTCGTCATGGTGCTGGGGTTGGCGATCGATGCTTCGGGTGCATGGTGGAAATCGCAGCGCCAGAACGATGCGATTGAAATCGCCAAGGAGTCAGCCCTTTCGCGCAGCAACGAAATCAAGTTCAACGCCACGGACTCGACCCGCGCCCTCGACGAGATTATCTATTCTTCTCTGACGGAGAACCTTCGCGACCTCTGCGGCTCAGAGGTCTCCGTGACCTCGTGGGAGGTACCCAAAACCAAGTCCGGCAGCATGAACAGGCTTATCGGAGTCGAGGTCTCGGTTACCGGCACGTACAGGTGCGTTTTCGCCCAGACGTTCGGGTTCGCCTCGGTCCCCGTCAAGAACACCATCACGTTCACCATCAACCCGTATTCATCTACCGAGGTCTGGCGGCAGAACTCCGCCGGTCATGGCTGCAAGCTGGTCAAGTCTGCAGACAAGTCGGTGGGTCAGGAAACCTATACGACGCTCAGCATGGCCTCGGATATCTCCGATGCGCTGAACGATGCAATAAACAAGGGACTCGCGGAGCTCTCGTGAGTGCCGGAGCCATAAGCGATGAGACAGGCGCTCGCGGCGCCGGAAAGGAACACCATGTTCAACAAGAAGGATAAGGACCCCATTGAGCCTCTGGAGGGCGAGGAGGTCAAGAAAAAGGGATTTCCCGCGTTCGGTCGCAAGAAGGAGAAAGACCCTGCGGCAAAAATCGTGACGCCCGAGAAACGCCGCCGCCAGCTCTCTTGGCTCTGCGGTGCGTGCGCTGCGGTCGCGGTCGGTTCGCTGGCATTTGCGGCCGTGGAGTTCGCCGTAGCCCAGGATACGGTCGCCAAGAGCCAGGCGGACATGGTCGAGATTGTCGTTCCCAAGGAGACCATCAAGGCGGGAACCCCCATCACCGCCGACATGCTCGAGGAGGCACAGGTGCCCAAGCGCTACGTGCCCGCCGATGCGGCCGATGGGTCGAGCAAGTCCGATCTTATCGGCAAGGCTCCCGTCGGCGACTTGTCGAAGGGTGTGCCGATTTCCATGGGCACCGTGCAGGGTTCGTCCAACCCGTCGTCCATCTCGCTCGCGCTCGCTTCCGGCCATGTCGCGCGAACCTTCTCTCTCGATGCCGCTGCAAGCATGTCGCCGCTGCTCAAGCCGGGTGACTATGTCACCGTGACCGCGACCTTCAAGTCCGGCAACGGCTCCACGCAGCAGACCGTCGCCTATCAGAACGTCAAGGTCCTCGCAACCGACGCCACGCTCCAGAGTTCCGACGGCTCCTCGCAGAGTGCCGGCTACTCGACCGTCACCCTTGAGCTGACGCCCGAGCAACTCTCTGAAATCGGCACCGCCGATTCCATCAGCCTCGCCGCCCAGCCGCTCAGTGAGAACCCGAAGGACGATTCCGACCCCGATGCCCTCGATGCGCAGAGCGATGGCGATTCCGGCACCGCGCCTGTCGTGGACGCCGATGATACCCCGGCTGAGGAGTAAAC
>ERZ1673701.296-NODE-296-length-60796-cov-9.115671_pt1 | contig 60796 bp, 45 predicted proteins | sample MGYA00580231_ERZ1673701 | MGnify/ENA primary metagenome ERZ1673701 (study PRJEB41218, sample SAMN15661798) | gut metagenome | host: Homo sapiens | place: Canada: London | collected 2015-08-20/2019-03-30 | study: EMG produced TPA metagenomics assembly of...
AAACTATACAGCTTGTGGATAGATACTTCAGATTGCTGCCGTTGGGCCACTCGAAACCCTTGAAGGATGGAGAAGAAATCGAATTTTTGCATAAACTTTCCAATGTGGACGGCAGACTTAAATATTCCAAACCTCCGACAATCTCGTACGAATATGACTCTTCGTTTTTAGTAAATTCTATATTGCCGGTGAAACAGAAGCCTGCGGGAAGCTCCTTTACCCCTTCGGGCACGACGATTTTCCGCAAATCGTTGCCGGTGAAGCAGGTGCCCAGAACGGGCTTGAAGCAGGTGACGCCATTCGGCACGGTATAAATCGATTCAGTCGAAGCCGAGTCGTACTGAATGAATGCATCGCCGCCGTCCGGACCGCCGCCCGGCTCTATGATTGCGCTGCCGCGCTTTTCAATCAAAGTAAGCTCGTCCCACATCAACTCGTAGCCTGCAGTCATCCTGCCTCCGCCCAGTCCGCAGGTCGACATAAGACGCCATACTTCGTCGTCTACGTAAAGCTTTGCAAGCTTCACGTCGTAAAGCGCACCCTCCCCTATATATTCCAAGCCCTTAGGCAAGACGAATGCAACAATACCCCTCTCGGCATAGAATGCATTTTTTTCCAGACGCTTTACCTTTCCTTCAAAAAATATATATTTCAAAGTATGATTATTGCCATCCAGCAAATATGATGGAATAAATTCTCTATCGCCCTTTATTGTTAAAGTTTCTATACTTTGCCGGAACAAACCCGGAACAATGTTGGTTACGTTTTCGTGGAAAGTAAACTTGTTGCTGTTGAGCTTTACAAAATGTATCGTATCTCTCGCCGTGTTGTACAATACGTCGTTGCCGAACTCGTCCGCCTCGAAATGGAAATACGGATTGTTCTCGTCAAGTATTACTCTATTAGCGTCACCTATGTTGCCGCCCAAAATATCTAAAGAATTGCCTTCTATGTTTTTCAGAGTTGCGGGCAGATAGAAATAGGTACCATATACAATTCGACCTCCATCATCTAAACCACTCACGACTGCGTCTAACCCTAATTTTTCAACTGTTTCTATTCCGAGAAAATAAATTTTGTCAAAATAACCAGCCATAAAAGCACCATGTCCCACTATCTTGTAGCACTCGGGCACAAGCAGCTCCTCTAGGTCGAATTTTACGTAATGGTTCTGAAAAGCCCAGCCCATAATTTTGGTTATAGGCTTGCCGTTGTATTCGGTCGGCAGCATTTTGGAGCCGGTCAGGCAGGGCTGAGACAAGGACTCCACAGAGCCGCTCACAGTGTAGTTGCTGCTCAAGCCGTAGGTTCCGTCCTCGAGCAAGGTGTATGTAAAGTAATGCGACGGGATAATCATGCTCTCGTCAAACACATACTGCGCGGTGAAGGTGGTGTCCTCGTACAAAGGCTCCTCCAAATCTCCGTCCCAGCCGTCCCATACGTAAAAGTTTTCGTATTTGTGGTAGAACACGGGGTCTGCCCCCTCCGGCACTCCCTCGCCCTTTTTCACCTGAATTGTCTCACTCTCGTTTCTCGTCGGGTTGACAAAGGTCACCGTCACCGCTTGCTCGGCGGGCAGCTCGCTGTCCCTGAATTTCGGCCAAAGCTCTATGTTTTTCGTGATTTTCGTGTCCTTCAAAAACGCCTGCGTCTTGCCCGCGTTGGTGTACCACCCGACAAATATCTGTCCGTCAGGCGGCGTGGGGTCGGAGGTCTGTATCGTCTTGTTGTACTCCACCTTTTCCGCAGGCAAATCCACTTCCTTGAACGTGACGGTAAACGTCTTTATCTGAAACTTGGCGTATATCGTCGTGTCTTTTTGTATCGGCGCGGAAAAGTCGTATTCCTCCGTCAACGCCTCGTCGGCAAACCAACCGACAAAGTCGTAACCGACCAGATTGGGATCCACTGCCGGACGCTCGGCGGTCTCTCCCTTTTTCACCGTCTGCGCCGCAACGTCCGCTCCCGAAAAGGTCACGGCATAAACCGTCGTCCCGCCGCACGCAATGAGAGCTATGCTCATCGCCAATGCCAGCAGCAGCGCCAGCACTATTCTTGTTTTTTTCATTCTTTCTCCTCCCAAATAAATTTTTCCATGTCAAAATTCAAAATTATTCCCTGATTAAATTTTAACATATTATATGTTTATTTTAACAACACCAATTCACCTTGTCAAGCAAATAATAATCATAAATTGAACTTTTTTATTTATAAGCAATTTTTTCAGTCAATTATTTAAACTTGACAAATATTTAAAATTATGAAATAATTCAAAAATGGACAAATCAGAAAGATTAAACGCCATAAGAAAAATTTACAAGCTCGACACTGCTTACTTGCTGTCAAGGAATTTTGCTATCGCGGCTCCTTCAAATCAGGCTATCGAGGCTTTTCAGCCCCATCTGGTGCATGACAATTCCCATGTCTGGATGATAGCCGCTTTGCGCGACAATGAAAATCCCCTAACCGTCGGCAAAATGGCAAAGTATTGCGGAATCCGAATCAACAACATCCATATTTATTTAAAAAAACTGGAAGAGATGCAGCTTGTCCGAAGATACGTCAATCCGAAAGACAGACGCGAAATCTTAGTCGAATTGACCGAGCAGGGAAAGCAATACGTCGAGACAAACAACACTATCCGCGAATATTACTTCGATTATATTTTCAAAAGAAATCTGACCGAAGACGAGCTGAAAGAATATGTCGATTGTCTGGAGCGTCTTTTGATGCTGACTAAAAAATGCGAAGCCAAGGAGCCTATGAACATAGTTTTAGACAAAATAAAACTCAATATGCTTGAGGACGGATTTTTAAAGAAATAAAAATTCGTTTTTCGGAATTATACTAACCATTTCCCAAAAAGTCTCGCTTGCCGGGACTTTTTTTGCGTTGTTGAACGACAGCTTTTTTAAGTCGCACAATCAAAGCCGCCCTTTTGTTTGGATTTAAAATTTAATACTTTTCAATATGACTCATTTTTCCGACAGTCAAAGCATGCTTTTCGTCGCGCAGAAGCGTCAAAGCATGCAAATAAGCTATCCGACAATTTAAAGTATCACCCCCCCCCCCCACCCGCTTGTCTGTCATTTTCTTCAAACAATTCTGCTTTAATCTAATTCAAAAGACATCGGAGAATTGAAAATGAAGAAAAAATTGTGCGCATTTTTTATTTCAATTTGTTTATTTTCTTTTATGCTTGTTTCGCTTGCCGCCTGCGCTTCAGGCGAGCTTGAGTATGCTCAAGCAAATTCAAATGGTTTACTTTATTGGCGCGTTTACGGAATCGGCAGCTACAAAGGCAAAAATATAGATATTCCGAAAACTTATTATGGTTATGAGGTAACGACAATAGGAAGAAGCGCTTTTGCTTACAACAGTCGTATAACAAGCGTAACAATACCCGAAACCGTAATAGATATAGAAACACACGCATTCTGCGCATGCAGCTCATTGAGAGAAGTAAATATGCCGCAAAGCGTTTTGCTGCCCTATTGCTTTTACTTTGGCAGTTATTGTTTTGCGTCTTGCACGAGCCTTAAAAAGATAACGATACCCGAAAACGTCGCCTCACTTCCTATGGGAGTTTTTCAAGGTTGCGTTTCCTTGAAAAACATTACACTGCCCAAAAGCTTAAAAACTATAGAAAATTACGCTTTTGCGTACTGTGATTCATTGGAAACCGTTTATTATTCCGGCACTTTTTATGAATTTGCGCGTATCAAAATCGGCGAAGGAAACGAATGTCTGCTGAAAGCAAGGTTTGTTTTTATATAACCCAGATATGGCGGAAATATCGAAATTTTTATTGCAAAAATTGCAAAAGCAGGCTTAAACGCCTGCTTTTTCTTATCAAATTAATCTTCATGAAAATAAGTTAAGTCCGGGTTTGTTTCAAAGCTTCCGCAGAATATCGAATTTTTCCAACGGATAGGGACAGGGGATTTTCAGCGTCTGCTGAACGATTTTTGCGTCGGCAACATGCGCGCCGCTCAAGTCCGTCATGTTTTTTATCGTAATAGTTTTGCCGAAGCTGTCGTTTGCAGACAGAATTTCAAGGGTGTCGCCCTCGCCGAATCTGTTGCGCATCTGAACCGTCGCAACGCCCTTTTCCCAGCCCGCAACGCTTGCCGCAAATCCGCTGTCGGCTACGGCTTTGGAGGTGACAAGGTTTTCCGTCTTGTCGCCGTTTCTGCCGAAAAGAAAGCCGGAAGTAAAATCCCTGTGAGAGGTCTTTTTAAGCTCGTTCAGAAGGCTGTCTGTCAGCTCTTTGTCAAAGCTCCCGTCAAAGTATGCGTTTAAAGCCCTTGAATAGGCGTTTACGACCGTGCCGACGTAATGCGCGCTCTTCATACGCCCCTCGATTTTGAAGCTTGCGGCGCCCGTTTCCAGCGCCTGTCCGAGAAAAGGCAGCAGGCACAAATCCCTGCTGTTGAACAGATAAGTCCCTCTGTCGTCCTCCTCCACACGGACGGGCTTGTCGGGGTGGCTTTGCTCCGTCGCCGTCACCTGCCACTCCCAGCGGCAAGCCTGAACGCACTCTCCCTTGTTGCCGCCCCGTCCCGCCAGCCAGCTGCTTAACAGACAGCGTCCCGAATAAGCCATGCACATGGCTCCGTGGACGAAAATTTCAAGCTCGCAGTTTTCCACCGCCGCCATTTCCTTGAGGTCGGGCAGCGGACACTCGCGCGCGGCAACAACCCTCGTCACGCCCGCGTCGCGCCAGAACTCGACAGCCCTCGCGTTGGTGCAGTTCGCCTGCGTGGACAGATGAACGTCAAGCTGCGGAGCGACGGTTTTAGCCGTGCGCAGCACACCTGCGTCGCTGACAATCAAAGCGTCCGCGCCGCAGTTTTCAAGCGCAGCGATATAATCCGGCAGTTTTTTTATGTCGTCGCAGTCGGCGAAGACGTTTACCGTTACGTAAACCTTTTTGCCCAACCGGTGCGCGTAGTCGCAGCAGAATTTTATTTCGTCGACGGTAAAATTGTCGGCAAAGGCTCTCAGTCCGAAGCTTTTGCCCGCAAGATAAACCGCGTCCGCCCCGAAGTGCAGCGCGGTGAAAAATTTTTCCATATTGCCGGCGGGAGCAAGCAGCTCGGGACGGCGTATTTCTTTGGTTTTCATATTTGAAAGCGCAGAAAATCAGGTCTCTAAAATAATGGGGATAATCATGGGGTAGCGCTGGAGGTTTCTTTTCAAAAAGCTTTTCACCGCGCGCTGAATAAGCTGCTTGGCGTCCGAAATGTTGAGTTCCTTTAGGTCAAGCTTTTCAAGCGCTTCGAGGGACAGAGCCTTTATCTCCTCGATGATATAAATGTTGGAGTCGTCTCCCGTATAGATACAGCCGCGGCTTATCACCTCGGGACCGCTGGAAACCACGCCCTGCGTCGTGTCCACCCCAACCAGCACAATGAGAATGCCTTCCTCCGACAGCGCAATCCTGTCGCGCAGCAGCACGTCCCCCACGTCCCCTATGCCCAAGCCGTCTATCAACACTATGCCGCTGGTCACGTTGCCCTTGACAGCCATTTTTTTGTCGGACAAAAGCACCGCGTTGCCGATTTCGGGTATGATAATGTTGTCCTCCGGCATACCGAGATTGGCGGCAAGGCGCGCGTGCTGCTTCTGATGTCTGTACTCACCGTGAACGGGCATAAAGAATTTGGGCTTCAAAAGCGAGTGAATAAGCTTAAGCTCCTCCTGACAGGCGTGTCCCGAAACGTGCACGTCGGCAAGCGAGCTGTAAATGACCACCGCGCCCATGCGGTAAAGATTGTTTATGACCTTTGTTATGTCCTTTTCGTTTCCCGGAATAGGAGACGCGCTGATGATAATGGTGTCGTTGGAGCCTACGCGTATCTTGTTGAAATCGTTGCTGGACATGCGCGTCAACGCGCTCATGGGTTCGCCCTGAGTGCCCGTAGCAAGTATGACAACCTCGCTGTCCTTGAGCTTTTCGGCTTTTTCTATGTCTATGAAAAGTCTCGGATCGCAATGCAGTATGCCCGCCTTTATCGCCGTTTCGATAACCTTGAGCATGCTCCTGCCGCCCAGAGCCACCTTGCGGTTGAACTCCTTGGCAAGCTCGAGAATCTGCTGAACTCTGTCCACGTTGGAGGCAAAGGTGGCGATGATTATCCTTCTGGAAATGTTTTCCACAAACAGCTTGCGCAGTGTGGAGGTGACAACCACCTCGCTCATCGTGTAGCCCGGCCTCTCCACGTTGGTGGACTCGGCAAGCAGAAGCAGCACGCCTTCGTTTCCTATCTCGGCAAACCGGTTGAGGTTCATCGTTTCGCCGCCTATCGGAGTGTAATCGATTTTGAAATCGCCCGTGTGGAAAATCGTGCCCACAGGCGTCCTCAACGCAATCGCCATGCTGCCCGCAACCGAGTGGCAAACGTGAATAAACTCGGCGGAGAAATATTTCGTGCGGACAATCTGTCCGTCGCGTATTTCTCTCAGGTCGCCCTCCACCCTGCGCTCTAAGAGCTTGTTGGACAAAAGCCCCAAAGTCAGCTTCGAGCCGTAAACGGGCGCGTCCACCTGCCTTAACAGATAAGGCACGGCGCCGATATGGTCCTCGTGTCCGTGCGTAAGAAAAATCGCCTTGACCTTTTCGCGGTTTTCCTTCAGATAAGTTATGTCGGGTATAACCGTGTCGATGCCCGGCATTTCGTCGGTGGGGAATGTAAGTCCCGCGTCGATGACCACTATTTCGTCGGCATATTCAAAGGCGGTCAAGTTTTTTCCTATTTCTCCCACGCCGCCCAGAAAAATAATTTTTACCTTTTCGTTTTTGTCCGGTTTCGTCCTGAATCCGCGCGCGTCCTCTCTCGCAAACGCCAAAGGATAAGCGGTCTGAATTCCGCGCTTGCCCTGCTGCTTTTCGGTCTTGCTCTTTGCCCCCCTGTCCAAAGCGCGCCTGTCCGGCTTTGCCTGCTGTCTGTCCGCCGCTCTTTTGCTCTGCGCGCCGTTTTTGGCGGGCTTTGCGGCGTTTTTATTATTGCTTTTGGAGGGGGGATTTTTCCCCTCCGCATTGTTTTCCGTAATTACGTTTGTCATATATACATTATAACCCAAATGTCGCACAAACACAAACAAATTTTCTTTTTATTTGGAATTTTATGTTTGCTTTTTTCGCCGCGAATATGTATAATATTAGCGGTATGGCGTGGTCGGCACAAGACCTTGCCTTTAGATTTTGCAAATAATTTTTCAAGGAGAAAAATCATGAAAAGAGTTTACAATTTTTCAGCAGGCCCCTCCGCTCTTCCTCTCGAGGTTTTGCAGGAAGTCCAGCGCGATATGCTCGACTATGCCGACACAGGCATGAGCATAACCGAAATGAGCCACCGCTCAAAGGCTTTCGAAGCAGTCAACAACGAAATCGAGGCAAGCCTGAGAGAATTGCTCAACGTGCCCGACAATTATTACATACTGTTCGTGCAGGGCGGCGCAAGCCAGCAGTTTGCCGCAGTGCCTCTCAACCTGCTCGGCAAAAACAACAAAGCCGACTATGTCCTTACGGGCAATTTCTCCACGAAATCCTATGAGGAAGCTTCCCGCTTCGGCGATATTCACGTAGCGGCAAGCAGCAAGGACGAAAACTTCACTTATATCCCCCGCAAGCTGGATATACGTCCCGACGCCGAATACCTCCACATCTGCACCAACAACACCATTTTCGGCACGCGCTACAATTTCGTGCCCAAAACCGACGTGCCCATAGTCGCCGATATGTCCAGCGAAATTCTTTCCAGAGAAATCAACGTGTCCGACTATGCGGTTATCTACGCAGGCGCGCAGAAAAACGTGGCTCCCGCAGGCGTAACCATCGTCATCGCCCGCAAGGACCTCGTTGACGACAAGGAAAATCAGCTCTCCTATTGCCCCACCATGCTCAAATGGAGCATTCAGGCAGCCAACAAGAGCCTTTACAACACGCCCCCCTGCTTCTCCATGTACGTGGCAATGCTTGTTTTCCGTCACCTCAAGAAAATCGGCGGCGTGAAAGCCATGGAGGAAATCAACAACAGGAAAGCCGCTTTGCTCTACGACTTCATCGACAACAGCAAGCTGTTCAAAAACTACGTCAGAAAGGAAGACCGTTCCATCATGAACGTGCCCTTCGTCACGGGCGACGCAGACCTCGACGCGAAGTTCGTCAAGGAAGCGGGCGAGCACGGTCTGTGCACGCTCAAAGGTCACAAGCTTGTGGGCGGCATGAGAGCCAGCATCTACAACGCAATGCCTATCGAGGGCGTCAAAGCGCTCGTCGAGTTTATGGCGAAATTCGAAAGAGAAAACGGTTGAATTCCGCAGCTTGAAGGAGACAAAAAATGAAAGAAATTTTGAGACTCAACGAAATCAGCCCGTTGGTAAACAGCGTTTTCGCCGACAAGTACATAATGACCAAAGACGCCAAAGAGCCTGTCGGCATACTCGTGCGCAGCTTCAATATGCATGAATACAATCTCGCCCCCTCCGTGCTTTGCGTCGGCAGAGCGGGAGCGGGCACCAACAACATTCCGCTCGACCGTTATGCGGACGAGGGCGTGGTGGTTTTCAACACGCCGGGCGCAAACGCAAACGCGGTCAAGGAGCTGGTTTTGTCCGATATGCTCATGTGCGGCAGACGCCTTGCCGAAGGCATTGCCTGGACAAACGGTCTCTCCGACGGAGAGAAAACCGTTGCCGAGCAGGTAGAAGGCGGCAAAAAGGCTTTCGCCGGCAGTGAAATCAAGGACAAAACCTTGGGTATCATGGGACTGGGCGCAATAGGTCGTCTGGTTGCCGACGCGGCTCTCGCCATGGGCATGAAGGTGCTTGCGGTTGACCCTTATCTCACCAAAGAGGCTGCCTCCACCCTTTCGGAAGACGTGAGAATACTTGACAACATAGACGATATGTTCGCGCTTGCCGACTATCTGACCTTCCACGTGCCCCTCACCAACGAAACGCGCGGCTTCATCAACCGCGAAAGCATAGCCAAGATGAAGGACGGCGTCAACATAATCAACTGCTCGAGAGGCGAGCTGGTTGACGACGACAGCATAATCGAGGCCTGCGAGAGCGGAAAGGTCAACAGATACGTGACCGACTTCCCCAACTCCGCTCTCTTGAACCGCAAAAACATCATCTGCACTCCGCATCTCGGAGCAAGCACGGCAGAAGCCGAAGACAACTGCGCCATCATGGCGGCAAAGCAGATAGTAAACTTTGTGGAAAAAGGAAACATCGTCAATTCCGTCAACTACCCCGCAGTTCATCTGGACGCCAAAGGCGCTCAGAGAGTCGTCGTTCTGTTCAAGGGCGACGAGAGCGTCGGCGAAGAAGCGCAGAAAATCCTCGCGCCCTTCAAGGTAGTCGGCTTTGTCGTAAAAACCAAAAAGGCTTACGGCGCGGCGCTGTTCAACCTCAACTCCGAAGCGGACGAAAAAGCTATAAACGCCCTCAAGGGTATTTCCGGCGTGACGAGAGCGCTTGTCATCTGAAAAAACAACTTAATTTAAAAGCCCGACGTTGAGTCGGGCTTTTTTTATTGATTAACTGATTTTATCGCCGTTCAATCTGTTTTCATAGATAAAAAATCCCTGTCTTTTTTCGTTTTCGTAACGCTCTACTGCCCGCTGGTACTTTGCAGACAGCTGAAGCATGTATGTATTTTTCTGCTGCGGGCTCATCTGCGCCGCCGCTTCGCTGTCCATGAGGCGCGCAATCGGATTGGTCACAACCTCGTCTCCCGACAAGATGCTGCACACGCGTCTGTAAAACTCCTCCTCCGCGCTGTGCTCCCTGTTGTAAAGCTGATTTTTCAAGGCCTGCTTTTGTCTGTTGACCGCAAAATCCGCGCTGCCGCCGGTTGTTGCGGCGACAAGTTCGAAATAGTTTCTCTGATTTTTGACGTCCGACCAGAAGCCTTCCTTCAATCTCTTTTTTGCCTGTTTAGCATAAGCTTTGAACAATGAATTTACCATAAAAAACTTTCTCCTCTATCTGTTTGATTTTTTGCCGCGCGAAAAAAGCGCACGGCGTTTTTTTAACGACATGAAAAACGACGCAAAACAAAAATTTTGCGACTGCTGGCGTACACTTGAATTTTCGGCTTTTGCGGTTAAAAAGTTTTCTGCAGCAAATTAAAAATGTTTCTTAAAGCGTTTTTGATATTTTTCGTTGGGAAAAAAAATTTTGAAAAGCCGCATAAACTCGTTATGCGGCTTTATCCTGTGTAAAAAGTAAGAATTCGGTTTTGTTCAACCCTTGGAGTTGCGTTTTCTCGCTGCCTCCGCCTTTTTCTTGCGACGGACAGAAGGCTTTTCGTAATGCTCCTTCTTTCTCAGGTCGCCGATGATACCGTCTCTGGCGCATTTTCTCTTAAAACGTCTCAATGCGCTGTCCAAGGTTTCGTTTTCGCCTACTCTGATTGTGGACATGTGATTTCGCCTCCTTTCCGCGAACGGACAAATTTCGGATAAAACAACCGACTTAATTATCATATCCCCAAACGTGAATTTTGTCAACACTTTTGGAGAATTTTCTCGAATTTGTTTTTGCTTTCGTAAAATTTCTCAAACAATTTTTATTTTATTGGCTTGAGCTTGGCGGTGAAGTGTCTGAGTATGGGAGCTTCTTCCACTATCTTGTAGCCCTTAACTCTGCCGGCATGCTCTTTTATGCTTATCAACGCGTCGGCAATCACGTCGAGGTGAGCCTGCGTGTAAACTCGTCTGGGTATGGCGAGTCTCGTGAATTCAAACTCAGCCTCCTGCTCCTTGCCCGTCACGGGATCGCGGTCCAGCATATAAGAGCCTATGTCGCAGCCGCGTATGCCGGCTTCCAGATAAAGCTCTAAAGCAAGCGCCTGTCCGGGATACTCGTACCAAGGGATGTGCGGCAGCAGCTTTTTGGCGTCCACGAACACGCCGTGTCCGCCTACGGGCGACTGATAGGCTATGCCTGCGTCGTCAAGGCGCGCGGCGAGATACTCCATCTGACCGATACGATATCTGAGATAGTTTTCGTCGATACCCTCTTTGAGACCTATCGCAAGCGCTTCGAGGTCTCTGCCGCTCATACCGCCGTAGGTCACGAAGCCTTCGAAGGAAATGCAGTTCTGCTTGATTTTTTCAAACAGCTTTTTGTCGCGCGCGCCCACGAGACCGCCCATGTTGACAATGGCGTCCTTTTTGGCGCTCATGGTAAACACGTCGGCGTATTTAAAGCTTTCGCGGACGATTTCCGCAATCGAGCTGTTTTTGAACTCGGGCTCGCGCTGCTTGACGAAATATGAATTCTCGGCATAACGCGCCGCGTCTATCATGAGAGGTATGTTGTATTTTTTCGCCACCGCCGCAGTTGCCCTGATGTTCTCGACGGAAACGGGCTGACCGCCTGCGGAGTTGTTGGTTATCGTCTGCACTATGACGCCGACGTTTTCCGGACCGTATTCTTTAATCAGCTTTTCCAGACGCTCCACGTCCATATTTCCCTTGAAATCGGCGCGCAGCGTGGTGTCCAACGCTTCGGGAACGACGCAGTCCACGGGGATTGCTCCCGTCAAAGCCACGTGCGCTCTCGTCGTGTCGAAGTGCATGTTGGATATGGAATATTTTTTGCCCTTGAGCAGAATAGGCAAAAGCACCTTCTCGGCGGCGCGTCCCTGATGAACGGGCTGTATGTATTCGAAACCGAAAATTTCTTTGGCGTTTTCTATCAAATGCTGATAGCTGGTCGCGCCCGCATAGGATTCGTCTCCCATCATGACGCCCGCCCACTGAGCGCTGCTCATGGCGTTGGTGCCGCTGTCCGTCAGCAGGTCGATATAAACGTCCTCCGATTTAAGCGCAAACACGTTGTAGTCCGCTTTTTTAAGCCTTTCCTCACGCTCTTGTCTGGTGAGAATTTTCAAAGGCTCGACGCTTTTGATTCTGAAAGGCTCGGGAATGTACTTCATCATAATATGCTGTCTCCTTGTCCTATTTTATAACCGCGCTCTCGCAAAACGGCTTTACGTCTCTATTATACTCTCCTTTTCCGCCCCTAAAAAAGTTTTTGAGTGAAAATTTTTTTAAACCTGTCGGGTGACGTTTTCCGCCTCTCCGATTATCCCGTCAAAAACGGCGCCGCCAAGCCTTACGTTCAACAGACTGTCGGTCGTACAAGGCTCCCTGACAAACACTCTGACGTAATTGGGAGTATATCCCGAAACGTATCCGTTTGCGCGCTCCTCCGTGAGCACCTCGTCCGTTCTGCCCGAATTTTTTGCAAGAAAATCCGCTTTCAGCCTGAGCTTCAGGGAGCTTAGCCTCTCCGCTCTTTCGTCGCTCACACGGGAGTCTATTCTTTTCATGCGCGCCGCAACGGTGCCTTCGCGCGGCGAATAGGGAAACACGTGTATATCCGAAAAGCCTACCCTTTGACAAAAATCCAGAGTTTCATCGAAATTACTTTCCGTTTCGGTCGGAAAAGCCACAATCACGTCCGTCGTAATGCCCGCAAGCGGAAATCTGCCGCGAATTTTCTCCACCGCGCGCATATATTCGTCGGGCGTATAGTGCCTGTTCATTGCCTTGAGCACATCCGCGCTGCCGCTTTGGAGCGACAAATGAAAGTGCGGGCAGAAACCGCCCTCCTCCATAGCGTCCAGCAAAGCGTCGGAAACGACGTTTACCTCCAGACTGCCCAGTCTTTTGCGCGCGGGCACATGCTTCAATGCGCGGCACAGCCCGGCAAGATTAGTTCCGATGCTTTTGCCGTAAGAGCTTATGTCCACGCCCGTCAAAACTATTTCTTTGGCGGAGCTGTTTTCCGCTTCCTTCACCACGTCGGCAAGGGCGCGGCTGCGGCTCCTGCCGCGAAGATAAGGCACTATGCAATAGGAACAGAAATTGTCGCAGCCGTCCTGAATTTTGACGAAATCGCGCGTTTTGCAGTGCGCGGCGAATATTTCGTCGTCGGGATAGCGGTCGGGAAGCGCCTCGCGCAGGCTGCCGGTAGAGTTTATCCGCGCTATCAGCCCCTGCTTGTCCGCCGTGCCCGACACAAACGACACGTTTTCTCCGAACTGACCGACGTCATGCTGAGCCGCGCAGCCGCACACGAGTATCCGCGCGGCGGGATTGAGTTTTTTGCAACGCGAAACCGCCTGCCGCGATTTGCGTTCCGCCTCGTTGGTCACCGCGCAGGTGTTTATGATAAAAATATCGGCTTTTTCCAACCCCTCCGCCGCCTCGAAGCCGGCGTCTCTCAATGCGGAAACAAGCTGGCGGCTTTCGTATAAGTTGGTCTTGCAGCCCAGCGTAAACACGCTTACTTTTTCTTTCATATCAGATATTGTTCAAACGCTCGTTGAGAATGCTGAGCGCGTAAAGCCCCGCGGTTTCTGCGCGCAGAATACGCCTGCCAAGCGTCACGGAAACAGCTCCCGATTCCTGCAGAAAGCTTGCTTCATCGCCGTCGAAGCCGCCCTCGCTGCCCACTATCACCGCCACGCGGGTAAGAAAAGGCCGCTCGTCCAGCGCGCGGGTGAGAGTTTTGGATTTCTCGTTTTCGTTGCACAGCACGACAAGGTCGAAGTCCTTGAAAAAGCGTGGCAGCGCGCACAAATCCTCCGCGGCGAAAACCTCCGTCAGGCTTGCCCTGCCGCATTGCTTGCACGCTTCTCTGGTTATTCTGTTGAATCTTTCTATTTTCTTTTCGTCCGCCGAAGCAACGGTGTTTCTGCTCACAAAGGGACGTATCTCGTCCGCGCCCAATTCCACCGCCTTTTGCAGACACCAATCCATTCTGTCCCCCTTGATAAGCCCCTGAAACAGCGTTATCCCCACGTCGTTTTCGGAGACGCAGCAGGAGGCGGAAAGAATTTTAAGAAGCGCGCAATCCCTTTCAAAGCCCTCTATTTCGCATTCGCAGTCTCTGCCGTCGTTGAAGCACACCACAAGCCTGTCCCCGACCTTCATGCGCAGAACTCTGCTTATGTGCGAAAACTCCTCGTACAGCCTGATTCTGCCGTCCTCGACGCAGTCGCGTTCTCCCGCGAAAAATCTTCTCAACCTCGTCATCGCGCGTCTTCGGGAGCGACAAGCAGCGCCGCGCTCCACTCTCCCTCGGTCAAGGTTTCCTTTATGCCAAAGCCGTTTTTTTCAAACAGCTCCAAAGTCTTTTCCAGTCTGTCCCTGAGTATGCCGCTGACAACCGCGCAGCCCGCAGGCAAGGTCACGCGGGAAAGCTCCGGCGCAAGGCAGGCAAGTATGTCGGCGGTGAGATTTGCCGCAACCACTCCCCGAGCCTCCACGTCGTCGCAAAGGTTTCCCGCGACAAAGACGCATTTGTCCTCCAGACCGTTCAACGCCGCGTTTTCCTTAGCCGCATCCACAGCCTGAACATCGGAATCCACAAGCACGGCGCGCTCCGCCCCCATAAGCAAAGCTGCAAGTCCCAGAATGCCGCTGCCGCAGCCCACGTCAATGAAGGTTTTCCCGGTCAAATCGACCTTTTGGAGCAGCTTCAGGCACATCGCCGTCGTTTCGTGAGTACCCGTCCCGAAGGCAATGCCGCTGTTGAGCAAAAGAACAGGCTTTTCGGACAAACACTCCAGCCAAACGGGACAGACGACGATTTTTCCGAAGTCGACCGGTCTGAAGCTCTTTCTCCAATTTTCCAGCCACTCGCCGTCGTCGCCGTAAGAAACGGAAATTTTCAGCGAGCCGCAGTTTGCGACATATTTTTTCAGCTCGGAAAGTCTCGCCTCAACCGCTTCCGTTACGCTTTTCTCCTTTTCGGGAGAAAAAAAGCCCTTGACGGCGGCTTCGGAGGGATAGCCTTCCAAAAGCCCGGTGTCGGCGTAGTCCCAGCTGCCCGAAAGCAAATCGTTTTTGTCCGTTATGCTGACTGCCTCGCCAGTCACGTCGGAGAGAATTTCCGCCACCGCTTCAGACGCAAGCGTCGTAGTCATAACGCATATTTCGCCGTATTTCATATTTTTAATCCCGACTCAAAAGCGCGTCTATGACCAGCTTTGCCGCTTCCCACTCGGTGCGCTTGTTTTCAAGCATTATTCTTCCCGCTTCGGTCATTTCATAATATTTTCTGGTGGCTCCCGACCTCTCGTCGCCCCAGCTGCCCTTGATGTAGCCGCAGCCCTCCATACGGTGCAGAGCCGAATAGACCGACTGCTCGTTGGGCTTGTAAAGCCCCTTGCTTTTCGTTTCTATAAAGCCCCTGATCTCGTAACCGTATTTTCTGCCGTCCGACAGCGAATTGAGTATGATTGCCTCTACATGGCCGCGCAAAACGTCGCTGCTCAAAATTGCCATTTTTTTTCCTCCGTCATACATTTTTTCCCTAAATGTTATGTCACAGATAGATTAGCATAACAATTTTATATTTGCAACAAAAATACGACAGAAAGACGTAAAAATTTGCAAAAACGTGCACACTGTCTGTTATTTAATGTGCAGTGCGTTGACGGGAAAAATGTGAACATACGAAGAAAAATTCATAATTTTGGTTTAATTAAGTTCTAAAACTCCACAAATTGTGTTATCATTGTCATAATAGATATCCGGAGGTGAAAATGCGCCCGAGAAACCCTATAAAGCTCGAGGAGTGCAAAACACGCGAAGAGCTTTTCGACACGCGAATTATGTGGTTTTTGCTTGACCACAAAGAGCCTGCAAAAAATTTCCGCAAGGACGGAAGTTATGTCGGCAGGCTCAGCGATTATTTCAGAGATCTGAGATATTTTTGCTTCGGCAGCGGCTTCGTATTTCAGGCGGACGCGATTTTACCGGGCAAAGAATACATAGAAAAATTTTTCTTCGCTTTTTTCAGGGGGGTGCTCAAGGTAGGCTCCTGCGCGGAAAGACATTTCGTAACCATGATACGTCCTCCGGATTTTATTATGGGAAAGCTTGTTGAAAGAGTAAACGGAAGATTGGTTGTTTGCGACAACGATATCGACGGTTCGGTTTTCAAGGAGGCTTTTCTTTACGCGCTGGGCTACAGAAAGACTCAAAGCGTGATTTGTCAGGCGACTATCTGACGGAAAATTTGCGGGCGCGACTCGTTTTTTGAAGCGCAGACAAAAGTATTTTTCAAGCCGCGATTTGTCTGTTTTGATGACGTAAAAACAGTATAACAACAAAAACGGAGCTTAACGGCTCCGTTTTGATTTTTATTGTCCTTTGCTTTTGATTTTTTCGTTTAGCTCGTCCAGCTCGGCAAGATATTGCTTTCTCTTGGGATAATTTTTCAGAGTCAACTGGTTTTCAAACTCGGCAAGCTGCTTTTTGTTTGCCTTGTCCACGCTTGAGGGCACTTCAACCAAAAGCCGCACGAACAAATCGCCTGTTTTGCGCCCGTTTTTTATGCCCTTGCCCCTTATGCGAAGCGTTTCTCCGTTGGCGGTGCCCTCCTCTATTCTGTGAGTGACCGCGCCGCTCAGGGTGGGGATTTCCACGTCGCCGCCGTTGACCGCTACGGAAAACGGTATAGGCACGTCAACGTACAGATTGCAGTCGTCACGCTTGAAAAGCTTGCTTTGCTCGACGTTTATTATCACCAGCAGGTTGCCGCTCACTCCGTTTGCCGCCGAGCTGGCGTTGCCGTAGCCGTTGATAGACATGATTGCGCCGTTTTCCGTGCCGGCGGGTATGTGTATGGTAAGAATCTTTTTCTTGCTGACAACTCCCTCGCCGTTGCATTTTTTGCAGCGATCCGTGATGATTTTGCCCGCGCCGCCGCATTTGCGGCACACTCCCACAGTGACCTGTCTGCCGAAAAAGCTGTCGCGCACATACTGCACGCGCCCCGAGCCGTGACACTCGTCGCACTCCTTGACGCTCGAGCTGTCCTTTGCGCCCGTTCCGTTGCAGTCGGGACAGCGCTCCAGCCTGTTGAGCTTTATCTCCTTTGACACGCCGAGAGCCGCCTCGAGAAAGCTGACCGTGACGCTGCACGTGACGTCGCTGCCGCGCGGCGTCTGCTGCCTTGCGCCCGAAGAAGTCCGCGCGCCGCCACCCATAAAGCTGCTGAAAATATCGAATATATCCTCGAAGCCCGCCGTCGAAAAACCTCTGCCCGGTCCTCCGAAATTGAAATTTTCGAAATCCATTTCGCCGCTGTCGTATTTGCGGCGGCGCTCGGGATCTCCCAAAATTTCATACGCTTCGTTGCACTCCTTGAATTTTTCGGCGCACTGCTTGTCGTCGGGATGAAGGTCGGGATGATATTGCTTTGCCATCTTGCGATACGCCGACTTGATTTCGTCCTGCGAGGCTGTCTTGGAAACGCCTAAAATAGCATAATAATCTTTCTTTGCCATGTTATCTCTTTTTTCGTGGTTTGTAAAATGTGTTTAAACCGCCAATGCGGACGGGTGACCGTCCGCGTTGAAGCGATTTGTTGTTTTTCGTTTATTCGGCGTCCTTGATGTCGAAATCGGGATTGCCGCCGTTTGAGTCCGAGCCTCCGTTCTGTCCCGCGTCGCCGCCGTTTTGCGCAGCAGACGCGTTCTGCTGATAAAATTTCTGGAATATTTCGGCATTGGACTTGGCGATACGCTCGGTTTCCTTTTTGATTTCCTCTATATCGCCCTTTTCAAGCACCTCTCTGCCCGCCTTGACTTCTGCCTCCAGCTTTTCCTTGTCGGCGGCTTCCAGCTTGTCGCCGCTCTCGCGCACAAAGCTCTCGATAGAGAACAGCAGCTGGTCGAGACTGTTTTTGACGTCAACGGCTTCCTTGCGCTTTTTGTCCTCCTCGGCATACTTTTCGGCGTCCTTGACCGCCTTGTCTATATCCTCCTCGGACAGGTTTGTGGAGGAGGTTATCGTCACGCTCTGCTCCTTCTGCGTGCCCAAATCCTTTGCCGTGACATGAACTATGCCGTTGGCGTCTATATCGAATTTGACTTCGATCTGAGGAATGCCGCGTGGCGCGGGAGCAATGCCGGACAAGCTGAACTGTCCGAGAGTTTTGTTGTCCGCAGCCATGGGTCTTTCGCCCTGAAGCACGTGTATGTCAACGCTGGGCTGGTTGTCCGCCGCAGTTGAAAAGACCTGCGATTTGCTTGCGGGTATTGTGGTGTTGCGGTCAATAAGCTTTGTGAAAACGCCGCCCAGGGTTTCGATACCCAGCGACAGCGGAGTTACGTCCAGCAGCAGCACGTCCTTGACCTCGCCGCCCAGAACGCCGCCCTGAATAGCAGCGCCTATCGCCACGCACTCGTCGGGGTTGATTCCCTTGTATGGCTCTTTGCCCGTGTATTTCTTCACCGCTTCCACAACGGCGGGAATACGCGTCGAGCCGCCCACCAGAATAACTCTGTTGATGTCGGAGGCGGAAACCTGCGCGTCCTTCATTGCCTGCTCCATAGGCTTGAGCGTCCTCTTGACCAGCGTCTCGGTAAGAGCGTCGAACTTTGCTCTTGTCAGGTCGACGTCGAGGTGCTTGGGACCGGTCGCGTCGGCGGTGATAAAGGGCAGATTTATGTTTGTCTTTGTTGTGCTGGACAGCTCGATTTTGGCTTTTTCCGCAGCGTCTTTGAGTCTCTGCATTGCCTGCTTGTCTTTGGACAAATCGATGCCGTTGCTCTTTTTGAACTCGTCTACCAGCCAATCGATGACAATGTTGTCAAAGTCGTCGCCGCCCAGCTTGGTGTCGCCGTTTGTGGACAGAACCTCGAACACTCCGTCGCCGATTTCCAGAATGGAAACGTCGAACGTGCCGCCGCCAAGGTCGTAAATAAGAATTTTCTGATTTTTGTTTTCACCCTTGTCCAAGCCGTAAGCAAGGCTCGCCGCCGTAGGCTCGTTGATGATACGAAGCACCTCCAGTCCCGCGATTTTGCCGGCGTCCTTGGTCGCCTGTCTCTGGCTGTCGGAGAAATAAGCGGGAACGGTAATGACCGCCTGCGTTACCTTCTGTCCGAGATAAGCCTCCGCGTCCGATTTCAGCTTGGACAATATCATTGCGGAAATCTCCTGAGGCGAATATTTCTTTCCGTCTATATCTACGGTATAATTGGTGCCCATATGTCTCTTTATGGACATAACCGTTCTGTCTCCGTTCACCACCGCCTGTCTCTTTGCAACCTGTCCGACAAGCCTTTCGCCGTCTTTGGTGAAAGCCACGACGGAGGGGGTGGTTCTGCCGCCCTCGCTGTTGGGCACTACAACGGGCTCGCCGCCCTCAAGCACCGCCACGCAGCTGTTTGTCGTTCCCAAATCGATACCTATAATTTTTCCCATAATCGTCTAACTCCTTTTATTTCATAAATTTCATTATTTATATGCGGCTTTCAGACGCCCACGCACACCTGCGCGTATCTCAAAACCTTGTCGCCGTAACGGTAGCCGTTTGCGTAAACCTCCAGTACAACGTTTTTTTCTTCTTCCTTGTCCGTTTCCCGACTGTGCACGGCGTTTGCCGTAGACGGATCAAACGGCTGCCCCAAAACGTCAATTACCTCCACGCCGCAGTCGGCAAGCACCTTGTCAAACTGCCTGACAATCAGATTGAAGGTCGTCATGGTGACCTCGTCCAGCATTTCCCTTGCCCTGTCGAAGGTGTCGAGCACGGGCAAAAGCTTTTTCAGCACGAACAGCCTGCCTTCGTTTTCGCTGCTCTCCGCCTGCGCGTTGGTGCGCCTGCGATAGTTTTCGAAATCGCTTTTCAACGCGGTGAGCATGTCGAGATAAGCGTTTCCCTTTTCAATCTGCTTTTTAAGCTCCGCCTGCTCCTTTATCAGCTGCTCGTTTTCCTTTGTAAGCCCCTCTATCAGAACCTTGGCATATTCCCTGAGACTTGCTTCGTCCATAGAATCCATATCCTCCGTCCCGACGGCGCGGCTTTCGTTCTGTCCCGCAGCTTCCGACGCGGTTTCTGTCGTATCTTCGGCAATATTTTCCGCCGCGCTCTCCCCGTCCTTTTCGGGAACGGCGCTTTCTTCGTTTATTTCAACGCTTTTGTCGTTCTTTTCAGTCATTTCTTTACTCCTCATCGTCATCTGTCAGAACCTTAGCCACCAAAGTGTTTATATGCTCCAGAACCTTTATCACCTTTCTGTAATCCATGCGCACGGGTCCTATGACACCCGCGCTGCCCAGCGTTTTTTCGTTTACCGACAGCCGCGCCGAAACAACGGAGCAGCCCTCCTCGATTCCCGTTTCCTCGCCGATTTTGATTGAAAAATCAATGCCCTCGCGCGGCTGGGAAACCGCCTTTGCCAATCCGTTGTTGTTTTCCAGACTGGTGAGAAAATGCTTGGCTCTGTCTATGTCGCTGTATTCCGGATACTCGAAAATCTTGGCTCTGCCTTCGGTAAACACCTCGTTTTCGCGGTGGTCGGCAAGCCTGACTATCAGGCTGAGCACCTGCTCGTAAAGGCTTCTGAACGAGCGGAACTCCTTTGCCACGATTTCCATAGGTCCCTGTCTGTTCTTCAGCTCCTCGAGGCTTTTTCCCGCAAACATGCGGTTGAGCCACTCGCTCGCCTTTGCCGCGTTCTGCCCGTCGAGATTTTCCGTGCGGATGACGTTGTCCTTGAGCACCTGCGTGTCGGTGACTATGACCACAAGCGCGCTGTCGTCCGAAATGGGAAGCACGGTGATGCTCTTTATGCTTTCGCTGCTTCCGAATGACTTGACTGCCACAGAGGTGTAATTCGTAATATCGGAAATCAGCTTGGCGACGTTTGCCACCACTCCCTCGACGCTGCCCATTCTGTCGGCGTAGCTCTCGAAATATCTGTCGATAAGCGCCGTCTCCGCGCCCGTCAAAGGCTCTGTCTCCATCAGCTCGTCGACATACAGCCTGAACGCCTTTTCCGACGGAACGCGTCCGCTGCTCACGTGCGGCTGAACCAAGTAGCCCATGCTTTCAAGCGCCGACAGCTCGTTCCTGATTGTGGCGGACGAGCAGTCGGGCAGATACTTTTCCTGTATGTCCTTGCTCGACACCGGCGCCGCGTCCTGAATATAATCTTCAACGACGGCAAGCAGAATTTTTCGCTTTCGTTCCGACAAAATCATTTCGCCGTCCTCCTTTTGCAGCGTTTTTTTGAGAGTGTTAGCACTCACAAAGCATGAGTGCTAACAACTGCTAATAAGATAACACCGCTTTAAAAAAGTGTCAAGCATTTTTAGTATGTTTTGAACAACTTTTTTAAATTTTTCGAGCGGTGTTTATCCGTCAATTATTTTTTGCAATTACGAGAAAATTATTCCCGATTCTTATGCGTTTTTTCTTTTTTGCAGATAGTCGAGAAACCAGACATAGTCGTCGCCGAGCGTGCTCTGCATTCCCGTATCCGACAGAAAAAGCCCGAGCGCGTCGGCGGGACTTAAGCTGTCGTAAAAGGCTTTTGTCGCAGTCAGAATTTCCTTTTGCTTCATGCTTTGAACTGCGTTTTCGCCCTGCTTGTTCTTGATTTCCGCGAGACGCGCAAGCCTTTCCCACTCCTGCCGCTCCAGCTCTTTTGCGCGTTTTTCCAGCTCCTTGCCGTATTCCGCTTCCTTTTCAGCTATGGAATTGTTGTATTTTTCCGCTTCTCTTTTTTCCTTTTCCGCCGCCTGCCTGAGCCTTTCCGTCTCGGCCTCGAGCTTTGAAAGAAAAACCTTTTCGTTTTCCGAAAGAGCGCGCGAGGCATCCCGCTTCAAGGCGTCTATTTCCCTGCTTATAGCGTCGATGGCATCGTCTCTTTCTCTTTCGGTCTGAGCACGCATTTCATCCGCATACGACTCGACCTGCTTTATCCCCTCCGACGCGATTGAGCTGCGCGCAAGGTTGCGCGCCAAAGCGTCGTTTTCTTTTTCGCGTTTGGTCTCCGTTTCCTCACGGTCTATGTCAATCAGCTGCTTGACCGCCTCCGAAAAGGCTTTGTCCTTCAACGTCTGCTGCTTTTTTATTTTTTCCGACGTATCGCGGCTTATTTTTTCCGCCGCCGCCTGCTTGTCCGCCGACAAAGAAATTTCGGCTTTTTTTCTGAGCTGCTCGTCGGACGGCGTTTCGTACTCTATTTTGCTCAGTCCGAGAGACTGAGGCATATCCGTTTCCGGTTCGATATAAGTTTCGGAGTACCTTTTGTTTATGGTATCGAGCTCTTTTTTGTAGCTTTCGTATTGTTTTTTGATGTTGTCTGTATCCGTCATAATTTTTCTCCTCAAAAATATTCTTTTTCCGCTTTTTTGTCTCTGACGACAAACAGACAGTCCGCGTCCGCGAAGCACGCCGCGTCGCAGTAGCATATCGGACGCTTCTCGCCCGCCTTGAAATCCGCGGAGTTCACCTCGACAACGCTTGCCAGTCCGTTTTCGGCAAGCAAAAGTCCGATTTTGCCGTCCGCGCTTCGAAACGCGTCCTCCATGCCTTTGAACGAAAACCGAGAGCCGTTTAAATAAAGATTGCTTTGTCCCTGCACTGCAATCACGGAATCGCCGCCGTCCTCCGTCAGAACGCGCACCTTCAACGCTTTGTCGGAGAAAGCCAGCTCAACGGCCGTCTCCTGCGACACGGAAACGGTCTGCCCCGAAAAATCCACAACCGACCTGAACAGCTTTTTGTCCCGCACGAAATACAATGCCCCCGCGCCTTGCGAAAGCGGCATAAAGCAGAAATCGGTAGCGTTCGACGCCAGCGTCGTCGCCGAAGTCTGAGCAAAAACGCTTCTGCACAAAACGTCGCCGCCCCTCAAGTAAAACAGCGTCAGGTTTCCCGAATCCGTCAGCGCAATTCTGTCCGACTTGAAAGAAAATCTCTTGACCTCCGTCAAGGAGTCATCCAGCACAAGCGTCTCTCTGCCTGCGGAAACCGCGAAAAAGCGCTCTCCGCCGAAATTGCAGGACGCGGCGGCGGGAAAACCGTCCGGACGCAGGCAGCCGGAAAGCGCAACGGCTGCCGAACAAAGAACAAACGCGCTCTCTCTGTTTACAAAGCATATTTCCAGCGTATGCTCGCCCGCCCCGCAATAAAAGCTCCTTCTTATGCGGTCGGAATATTTTATCGACGAGCACATCCTCGCCAGCACCGCGCCGTCGGCAACCAGGCTGACCTCGCACGCCCTTTCCGCGCCCGCGTTCAAAAACAAATCCAACTCGACGCTGCCGCCGCGCTCGCAAAAAAAATCCGCCGTAAGTCTGTGCTCGCCGTTTGGCAGCGCGACCTCGCCGAAGCTGCGGAGCAGCGTTCTGACCGAGCCGTCGGCTGCGCTTCGGTTTTCAAGCCGTTCCTCTATTTCCGAAATTTTCAGCGCAAGGCTTTTTTCGTTGTTCATAAATCAATACTCCCTGAAAACAAGCTGCGGGCGCGACACCTTCATTTTGTCGGTTTCCGCGCTTACGGACAGCCTGAAAACTCTGCCCGACACGTTGAAAGGCACTTTCTGCTGCCTTGACGAGCCTCTCACAAATCTGTAATGCTCCTCGCCGTCCGCCTCCACGCACAATGTTACGTCGTATTCGGTTTCAATCAAAGCGTAACGCAAAAGCTTTTTTCTGTCCGCTCCGTCCAAATCCGTCTGGGGACACACCCAGCGCTTGGGCATGGCTTCGCCGAATACGCTTCCTCCGTTGTCGTAGATTGCCACGCGCTTTTCGTTTCTGAAGCAAGCCAGCAGAAAATTTTTTTCCGGCGCGTTCACCGCCGCAAGAGACGCGACGTCCACTCCGCGCGCAACCGACACGCTGCCGTCGGACAAATCCACCTGTACAATCGCATTGTTCACGAAATTTCCCTTTTCGCACATCACCCTGCGTCCGTCTCGGAAATTCAGCCTGCACGCGAGAAAGTATTTCCCGCCGAAATAAGCCGCGCAGGCGTGGGAGTTGTCCGCCCCCTCGAACAATCCGGAAAGTCGGTCGAGAATTTTTGTTGTGCCGCTGCCGTCGAAGTCGAACAACCCCTGTTGGGTAAGAAACAATATTCTGTCGCCGCACACGCACACCGTATCGCCTATTATTCTGTCGCTGGAAACAAACAGGTGCATGAGCGAAAACCTCGACTGGTCGCCCGTCGCGTAAAAACGCGTTATTCCGTAGCTTCTGAATACGTATACGTAATTGAAAAAGCTCAGAACCCTGAGCAGCGCGCCGTTTTCGTCCGCCATTTCCACATACCCCGCTTCGTCGAGGGATATGTTCCAGTTTGTCGGGTCGAGGTCGTCGGAAAACCAAAGCGTGTTCAAGGTGTCGGGGCAGGTTGCGAACAGTCTTTCGCCGTGCACGCAAATGCTTGACAGCGCGGGCGCGTCGTCCACGACGGAGGGAGTGTCCACGCCGTTGTACACACGCATTTTGTCCTTGCCAGAACAGAAAATCATGACGTCCTCTCCGTTGAGACGATAATTCAACGCCTCCGGCGTTTCCTCGAACTGTCTTTCGTCAACGAGCGACACGCCGAGATCCAACCCGTTGACATATATATTGTAAAGCCGCTTATCCTCCGAAAGCAGCAGAATCCTGTCGTCGTTTTTGCGTGTGGGATTGTCAAAACGCTTGTAGTACCACACTTTTATTATCGCCTTGCCGCCTATCGTCACCTCCGTTTCGCTGCCGTCAAAGGGAAGCGTAAAGGCGGAAAAGCCTACGCACTCCCTCAACGCGCCCGTCCTGCCCGTCAGGTTGTAGCTGATTTTGGCTACGTTTTCTCCTACAAGAAAATCTTCAGAAACGGTATTCATGCCGCCGCCGAAGCTTTTGACGGAAAAAACTCTGTCCCGTCCGCTCAAGCCCTTTAAGGCGTTGCGATAAAACATCAGAACCACCTCCGCGCCTTCAACGAAACGGCGCCTTTTTTGCGCAATGCGATTTTAAGGCTGTCCTTAAAGCGTCCGTCCCACAGCTGCGCTTCCTCGAACAGCCCGCACACAAAGGAGTATTCTGCGGCTGTGCCCAGCGCAATCACTCTTGCGGAAACGCGGCAGCTGCCCGTCTCCGCCTCGTCGAAAAAGGTTTTTTCTCCGGGACGGTAAAAATAAGTTACCTCCATTTCGCCTCTTTCCTTGACGAACAGTCCGTCGGGCAGGTGCGAAAAGCGCACGTCGCAGCCATATCCGTCCTTGACCTTAACAGCCTCCAGCATATCGCGCGAAAACTCGCCGTAAGGGATCGTGCCGTCCTCCGAAAAAACCTTTTCGGTTTTTTTCAGCGGCAGATAATCGGTCGCAAGCTGATTGAGCACAAATTCGGCACAGTCCTTGAGCAGCTTCAGACGCTTGTCGGCGCTTAGCTCCGCCTCCACGAATGCTCTGTCCGCGTCACCGCAAAAAACCTCCTCGTTTACGTCCAGCTGCAAAAATACTGCAGCAAGACGCACAATATCCTTTATTTTCATTTAGCCTCCTTAAAAGCCGGACAATCAAACCGATGCCGCGCGGCGCAGAGCTTCGTTTTCGACTCGCTCGTTGTGCCCGTCTATTTCCGCCAGCAGCCTGTCCGCGTTTTCCGCTCTCGTTTTTCTCACAAGCTCCACCGTGCACGCATTGAGTCGGTTTGACGGCACGACCAGACAAAAGGTATTTGCCCCCTGCTTTTGGTTGTGCACCTCGAGTCTGCGGAAAAGTCCGTTGTAAACTATAAAATAGCCGTCGTCTATTTCCTTGAGCCGCGCCGCGATATCCAATACGTCGTTCTCTATGAGGGTAAAATACTTTTGCATATCCGACCTCCTTTAACAAAATTCGCTTACGCCCTTTTTCCGACCTCCTTTGCGGGCGGAAGCTTTGCCCGCGCTTAAAGCGCGGGCGCGGGACACAATGCTTTTTAAGCTTCTTTTATTCCGGTTATCAGCCCTTGTCCCATAGGCTTTTCGCACAGCAGGTCGGCGTATTTCACAAGCGTGGCGGTGTAAACCGGTTTGTTTGCCACCTGCTTCAAGACTCTGCCGTCGTCCCCCTCCAGCCATCTCCAGTCGCACAGCTGGTGCAGAGTGAACTCGGAGGTGTTTAGGATATACATATTGCCCTCGGGAGCGAAACGGTCGGTAACAACGGGTATGCCGTTGTAAGAAATTGCCTTAAAGCCGCCTTCAAGGTTCATGATGTCCACGTTTGTGCGGTTTTGGGCGAGATATTTCTGATAAGCCCTTCTCACGCCGCTGCTGCAGACGATGAAATCCGCCGTCGAGCCGGACACGTCCTCCATTTCGTCGATGACCTTTTGAATGGTCGCGTCGTCAATGGCTCCGCTTGCGGCAGTCACGCTTTTGGGCGAAAGCCACTTGTTTTCGCTGCGCTTCAAGCCGTAAAGGTAGTCGGACTGCGAAAAAATAGCGCCGAGACCGGTTATTTCCTTGTTGTAGCTGCCCTGAACGGTTATTACGTCGTCCTTCTCTACGGTGTCGGCGGCAATCGCCGCTCCCGACAGAGTAATTGTTTTCGCCGCTCTGTCCACGACGGTTATTCTTCTTGCCGTAACCTTTGCGGAACCGTCCCCGTCCAGAACGTCCACAACCATGCCCTCCATTATGTTCTTGACTCCGTCCAGAGTGAGCGTGTTTCCGCTTGCCGCAGTTACCGTCGCCAGCACGCCGCTGCCGTCGCCGAAAAGCATCCTTCCGAAATTGAACTTGCTCGCCTTTACAAGTCCCTCCATTTCGGCGTTGAGAAGATTGACAAACGCTCCGCTGTTGTTGGCAGACGCCCTCATCGCCTTGTCGGAAATTTCTATCGTTCCGTAAAGGTTCTTGAGCGTCAGCTGGAACTGTTGATAATTGTTGCCCGCGGCGGCAGGGAGCAAGCCGTCCTCCGTTCCCGCGCCTATGCCGCCGTTTGCGCCGTAAGGCACGAGCTTGCGCACCTCTTTGCCCCAGACGTCGGTAGTGCTCTGTTTGATTTTTGCGAGCAGCGGATTGACCTGTGTGTTGAGCTGTTCGGAAACAACCCCCAGATACAGTGTTTTGAGCGCGTTTTCAGCGCTGCTTATTGTTACCATAATTCATATCTCCTTTTTTTATCAGACCCGTCAATTTCGGAAAAGAAAGCTTTTCGCCATTTCCGAAGCCTCCTCCAATGATTTGGGGCGGCGCTCCGGCGCGCGGCAAAACGCGCCTCCGCCGCCCATAACGGTGGGCGAGTCGGGGAAATTTTGCCTCCTGACGTACTCCGCAACGATTTTAGCCGTCAAAAGGCTGTCGTCCAGAATTCGCCCGAGAAGAAGAGACTGCTTTTCCCAATCCTGCCCATCGTGATTTTCCGGCAAGGGACCGACCTTCAAGTCGGGGTCGTCCGTTCCCTTGCAGGGAGCGGGCGCGGTTTGCTCCGTTTGCGGAAGAACGGTCCGACCGTCCTCGGCGCAATCGCGCCCGCGGCTCGGTGTGGAATTTTCTTCCATTGTACCGAGCAGCTTTTCCAGCTCTCTCAAACGCTGGCACTTTCGGGTAAACTCCTTTTCCAACGCGAAATATGCCTGTTCGAGAGCATGTATATCCTTGAATTTTTTCATTTCGCCTTGTTTCAAGCGACCGCCTCCTTTTTTTCGGGCTGCGGCTGTGCGGAAAGCATGGCTTTGTGCTGCCTGATATGCTCGAGCGCCGCTTCTTCCGCCCCCTTGCCAAGCTGGGCAGCCTGACCGCTAATCACGAAACGCACGTGCTCGTCTATATGTATCTCGTGATTGTCTATTTCTAGCGGCATTTCGACCTCCGTTATGTGCAGATTTTCGCGCTCGGCTTTTTTGACGTGCAGTTGATTCAGGTTCTGCGCCGTTTCCCAATTTCCGAAGCCCATCATTTCAAGAATTTTAACCTTGTTAGTGGGTGAAACCCGCCCCGTTTCGTCGCTCAAGAGACCTGCGTTGAGCAAATCCATAACCATACTCTTGCGCGACGCGGGCGTTTCGTTCAAATCGTTTTCCGTTTCGAAAACCACGTCGTCGCTGCTTATGTCGCTGCCTCTGAAATAAAACACCTCTATGCTACCGTTGTCGCCCACCACCTTTTCGAGGCGGGCGGCGGACGCAAACTGCTTGTACAGCCTCAGAATATGCTGCCCCGTAGTCTTGATTGCGCCTCTTATCTGTTCCGCGCTGACGGCAAGCCTCGTGTCGTCCTGCTCTATCAGAAGCTGCAGCGCCACGCCGCTGGTAAGTCCCGTCTGAGTGCGGCTGTTCCGCATAAACTCCGACACGCCGGAAACCTGCAAAAATTCCGAAAGCAGTCTCTGCTCCTCGAGGTTGAAATCGTCGGGCACGCTGCCCGAGCTCAAAAGTCTGGGAAGATTTGCGCCCTGCCGATAAACTATTACCTTGCCGGGAGTCAGCCACTCGCCGTCCACCAGCTCGGTGTCAATCGAGCCGTCCTCCACCGCCAGCACTCCCATAGATATTCTGTTGAGAAACTCGTGCTTGCGGCATTTGACGGCATTGTACGCCCTCTGGAGAGGTATGAGACGCTCAATCATGGAAACGCCCCAGAAGCAGCCCGCCCAGAGTATGGAAACCTGTCTTACAAACGGGAAATCCCTCTCTCCGTCCGTGCCGTTCCTGTAAGGCAGAGGTCCCGCATAAACGAGCACGTCGCCCGCAACGACGACAAGCTCGCCGTCCGGCTTTTGCTTTGTGGGCTTCGTATATCTTTCAATCACCAGCACGGCGTCCTTTTTGACCTGCTCGGTCACGCTGGGCACCGTCTTGTTGTAGCTGCGTCCGCCCATCGAAGCCCCTCCGTCAAGCGAAAATACCTTAAGCTCCTCTCCGGCGACGTCCACGCCCCAGATTTCTTTGACCTCCGCCGAAGAATATGCCTTTGCGTGAATTATGCTCTTGCATTCGTCGAGGTCGGCGCACACGCTGCTGTCGGGATAAATTTCAAAGGGCGGAACTACGCTCACCGAAACGTCCCCGCAGGTGTAAACCTTGTCGTCGCTTTTGATTCGGACGCCCTTTTCTTTGTCCCATAAAATTTTGTAAAACACCGTTCCGCAAGCCTCGCTCCACATGGTCCCCTTGTCTATAAGCCCGTTGACAGAAAGCTTTTCCGAGCAGCTTTCCAAAATCTTCTTGGCAAGCTTTGCCGAATTGACGTCCTTGTCCTCGTCGGAAAAGGGTCTGACCGTCATTTTCGGACGTACTCTGGAAAGCTTTGCAAGGCGCGTTTCGTATACGGGCGCGATGTGGTTGAACACCTGCTTTTCCTGCCACTCGTAGGTCGATTCGTCGGCAACGATGCTGTCGCCCGCAACGGAGCAATACTGATTTCCGGCAAGGAAATTCAGATTGAGCTGCCAGTTAAGCTCATAAGGTCTGCGCGCCTGCTGACGCTCCTTAAAGTCGTCCAGAATTTCAGCAACCAGCTCCTCGGCAAAACGGTCCACAACCGTTTTGTCCTTTCTTTTTTCGTTTTTTTCCTTTTTCATTGACTCTCCTTTTCCCCGTCCGCCGCGTCCGCGCCACAACCGGAAGTTCTGACCAGCGCGTCCAGCAGTCTCGTTTTTTCCTTTTTGAGCTGCTCGTCGCTGAGAAAAGAAAGGTCGGTTTCTCCGTCTTTTTCGTTGAGCTCGAGCAGCGTTTTTGCGGCGGCAAGGTCGGGAGAAACATATTTGGTGGTTATGCGCCGTTTGACAAGCTTCATTTCCTCTCCTACGGAGGCGTACTCGTCCACGTTTTCTTTAACCTTGTAGCCCATAGCCTTTTTCACCAGCATTTTTTCCACAGAGGATTTGTAATCCCTCATCTGTTTGCCTTAAGCCTCCTGATCAATTTTTCTTTGTCGCGGGCAATAACGGATTTTGACTCGGGCAGCTTTTTGGGCTCGGGACGCGAACAGAGATAATATCTCAATTCGTCCAGCGCATGGTCGTCCTTTTTTGCAGGCAAATCATTGTTTCCCCACCTGTACCCCTTTAGCTCTCGTATCAGATTCACGCAGCTGCGGAAGATATACAGACGAGGACCGAATTCGCCCGCCTTGAGAAATTGCTTCACACGGTTGATTCCGGAATACAAATCCTTGTTGACGCGCGCATTGACGTTTATGCCCTGCTCGAAAAACAGCTCGGACACGGACTTTGACGCAGCCAGCGTGCGTTGGTTGGCTGCCGAGTCTATAAGAGCGTTTATCCTGCCCTTGCCGTCAGTATGCCAGTTGAGCTGCGCAGAAATCTCTTTTATGCGCGCGGCGTGCCACGCAACGTCCTTTTTCGCCGCGTAATGCTCGGCGACGACGAAAACCACGCCGTCGCCGTTTATCGCGTACCAATGGCAGCTTAAAGGATTGTTCAGTCCGGGGTCGATTGACAGCATATCCTGCCAATCAAACGGCACGTCGAAAGGATCAATCACATGCACCGCAGGGTCGAACTCCGAATAAACGGGTCCGCTGTCCGAAACGAATCTTCCGTAGCGTCTGCTTTCCAGCTCGTCCTCCGGCATAAACTCGGTCAGAGCCTTGATTTCCTCCCCGTCCAGCCACGGATTGTCCGCCCATTCCATAAAGCAGCACCACACCTCGTCGTCTCCCGACGAGTTGAGAAAGATTTCGTCGTAAACCCAAGTAAGCCCCAGAAGCGGCGTCATCGTCCCGAAAATCCTGCCCTTTCTGTCTAAGACGCGCATTTTGCACTCGCGGTATATTTCGTACGGCGGTTCTTCGTCAAACCACACGAAATCAAGGCTTGCGCCCTGAAATTTGTCACGTCCCGCCTCGCAGTTTTTGAAGCCGATACGGCTTAAACCCCCGAAGACGTTTTTGAGCACGATGTAGTCGATTACGCCGTACTCCGCATCGGACTTCCGTCCGCTTGACATAACGATTTCCTTTATCCAGCTTTTGTCCAGATATTTGAGAATTTTCTGCTGCGCCACGTCCCGCTGCACCTGACTCGAAAGAGAAACCACCCATCCCGACACATCGTCCGTGTTTTTTATGTAAGGATGAATTCCGCGCGCAAGCCACACCGCCTCCACCGCGCCGCACTCGGTTTTTCCGCTTCGGTTGCCGCCGAATGCCCATTTGTTGCGCTTTAAGCACCTGTGAAACTCAAGCTGCTTGAAATGAATTTTGTCTCCCTTGTTGTAGCCCGAAAGCGCGCTTTTTTCTCTTTTTTCAAGCTCCTTGTCTATGCGGGCAATTTCTTTGATAATCTCTCTCATAAAAATCCATTTTCCGTCAAAACTTTTAGAATAGAATAGGTTAAAATCCAATACGCAAGCGGCTTTTTCGCACAAGGTCACAAAAGCGCAAAAAGTCGTAACAGCGATTGACCTCAACCTCTTTTCGGGGACGGCTCTCACCCGCCCTGTACCTCATCCCATAAGAGCCGTCCCCTCCCGAATCGTTCAAAACGGAGAAAATTATGAAAAAATATCTTTGCCTGATTATGCTGGCGCTGTGCGCCTGTCTATTGCCTGCGGGCTTTACGCTCGCCGACACGGTCGGCTGGGTGAGAATCACCCAGGAAGGCACCCGTTTCTACCGCAACCCGACAAATATGGATGCGGACATCATGTTCGAGCTTGAAAAAAGCTATTATCTGAAAATCGTAAGCGAACAAAGCTATTTTTATCAGGTAGAGCTTATGGACAACGACAACGGTTTCGTAAAAATTTACGGCTACGTCAAAAAGACCGACGTCACTCCCTGCGAAACCCTGCCCGAGCTTCCTCTCTATCCTGCCGTAAGCATTTCCGTCACAAGCTCCAACGCCATTTTGTACAGCGCGTGCAGCGCGGCGTCACAGCCGCTGTGCTCCGTTTTCTACGGTCAGCAGCTCAATTATTACGGCAGCATGACGGTAGCAAACAGCAAGTGGTATTTCGTAAAGACGGGAGAAACCTTCGCTTACATCAACAGCGCTTACGCCAGCGCGCCGCTGATAAATCCGCACCCCACTCCGCTGCCCGGCGACCTGACACCCGATCCGGAGCCTGTCACCCCCACCAATCCGACGCCTGAGGATCCCGTTAATACCTCCGAGCCTTTCGATATGCAGATAGCGCTAATTATACTTATCTGCATACCTGCGGTGATAATCGTCGTTATCCTCTTTATTCCCACGCGCTCAAAGCCCAAGTCTCCGGTTTCCGAGCCGTACAAAAACGAAACGGCGGCTGCCAATCTGCCCGCGCCTGCCCCCAAAGAGAAAAAGGCGCGCCCGCGATATTTCGACGACTATCTGTGATTGAATAAAACAATTTCTTCGGGCGGTAATCAAGCCGCCCTTTTGCTTTCTTCCCAAACGGCGCCCACAGGCAGCCTGAACAGCTTGCGGAACCAAAGATTTGCTCCGTAGTTTACCGAAAACCAGCTTTCGTCGAAGCCGCACGCCGCAAGAGAGGAGCCAAACCGATCTAGGGCTCCGTTCAAACGGTAATAATAACCGCTTTTGCCGAGACCGAGACTTTCCGCAACCTTGGCGGGAGCATAGCCCTTTACGAAATGCCTGACCAAAATCACCCTGTCCTCCTTTTCCAAACGGTTGAGAGAGCGGGCTATAGCCTTTTTCAAATCGGCAAGCAGCGTTTTTTTATCTATCAATTTTATTATTTCGGACACCTGCTCCAACGTGCTCATGGGAAAAGCTCCGCAAAACCCGTGTGTCGCAAGCGCGCGGTTGTAAACCGTCCATTCCAGCTGTTCTATAATGCCTGCCAGTCGCGGAAAGCCTATAAGCAATACCGCCGGATAGGGATATTTATTCATTTGCCGTCCTCCTTTAAAAAATTTTCGTTCACCGCCGCTGCTTCAAGGTCGGGTACGGGGCTGCGCCCGACAAAATCGCTTGGCTGTTTACAATTACACTCTACCAAATAAAACTTGACAACAGTGTGTCATATTTAATCTTTTGGTTCACTGATTTGAAAGCAATTTTTTCATTCGTCAAATTGCGCGTTTCGCTCGTAAAAATCGCCAAAAATCGCGCCCGAAAATCTCTTTGCTTTTCCCTTAAAATGCCGCAGAGCGGGTTTTCTCCAACAATGACCAAACCCGTCCGAACCGAGTCCCGGACAAAACAGACTTTTAAGTATGCGAAATATGTTGAAAAAAATTTTCGTATTTGGTAAAATGTACGTAAGAGAGAGTTTAACAAACTGCTACTGCGGAAAAAATCCGGAAATACAAAGGTTGGTTTAAATGAAAAAGCTTTTACTTTTGACGTTGACGCTGGCAATGGCGGCGGCTTGTCTGCTTGTCGGAAACGCAACCGCAAACGCCGACGCTTTGACTGACGGCGGCAACACGGTTTTGCTTGCCCCGTCCTCCATCTGCGCGGACAAGGATGCGCTGGTTGTTGCCGACAACGTGGACGGCGGCACGATTTTGCATATATTTTCTTCCGAAGGCTTGAAAAGCCTCAATGTTTCGGGCGAAACGAGCAAAATAAGAATTTCGGGCGGAAAAATCTATCTGCTGCAAAAAAACAAAATACTTGTTTGCGACATCAGCAGCGGGCAAAGCTCGGTTTTCGTCGAGCAGGAAGGCGTGTGCGACTTCGACGTGGACTCGTCCTGCCTCTACTTCCGATTTAAAACTGCGGACGTAGACAGAGTTTATTTCAAACGGCTGAACGACGCCGACTTCGCTCCCAGAAGAATAAACGACTACAACAACAGACAGGGCATGAAGCTGTGTCTTATGAGCGCGTCGCCAAACGGCGGCATAAATCTGTTTTATCTCGCCAACGAAGAAAGCTACAACGATTATTTCGTAATAAACGACTCCACAGATTCGGCGGAGGCTCCCTTGTCCGAGCCGACAGAATATCAAATACCCGCCTTCAAGGGCGCCGTGCCTTGTATGAACACTATTGCCCTTTTCGACTCCGGCGCAATTTACGCGCTTGACGGGCGCTTCGACGGGCTGGAATTCTACGGACTTGACGCGGATGAAGCAATTTCGGATTTGTGTTTCGTGCAGGGTGCGGCGGCAAACGAAGGCGTCGTTTATCTGCTGACGGACAAAAGGCTTGTGCTGCGCTTTGAATTGGGCTTTTCCACCGAATCGGGAGAGTATTTTTTGGAAAAGGATCAATCCGTGGAAATCGGAACAACCGAAAACCATTCCCCTATACCCGAATTTTCGATAGAAGCTTACGTTACGGCTACAGTCGAGGGCTATCCGTCCAACATCGTTTACACCGCGCAGGCGCTCGGTGACGAAAATCTCATGCTTTCGGGTATGCTCGAACCCGACAACGAAATTCTTATACTCAATTTTGACGATGACGAAAGCGATTATTATTACATTTTCGACATTGACCAAAACGGAAACGGAAAATTCGGCTGGATAAAAAAGAGTGAACGAATAAAAATCGTCGCCGTAAACGAAATCGGCTCTCAGGCTTCGGTTCTGCCCTTTTCCGCATTTGTATATCCCTTCCCCTGCTCGGCAAAATTCCCCGTTTTCGGAAGTACAACCTCACTCTCCCGCGCCGATCAAGTCACGCTTTTGAAATCCTTCGACGACGATTGGTATTTTGTGCGCTGCGGCGACGGGAACGCGGCTGTTTACGGCTTTATGCTGAAAACCTCGCTGGGCGTAAGACGCGAAACGCCGGAATACTCCTCCTACACGCGCTACTCCGCAAATCCCAAAGCGGGCAAAACGCTTGCAGTTTTCTCCGACGCCGCGCTTTCGTCGGCATTGACGGATGAAAACGGCAGAGAAATAAAGCTGCGCGCCAATCATGAAGTGAGAGTATACGAAAAAGACGAAAACACGGCAAAGGTATGCGTGGAAATAGACGGGGTTTATTATCGCGGCTTTGTGTCGGCAGACGGACTCATGCCCTATCGCGGACGCATGACAAACGCTCAGGCGCTGGGACTGGCTTTGTTGATTGTGGTTGTGCTGGCAACCGTGTTGATTATTATTTTGCGAGTCCGCAAAAAACGCGAGCTTAAAAAACAGGAAGAAACCGAGCGGCTGTAAAAAACTCGCAAACGACGTCGCGTCAATATTTAATAGCAAAGCCGACGCGCGGCTTTAAAGCTCAAGCGGCAAAGAATATTTCAGCGATTGAAAAGCCGCCTCTTATTTCATAAAAATTTACGACGCACAAATTTATTTCAGTCTCAAAAAACTCTTGCACAGACAAAAACAGCTTTAGTTCGGAAAAAAGTTGCGGCAGACAAAACTCTGCCGCTTTTTTTTCCAACAGAGCGGTCCGCTTTTTTCGGACGTATCCGCAAGGAGCGTCCTTAAACGCTCAAGCGGTTAAAAGAAATTAAATAACGCTGTCAACGACAAAACATCAGTGTGAGCGTCGCTTAAAGTCTTCGTCGTTGTATTACAGACAAAAAAACTTCAATCAAATGTGCTCAAAAACTTGCATAACTAAAATCGTCGCGAGTCGGAAAACAAAGCTTGCGGCTCCCTCCCGCAAATGATTCTGTTTTTTTGCGCTGCAAAACACAAAATAAAAATTCCATTCTGTCAGATGAGAAATTTCATTTTTTAAAACACAAAAACCCCCGAAAGCCAAAGGCTTTCGGGGGTTTTTAAGTAAAAGCAAACTGATTGAAATCAGCGTTTCCGATTGATTATGCCTGAGTCTCCGTATAATCCCAGATTATCGTAGCTCTGCACTCCTCCATCCAGCTTGTGTTCCACAATCTGAACGCCATATAAGCCGACTGCTTTACGTAAATCTTTTGCTCAGGCGTCCAGCCCCAGAATACTCTGCCGCTCTCTAAAATCGCGTTTTCGGGCAATACGATTTCCGTCATGGAGTTGCAATCTCTGAAAGCGTCGTAGGAAATGCTTTCAATGGTTTCGGGAAGCGTGACGTTTTTCAGATTGGTGCAGCCGTAGAAGGTCTGTCCGGGTATGCTTGTCACTTTGTCGCCGAACTCAACAGTTTCCAGCGTCACCATATCTTTAAACACGCTTGTGGTCGTCATAGCGATTGCATTGTAAACCAATCTTTCAAGCGCGCAGCCCGTGAATACATTGCTGTTTGTCGTCTTGAGGGCTTCCGGAATCGTAATGTTGTCAAAAGCGCAGTTAGCAAAGGACGAACTGCCGATAACAGAAAGTCCTTGCGGCAACACATTGTCCGTTCCCTCGTAGCCGGAGTAAATCACTCTGGAAAGCGAGGTACAATCCTTGAAGGTATTTGAGCCCATAGTCAGGAGTCCCGCCGGCAGAACGACGCTTGTCAGGCTTGTGCAGCCCGCAAACAGAGAGTTGTTGGTAGATGCGGTTGCCGCCGTGTTTGCGGTAGTTCCCATGTGCTCAACGCTTGCAGGTATTTCTATGCTTGTCAATCCGCTGTTCTGGAAAGTGTAGGTGCTCAGATAGGTGATTGAGGACGGCAGATCGATGCTCTCAAGCGACGTGCAGTTGTAGAACATATAAGAGCCGAGCGTCTCAAGTCCGTCGCCGAGCGTTACGTTTTTCAATGCGGTGCAGTTGCGGAACATTCCGACGCCGATTGTCCTGAGGCTGGGCAGCGAAACGGTTTCTATGCCGCTCGCCAGCTCGGGATTGCTGGTGTCGCCGAATACATACTGACCTACATCGGCAACGCCGGGCATACTCAGTTGCTTCAGCATAACTGTATTGGCAAACGCATAGCTGCCGACAAGCGTCAGGGACGCAGGCAGACTGTTGCCTTCGCCCTCGAAGCCCGTGTAGGTTATGCTTTCGAGAGCCGTGCAGTTGCGGAAGCATTGAGCCGCCATAGTTGCAAGATTGGAGGGCAGAACAACGCTCGTAAGCCTTGCGCAATCCGCAAACAGATAGTTGTTTTCTCCGACCGCTGCGGCAACATTGGCTTGCGCTCCCAGATGCTCGACGCTTTCGGGGATAACAATGCTTTGAAGTGCGCTGTAACGGAAAGTTTCCACTCCCATAAAGACAACGCTCGAGGGAAGATTTACCGTCTCCAGCATGTCGCAGTACTGGAACATCTTGTTGCCCAAAACTTCAAAGCCGTCGCAGAAGGTTGCGGAAATCAGATAAGGGCAATGTGCGAAAACAAGATCGCTGATAACTGCGTCTTTGCAGTTGAGCTCTGCAGTCTGAACATAGCTGTAAGCAAAGGCTTGGTCCCCTATTTCCACAACGCTTGCGGGGATGACGACGCTTGTCAGACCGGTCTGCCAGAAAGCAAGCCTGCCGATACGCTGCAGCGTCGAAGGGAACTGAACGCCCGTCATGCTTCTGCGTCCTTCAAACGCGCTTGCGCCGACAGCCGTAACTCCTTCGGGAATAACTACCTGCCCTTCGATATTTCCGAGCGTCATGAGCAGCGTGCCTTCCGTGTCCATAAGCCAACCGGTTTCTTCGTCGATGTAAAATCCGCCTTCCACATTGGGCGCGACTATAAGCTCGAGATTGTAGCAATAGCCGAAAGCAGAGAAGTCGACCGAGGTCAGCAACGCGGGGAATTCGATACGAATCAGACCGCTCTCTCTGAAAGCATAGGTGTCAATGGTTTCCAGCGCGTTGGGCAGCTGGATTGTCTCCAAAGCCTTGCAGTATCTGAAAGCGGAGTTGGGGATTGTTTTCAGCTCCATGTTGAGCTGCACGTTGCTCAGCTTTACGCATTCGCGGAAAGAGTTTGTGCCGAGCGAGGTCACGGCGGGCAGCTTTGCGGTAGTCAGCTCGGAGCAGCCGTAGAAGGCATAATTGCCTACGCTCGTAGCTTCAGGCAATTCCACCGTTCTGAGAGCTTTGCAGTTCTGGAAGCAATAAGTTCCGATGGTTTTGATGCTTTCGAGATTTATCGAAGTCAACGACGAACAACCGTCAAACGCATAGTTTGAAAGCGCCGTCATATCGGAGCCGAGCGTCACTTCTTCGAGAGACGAACAATTCTGGAACATATAAGTACCCAGTGTCTTGACCGAAGAAAGGTCAACCGACAGGAGCGAGGAGCAGCCGCTGAACATATAGTTGGGCAAAGATGTCAGATTTGAACCCAAAACAATGCTTTCGAGGGAGCTGCAATTCTGGAACAGGTAGGTGCCGGCTGTTTTAACGCCCGAAATGTCCAGCTCCTCCAATGCCGCGCAGCCTCTGAAGGTATAGTTTCCGACTACGGTCACGGTTGCGGGCAAAGCGTTTTGTTCGCTTCCGTCATAAGTAATCGTTTCAAGCAAAGGACAGTTATCGAAAACATACGCGCCTATGGTCTTAAGTCCGGCGGGCAGCGTAACCGAAGTGAGCTGCGTACAATTCTGGAATACATACGCGTTTGAGCTTACGGCTGCCGAGCTGCCTTTGGAAGTGCCGATGTGCTCCACACTTGCAGGTATTTCGATTTCCGTGATGCCGCTGTTCCTGAAGGTATATGTGCCGAGGAATTTCAGCTTAGAGGGAAGCGTCAGCGTCGAAAGCGCAGAGCAGCCGTCGAACATGTAATTCGCCAATGCCTCCGCGTCGTCTCCGAGCGTAACGGAGGTCAGCTCCTTGCAGTAGGAGAACATATAAGTGCCGAATGTGTTAAGATTGGGCAACGAAACGCTCTCCAGTCCGGAAACGTAATTTCCTTTTGTGTAATCGTTGCTTTTTACGCCGAAAGCGTAAGTTCCCACCGAATCGACGTCGGGCAGATTGAGCGTTTTTATCGCAGAGCCGGAAAAAGCATACTGTCCCACAAGCGTAACACCGTCAAGCTTGTTTGCTACGCCGTCTTTTCCGCACTTAATGGTTTCGAGCGCCGTACAGCCTCTGAATACGTAGCCTCCGATTTTGAAATCGCTGAGGTTAGACGGAAGTATAACCGTCTCGAGCGAAACGCAGCCGTCAAACAGATTTACGCTGGAGGTCGCGGCGCAAGCCGTTTCGGTTGTTCCGAAATTCTTCACGCCGGACGGTATTTCGATAGAAATAATACCGCTCTTCTCAAAGGTTTTTTCCTTGCCGAGGAAGGTAAGCGTATCGGGCAAATCTATCGAAGTGAGCGACGTGCAGCCCGAGAACATCCTGCCCACCAGCGAGTTGAGAGTGCTGTTGAGCGTAACCTTTTCGAGAGACGTGCAGTTTTGGAACACCGCGTTGTAATTGCTGCTGGCGCTGTAAACGGAATATGTCGTTATGTTGGACAAATCCATGCTGCGCAGCGATGTGCAGCCTGAGAAAAGCTGATAAGGCACGTTATTGATTTGAGGAGGCAGCACGTTTTCAAGTCCCTCTTCAAACTGACTCCGGTCTGTGGGCACGTAGCCGTTGTAGGTCACTATTTTCAGACTTTTTGCGTTTTGGAACAAGTTGGGCGACAAAGTCGTCATCTTATCCGACAGCACCACTTGTTCAACGGACGAGTTGTAGAAAATTCCGTAGCTGGTGCTTGTTGTCGGATCAATATTGCCGTTGAAAGTCGCCTTTTTCAAATTTTCCGTATATTGGAAATTCTGATATTCCACGTATTTCATGCTTTCGGGGAAATCGATTTCCGCCAGTCCGGAATAAGAGAAGTTACCCGTGCCGTTTATATATTCAAAACCTTCGGGCAGCTCGATATATTCGAGAGCTCTGCAATAGCTGAACGCATAACCGCTCAAAGTGGATTTCGACTCCATGCCGATGATTTTGAGAGTCGAGGGCAGCAGGATTTCGGAAAGCGCCTCGCAATGATAGAAGGTTTCTTTCTGAATGCGGGTTATGCGCGTTCTCGAAAAGTCAACCTTTTTGAGCACGTAGCAGTATTTGAACGCCCCTTCGCCCACAGTCGTGAGATTGGAATAACCTCCCTCTCCCGACGCGGAGTCGGTTTCCACCGCGACCTCCTCGAGATTGAAGCAATTTTCAAAGGCATAGATACCTATTTCGCGGAGGGTATAAGGGATGATTATCTTTTTGAAAGACTGTCCCGAAAAGGCTCTTTCTCCGATAATCGTCGTGCCTTCGGGTATTCTGAACACGCCGTTTTCGTCGCCCAAAGGACCGAATGTAAGCTGAATCATTGTGCCCTCGCTGTTGTAAATCAAGGGCAGAGTTTCGTCGGCATTGAGGTAAAGACTGTCATCGGGTATGGAAATTTCCGTCACGTAGGAGCCTTTAACCATAGATTCTATGCTTACAACCGATTTGGACAGCGTTATGCCCTTGAGCGTCTTCACCTTGTTGAACAGCGACGCTCCCAGCGTGACGCCCGTTTCGGATATGCTTTCCTCTACCGTAAAGGAGGTAAGAGAAGTCTGGTTGAACGCCGAGTCGCCTATCGAAACAAGCGAGTTTTTGCCCGCGTGCTCATGCTCTTGGGGATACACGGCAAAAACAACGGAGGTCAACGCCGAGCAGGTTGAGAACGCCGAAGCCCCGATAGTCTCAACGCTTGCGGGTATAACGACGCTTGTCAACGCCTTGCAGCCCGAAAATGCGGAAGCTCCCAAAGTTTTAAGAATACCGTTTTCGGGCAGATTCAAATCGTCCAGAACCGCACATGAGGAGAATGCCGAAGCCCCGATAGTCTCCGTAGCGTTGGGGATAGTCACGGACTGCAGATTGCTGCACGAATAAAACGCGGAATCTCCGATAGTTGCGAGCATGCTGTTTTCCGTGTCGAAAGCAATCGTCTGCATCGATTTGCAGCCGTAGAATGCTTTATTTCCTATTTCCTTCAAAGAATCGGGGAATTGGAATTCTGCAAGATTGGCGTTGTTGTAAAAAGCGCTTTCACCGATTTTTTCCAATTTGCTGGTCGAAATATCCGTAAAGCGCACCGACGTCAGCGGCTGCTGGGGGAAATATTCGTAGCCGACGTTGGTCGTCCAGTAAAACGCGTTTGCCGCAATTTCAGTTACCGAAGACGGAAGCACCAAAATCTCGGGTGCGCAGCCCAGAGGAAAAACATAAGAGGGCAGCTTAGTCAGTCTTGCGGGGAATTCTATCGTCCCCAGCTTTTTGCAGCCGTAAAACACAGCGTTGATTTGCGCTGTGGGCGCGCCACTGCCGGAAATTTGTTTGTAAGTGCCATCTGCCAGAACCAACGGAGTTCCCTCGTTGCCCTCCTCGAAAATAATGTTTTCGATATTGTTGCAGCCCTTGAAAATATCAACCTGCATTTCGGTAACCGTGTTGGGTATGGTCAAGGTCACCAGCGACGAGCAGCCGTTGAACAAACCGGTTTTCATAACCTTAAATCCGCTGGGCAGCGTTATTGCCGCAAGCTTCTGGCAGCCGTTGAACGCGTCTTCGCCGATGTCCAGATCTCCTTCTATACCCTCGGAGAATTTTATTTCAATTATATTTTTGTTGTTCTTGAACGCTCCGGCGAAAATCCGCTCGATTGTTTTGGGGATGTCTACTACGCCGTCAACGCCGCTCGCGCCTACCGGGCAGTAAAGCAGGTCGGTAATTACGTTCTCCTTGCTGCCTTCCTCGCCCTTTTCGGTGTAGCCGTAAACTATGCCGTCTACCGAAGCGTATTTTACGTTTCCTTCTGCAATATTCACCTTGTCAATGGAGCCGCAGCCGTAAAACATATTGGTAAACGGAGATTCGTCGCCTTCGGCAACGGAAACAAGCGAAGCGGGGAAATTAACCGTTTTGAGTGCGCCGCAATTTTTGAAAACCTCTGTTCCGATTGTTTCCACGCCCTCTTCAAAAGTAACGGTGATAAGGGCATGGCAGATTGTAAACGCTTCGTTTCCGACCGTTTTCACGCTGCCGGGCACCGTTATTTCCGTCAGAGACCTGCTGCATGCCGCGAAAGCTCTGTTGCCTATCTCAGTCAGATATGCGGGCAAAACTATTTCGGCAAGATAGTAACATCCCTCGAATGCCGATTCGCCTATCGTCATTGTGTGACCTTCCGCAACCGAAGCCGCGTCTGCAAATACTACCTGCGTAAGCCCGGTGCAGCCCTTGAAAGCGTTGTCGCCGATAGAAGTCACCTTTTCGCCCAAGGTCACTTTGGTAAGCAGCGTCGCGCCTGCAAAAACGCCTGCGTTTATCGTCACCACGTTTTCGTGCAACACAAACTCGCCCTCTTTCAGCGAAGGATAGAACATGATTTCGTCAAAGCTCTTGCTGTAAACGACGCCGTCCTCCGAAGCGAAGTTGAGATTGTTTACGTCAACGTCCACCTTCTGCAGCATGTTGCCGAAAACTCCGCCGATATCGAAGATGCCGACGCCGGCGCCTATCTTAACATTTTGAACCGTGTAAATTTTTTGAGAGATGCTCGTCGAATTCTCCGATTCGGGAGCAATTCTGAATGCGTCGACGGCTAGCACGTTGCAGCGCACCGTTCCAAACTCGTCAACGTCGTTTTTGACAACCTGAACGTCAACGTCCGTCAATCCCGTGCAGCTTCCGAAAGCATATATGCCCAACGAAACGAGGTTCGCGGGGAGCGTAACTTTCGTCAGACCGTTGCAGCTGTGAAACGCGCGGGAGCCTATGGTCAGAGGAGTAGAGCCTTCGTCGCCCAAAAATTCAATCGAGTTGATGCCGGAGCAGCTTCTGAATGCCGCTTCGCCAATCGATTCCACCCACTCGGGCACAATAAGCTTGGTTATGTTTTTGCAGCCGTACCACAAGGTTTTATCCGAAGTCGCCGCATACGCGTTGGAAAAAGCGTTTGCTTCTATCTTCGTTATGCCGTTGGGTATGGTGAACACGCCGTTTTCTCCGGAGAAGGTTCTCGGCGCGTAAACAATGGTGTCCGCAGCCCTGTTTACGACAAGTCCGTCAACCGCACGGAAATTCCAATCGTCGTTGGTGAAGTAAATGCGCTCCAGATCCATCATATACGAAAAATATTTGGAGTCGAAAACGAAACGCGTGGGCAGCACAAGCTCGACCACATTAGACGCGCCGGCAAACGCGCGGTCGTCCAGCGACAGAGACTGCTCGTTTTCTCCGTCGGGCTGAGCAAGGAACTCTATCTTTTCAAGATAAAGCGCGCTGAACGCGCTGTCGTCAATTCTCGTTACCGAAGCGGGAACCGTTATCCAAGTGAGATAATTCGTATCTCCAAATACGTTTGTAGGCAGAACCGTCACGCCGTAAGGTATCTCGTAGACTCCCCTTCTTGCGGTGGGCATATAGTTCAGCTGAAGATTTGTGCGGTTTTCGGTATCCCTGTACTCGAACAGAACGCCGTCTATTGAGGTATACCTGATTTCGTAAACGAGACCGGGATGCGCCACATAAATATCCACGTTCATCAACGATGAGCAGTAAGAGAACGGCGAGCCTGTCGAGTTGCCTCCGGACGAGCCGTATTCAATGTTCTTTATCGTATCGGGTATAGAAATTCTCAGAAGCTTTCTGCAGCTGTCGAAAGCTCCGCTGGTTATATCCACAACCGGCAGACCGTCGTACTCGGCAGGCACCTTAACTTCCGTCAGCAGGTCTATACCTGCGCCTTTTTTGACCGAATATCCCTCCACTGTCTGACCGTTTATGTTCTGTGTCGTCTTGGTCATCACGAACACGTCGACCCAGCCGGCGTACAGCGTCTTGTCTCCCGCCGTCATCCATACATCCGTTCCTTTTCCGGTGTGGTCCGTGTATTTTATGCCCATGTTGTTGGGAGAGTCGTACCAACCCAAAAACGTCTTGGTCGTATTCACCGACTCGGGCACGGGGAACGTATAACCAAGCCTGTACGACACCTTCATCGTCAGACTTCCGTCCATCGTTCCGCCTATCACGTTGAACGTAACGGTGTATTCCTTTGCCGTCCAGTGCGCATAAAGAGTGAGGTCGGCAGCATCCTCGAGCTTGGTCTTGACATACTGCGTTCCGCTGGTTTCTCCCATCCAGTAATCGAAGTTGTAGCCTACCAGCTCGACTTCCTCGGCAGGCAGCTCCAGAGGGTCGTTCTGCGCACGATACAGCGTGCCGTAGCTTTCGTAACCCTCCATATTGTATCTGAGAGTAATCTCGTATATCTCTACCTCGACAGACTCCCACTCGGAGGCTGTTCCCACTCCGTCGTAGTAGCAAATCTCTATTACGTTCAGACCTTTTCTGTCAAATTCCACCTTGTATCTGGTCGTGGTTCCGCTCAGCTCCTCCGCTTCGCCTCCGTTCAATTTCACAGCGTATTTCAACGCTCCGATAATTGACGACCACTCCAAATATCCTTCTTTATACTCCACTCTGCCTTCGAGCGTAGCGGCAAATCTTTTTACGTCGGAATACAGCGAATTCTCCGCCTCCGTCGCTCCGTTTGCCCTTACGCTTATCTGCATGTTCGTCCAGTCCGCGTCGGCGGGCAGCCTCATGCTGTTTCCGGTCGCCGGATATTCCGTTCCGTCTATCAACACCGTGTAGCTCTCCGCTCCCGTCACCGCGTTCCACTTCAGCTCGTCTCCGTCTACCGTTATTTCCACAGGAGTTGCAAGCCTCGTCTTTATGTACGTGTATTCCGCTGTCTCCGAGTTGTTGTAGCCGTGCGCTACCGCTCTTACGCTTATCCTTATCTCGCCCGGCTCCATCTCCTTCAACGACACTGCTCTGTCGTATCTCGTCCATGCTCCGTCGTTTATTTTATACTCGTAATACTGCGCTCCGCTTACGTTGTTCCACTCTATCGTTTCGTCTTCGGTTTTTACCGTCAGTCCGGTTATTTCTCCCAGATGTCTCTCGAATACGTATTCCTCAGACTCCGAACCTATGTATCCGTCCGCTATCGCCTTTACTACAAATGTTATCCCTTCCTCGCGCATCTCGCACTGCGAAAAATCGAATACGGTAGACGTGCCGTTGTCGTATTGGTTATGTCCCGCAACGTGATCGGACGAAGTGTTGCCGCACTCTATGGTTATCAGATATTTTTGCGCGTTAGCCACAGCGTTGAATTGCAGCTCGAAGCCGTTCACCTCGAAAAGACAAACTCTCGCGAGCGCCTTGTTGTTGTAATAAACCGTAGTCGTTTTGTTGTTGTACGTCACCGTTATTACGTACTCTCCGGCGGGCTTGCTGCCAAAGTCGTACTCGTATTCCGTCGTTCCCACCGTGCGCGTCTCTTTCGTCGAGTCGGGAGCGGTTATCTCCACGCGATAGCTCACGTTTACTCCCATGCTCTCCCACGTAACTCCGTTTTCGTTTACCGACGCAAGCGGTCTGTCGCTCCTCCACACCGCATAAAGCGTTATGTTCTGCTTCAGCACCTGCCCCGTGTATTCGCTCGTAAGCTTCTCCGCGTCCTCGAAGTCGCTCATCCACCATCCGGCAAATTCCTTGCCGCTCTCCTGCGGCTGCGGCAAATCGGTCAATATTCCCGCGTCGTTTGTCTCTCTCGCCGCTATCTCCGTCGTCGTGCCGGAAAATTTTACGGTATACTTATTTTCCGCAGGCAGCTCGAACCGCGCGTATACGGTTATGTTTCCGGTTATTGTTTCCTTCGCGAAATCAAACGCGCTCTTAAAGCCGCTGTCCTTGTACCAACCCGCGAAAATCTCTCCTGATTTTTCGGGGTCGTCGGGTCTGACCGCTTTGCCGTTGTGCTCCACGCTCTGCGGACTGACAGAAGTTCCGCCGCCCGTCACAAAGGTCACCGTGTAAGCGTTTATCCTCCACGATGCCGTCAAGGTTATATCCCCCGTAATCGTGTCTGTTCCGAACAGAAACTCCGTTCCGTCCGGCTTCAGCCATTTTTCAAAGGCATAACCGTCCCTCGTAGGAGCTGCAGGCTCTTCTATGGTCTTCTTGCTTTTTGCTTCCACGCTTGCAACCGCACTTCCGCCGTTGCTGTCAAACGTAACCGTATACGTTTTTGCGCACGCAGCAAGACTCAGCACAAGTATTGCCGCCAGCAAAACCGCCAGCAATAACCTTGCTCCTCTCCTCTTTCCCTTCATTTTTTGCCTCCTATATTAATTTCTTTACATTGTCCCGATTCACAAATTTTCTAACATATTTTCCGATTTATGTATATTCGCACAATGTATCGTGAAAATTGTAACAAAGTATGTTCACTATGTCAACTCGTTTTCGTCGTTTTTTTTTTTTTTGTAAATTACACATTTTCAATGTGTAATTTATTTGACATTATTCCATTTATTTTGTGTGACAAATTTGCAAAAAGATTATTTTTCGTCCCAATAATACATAATCAATCAAAATACGACATTTTTTGATTACACATATATTAATATTTATATTTTTCATTTCATTTTATTGTCACACGAACCGAAAACGCAAATCTTCACATAAAAAACACCCCGCAAAAGCCTATGAGCTCGGGGGTGATTTTAAAACCGTTATTGAATTATTTCTGCTTTTTCGCGGCTTTTCGCTCTTTTTTCTGCTTTTTCAGCCGCTCCTTGATTTCACGCATGTATTGCTTGTTTTCTTCCATCAGCTTGTCGTGTCTTTGCAAAACAAGCTCTTTTGTAAACTTCGGCTCCACTCTTTTTAGCAGCATTTCGGGACGCGCCATAAGAGTGGTGAAATATCTGAGAGTGTTGGCGTAGTAAAGCCCGTCGGCTACTCTCTCGTCCATGGTCAGCCCCACCGTCATCACCTTGCACGGAATTATTTCGTTGGATTCGTTTACGATAGCAGTCTTTTTCTCCTTGCCCATCGCCACGAAAAGTCCCGTAGTGCCGAATTCGTAAACGTGGTGATAAATGAAATCGCACTTTATGGACTTGAGAAAGGTCACGAAGCAGCTGTTGTGAAAGGGACTGAGTTCTACGAGAGAACCTGCAAGCACATTGTGCTTGTCCGCCCACCTGACGCAGCTCATAAAAAATCTGAGCAGCCAGGCGGGAAGCTTGAGCAGCTTGTTCATATACAAATCCAAATCGTTGTTTACGTTGCGTCCGGAATTGTCCTCGAATGCGGCTTTAAGCTTGTCCCTTACGTCGAAAATAGATTCGCTGCCGTCGAAATCCACCTTTACCACCGTTTCGCTAGCGTTGTCCTTAAGCACTTTTTTGACCGCGAAAGCTATCGTAAGATTGTATCTGTCGTAAATCTTGTTGCCCACAACAAACCGATTGAGCTGAATTCTCTCGGAATACATCCTGACAATCGCGGCAATAAGAATGTCGTTGTAAGTAAAGCGCTCGCCCTTCTCCGCCTGATTTGCGATAAACCTGTCAAGATAATCGCATCTCACGTCCGCCCGGGAATAGTTTGCCGAATCCCATCTGTGCGGCATGATATGCGGCGTCATCTGCAGCATAGGATAAATATATTTTGCCCATTTTCCGTCTCTGCGACCCATAAATAAAAACTCCGTAAAAATTATTTCATTGTTTTCCGCATTATTATACTACTTTAAATCGGTTTTGCCAAATGTTTTGGCAAAAAATGAAAAACGATTTCTTTTGGTTTATTTTTAATGAAGAAACCCGACAGTTGTCGGGTTTCTTGACGATTTTATTTGTTCAGCTCGTACAGCTTTACCGAATTGAAAATATCCTTTTCCTTTGCTTCCTCGCCGTATCTGTCCACGTCCTGCACGTTTTTGGGACCGTGAGTAAGACACAACGGACCGTTCAGACAGCCTCCGACGCATGCCATGCCTTCGTAAAAATTCCCGTCTCCTCTGCCGAATTTCTGCTTGGTCAACGCTATTTTGCATTGCTCCAAGCCGTCCATTCTGACGGGCTTTACGCCCTCTATGCCCATAGACCTGGCGACGTCCGCCATACCCTGGGCTATGCCTCCGCTCTTGGCGAAAATTCTGCCGTAAAAGCTTGCGTTGTCCAGAGCGGTTTCTTTCAGCACGGTGACGTTTATGTCCCGCGCGTCGAGAAATGCCTGAAGCTCCTCGAAGGAAATCACGCAGTCAATCCAGTCTTTTGCCTTGTCCAGCTTGTATTCTCCCTTTTTGCTCACGCACGGTCCGATAAAAACCGTCTTTGCCGTGCCGTCCACGCGCTTTATCAGCTTGGCTGTTTCCACCATAGGCGACACGGAGTGGCTGATAAGGTCGGTCATTTCGGGAAAATACTTTTCTATGTACTTGACGAAGGAAGGACAGCAGGAGGTGGTCATAAGCCCCTTTTCTTTCCACTCGTTTGCCTCGTGATAGAGCGTTATGTCCGCGCCCAGCGCAGCCTCGACCACCTGATGAAAGCCCAGCTCGTGTATACCCGTGACGACCTGCTCGATTTTGGCATACTTGAACTGGCTCACTATGCTGGGCGCGATTATGGCGTAAACCTTGTAGTTTTTGTTGTTGTCCGAGTTTTTCAGAATTTCTATCGCGTCAAGGACGTACGATTTGTCCATGATTGCGCCGAAAGGACACTGATAAACGCACGCTCCGCAGGACACGCATTTGTCGTTGTCGATAACCGCCTTTTTGTCCGCGTCCATCGAAATGGCGTTCACCTTGCAGCTGCGCATACAGGGACGGTGCTGATGTATGAGGGCGTTGTAGGGGCAAACCTGAGTGCACTTTCCGCACTCGATACATTTTTCCTTGTCGATAACCGCCCGGTGATTGACTATCGAAATCGCCCCTTTCGGGCACTCGTCCGCGCAGCGGTGGAACAGACAGCCTCTGCAGGCGTCGGTCACGAGAATACCGCTCACGGGACATTCGTCGCACGCCTCGCGGATGACCTCCACGACGTTGGAATTGTCCTTGTCTCCGCCCATAGCCAATTTCACACGCTCGCCCAAAATCGCGCGCTCCTTGTAAATACAGCAGCGCAGCTCGGGCTTGGGACCGGGCGCAAGCTTTTTGGGTATGTCAAGCGCGGCGCTCTGCAAATTGCCCTCGTAAGCGCTTCTGATGACTTCTTTTAAGGTTTTGTATTTTATTTCCTGTACGTTTGTATCGAAAATTCTCATTTTTCTGTCACCGCCTGACAAAATCAATTATATTTGACCGAAACGGTCTTGCCCATTTTTTCCAGATTTTTAGTAAGCGATTCGACCAGCTTGAGCTTCATGGTTATGTCTATGGGAAGCTCCTGATGCGCCGCATTGACTCCCTGCCCTACGAAAAAGTTGACGTGCGTCGCTTTTTCGAAAAGCATATCCGCAAGCAGCGAAGCGCCGTCGCGCTTGGCGAAGAACTTGGGATGCAAATCCTTTTCCGACAGATACTCCTGCGACAGAGTAAGCAGACGGCGCATTGTAAGCACCCCTTCGGTTGTAAGGTCTATGCCGTCTATGTAGCCTATGGGCGGCACGTCCTTGTCGGGAAATTCAAACGCCGCCTTAACCTCCGTCTTGAGACAGCGTGCCACTATCTGCGAGCTTGTGCCGCCGCACACGACCTTCTTCGTGTTTCCGCTCATAAACTCGCTTACCACCGCCTCGTCCATTTCCTTGTTTACGGGAGGACCAATCATCAGGTTGACCTTCTGCTCCTCGCGTATTTTGACGGCAGCCACGGTGGTGTCGTCTCCCGGTTTGTCCATATAAAGGTCGTTGCAGGCATTTGCCAAAAGCCAGGCCATGCAGCGCGCAGACATATCCGGCTTGAGCACGTTGTCGAGATACGCTTTGATTTCCTTTCTTTCCCAGCCGAAATTCAGAAGCATGCCTATGCCCGCGTGTATCGTGCCGTCGCTCATAACGAGAACGGCGTCGTTTTCTCCAAGCCTTAGCGCGGACTTGTAAACCTTTTTGCCAAGCACGCTTATTTCCTCTCTTTCGAGGTCGCCGCATTTGCCGTCGTGCACGAAAATAGCCTGCGGGTTGTCAAACTCCACCAGATAACCTTCGCCGCTGCGGTTTAAGTGAATAACGCTGAACGTGGCGTAGGCAACGCCTCTCACCTTGCATACCGGGAGAGATTGAATAATGGTCTCTATACATTCGTCGAGAGGGATATCCTCCGCGACCATCGTGCAGAGAATTTTGGAGGTAAGCGTAGCCAGAATATTGGCTTTGACGCCGCTGCCCATACCGTCGGCAAGCACCAGCGTCGTGTAGTCGCCGTTTACAACGCTTTCCACCTTGTCCCCGCACAGCTCCTCCCCCTTTTTGTTGAGGGAGGTGTAACCGCTTTCGAGGTAAAACGCCATTGCGTCAGTCCTCCTTGTCGTCCTGAGACAAAGTCTTTTTCAGCTTGAGGAGAGCGACCTTGGTTTCCGCCGTCGTCTCTCCGAGAAGCGAAGCGATTTCCTGAGCCACGCGCATTTGCTTTTTTATCACGTCGTCGGTAGTCTGGAGCGTTTCCAGCTTGACGGAATTGAGCTTTGAGTCGTAGCTTACCCTTTCGGTTATGTCCTTCATTATGGCAAACATGACCTTGTGCTTCGGCAGCAGCACAATGTGCATTTCCGCATATTTGCCGGTTTTGTCAACCTTGACCTTTTTGCGCACGAGGTTTCTGTTTTCGCTTATCGCAAGAATAAAGTCCGTCGGATTGAAATAATCCACGAGGTTGTTGCCCTTGCAGCTGTCGTCTATCCCCCACAGCTCCATGCCCTTGCGGTTGATATCCTGAATTTTCAGGTCATAGTCTATGACCACTATTCCGTTGGGGCTGTTCATGATAACCTCGTTGGACATGCTTTCGGCGCGCTCCCTGACGTAAGGCAGACACATCTCCACGTCCGCAAAGCCGTTGGCAACCGCCCACGCTTTTTGCCTGCAAGTGTCGTAACCGCAAGCTCCGCAGTCCAGCTCGTCCTCAGGTCTGAATTTGCCGGTTTTTGCGAGAATAGCCTTGATTTCACGCTCGGGCACAAACAAATTCGCGTTGTTCAAAGCATAATGGTTGGAGCTTAAATCAATACCTTCGGTGTCCGGCTTGATTTCTCCGTCGCCCTTGTGCGCGTAGTTTCTCACGGCGATATTCGCCCTGACGACGCCGCCTGCGCGCTTGACGGCGCAAGGACCGTTTATGCACGCGTGGTCGCAGGCGTTCAACTCAAGAAATACGTTGTACAGCTCGTCGACGCTTTCCAGCGCCTGCATGACGTTTGCCACTCCGCTGACCGCTATGTATTCGTAATCGCCTCTCGCGTCCTTGAAGGATTTGATTATTCCGCGGCTTATGGGATAGTTTCTAGCCGCAAGCCCGCCCCCGCAGCTTGTCGCGTCTTCCTTTAGCTCGGCTTCGATTTGCTTGAGGTCTATTCCCTCGCTCTTGAAAAACATTTCAAGCTCCTCGAAGGTGAGCACGTTTTCGATAAGGTCGCTTTCGCGCGCCTCGCGTTTTTTGGCGATGCAGGGTCCGACAAACAAAACCACCGCGTCCTTGTCGCGTTTCTTTATGATTTTGGCGTGCGCAACCATAGGCGTGTCCACAGGCGCAAGGAAAGGCAGCGCCTTGGGACGATAAATTTCGATAAGTCTGTTGACGGCGGGACACGCCGACGAAATAAGATTGCGATACCTTCCGCTTTTCAACAGCTCCTCGTATTTCTCCGTGACGGCTGCGGCGCCAACCGCCGTTTCCTCCGCGTCGAAAAAGCCGAGCCTTTTGAGGGCGACGCGCATGACCTCGAAATTTTCTATTCCGAAGCTGGAAACAAACGAAGGGGCAACCGATACGTAGACCTTTTTATGTTTTTTGAGAAGACGCTTGACCTCCTCAAGCTCCCCGTGCACGTACTTGGCGTTCTGGTGGCAGACAAAGGTGCACTTGCCGCACAGAATGCAAAGGTCCTCCATGATGACCGCTTTCTGGTCGACGACCTTTATCGCCTTGACGGGGCACTCGCGCAGACAGCGGTAGCAGTTTTTGCAGCTGCTCGGCTTAAACTCGAGATACTGTCCCATAATTCACTTACCTCCGCAATTATTTCTCCAGCTTGGGATACACGTCGCGCAAAAACACCTCTTCCACGTTTTCCGGTCTGAGATTGCTCAGCAGCTCGCCGTCGCAGGTGGCGGAAACGCCGTTCTGGCAATTCCCCAGACAAAAGCTCGCCATAAGCTCAATCTTGTCCCCCACGCCGTACCTGTCGATAACCTCTTTGAGCTTTTCGATTACGTCATAAGACCCTTTCAGATGGCAGGAACTGCCCACACACACCTTAATCGTCATTTTTTGTTTTCTCCTTGTTCTTCTGATAATTTTTTCGACAGCTGGTTGCTCAAAACCAGAAAGCTTGTCGCTAAATCCTCGTATTTGATTGCCACATAGTCAGGAACGTCGAGATGCACGGGCGCGAAGTCCCAGATTCCCCGTACGCCGGCGTCAACAAGCAGGTCGCAGACCTCCTGCGCGCATATTTTGGGAACGGTTATTATACCCATTTTTATGTTCATGCGCCGGACTATATGCGCAAGCTCGCTCATCGGGAAAATCTGCTTGCCGTTGATTGTCTTGCCCACAAGCTCGGGATTGACGTCAAAGGCGGCTACGATTTCCAGCGCGTACTTGGAAAATCCGTTGTAGGATAACAAGGTTTTCCCCAACAGCCCAACGCCTACGAGAACGGCTTCCTTTGTGTTGTTGTAACCCAAAAAATTTTCCATATCGGAGATAAGCTCGCTCACCTTGAAGCCAAGCTTTGGTCTTCCGTCGGAAACGCTTACCTGCGAAAGGTCCTTTCTTACCTGAATGGGATTTAAATTCAGTCCTTCCGCTATCGTTGTCGAGGAAATATAATCCTCTCCGCCAAGATTAGATGTCTTCAGAAATCGAAGATAACCCGGCAGCCGCACAAGCGTGGCTTTGGAAATAGATTTCGTTTGCTCCATTGCTCCGTCCGTTTATCGATAAATTTTTATCGATATAATTATAAGCCCTGCCATATACTTTGTCAACACAAAAACAAACAAAAAATTAACAATTTTTGACAGGTTTTTTTATTAAAGAAATTTAAAAGCCGACCGCAAAGCAGTCGGCTCTAAATTGAAAAAATTTGTTTATTTTATCACGATGCCTTTGCCGAAAACTCGTTTGTCCACTGCACCAGCAAAGACCGTATCTCCACAAATTCGGCTTCCTTAAATCTGCAATCGCTCCAGCTATACCACCCCTCGTCGTCCTCTATCCAGGCGACAAATGCGGCAGGGTCTGCGTCGCAATCCACGTAATCGCGGAACTCGGGATTGAGTATCTCGTTAATCAGCGCCCAATATTGCTCGCTTTCCTCTCCGTATTGTTTAAGCACGTTTGCTTTCAGCCAATCCGACAGCTTGCTGTATTGAGATATATCCAAAGCTCCGTTATTTTTGTTGAACTCTACGTATTCATTTGTCCACTGCACAAGCAAAGACCGTATCTCAACAAACTCTGCTTCTCTCAATCTGCACAAACTCCAATCATACCAACCCCCGTCTGCCTCTATCCAGACGACAAATGCGGCAGGGTCCGCGTCGCAATCCACGTACCCGCGGAACTCGGGATTGAGTATTTCGTTAATCAGCGCCCAATATTGCTCGCTTTCTTCTCCGTATTGTTTTAGTATGTTTGCCTTGAGAAGGTCCGAAAGACTGATATTCTGATACTTTAAATTTTTAAGAACAGACCACCACTCGCGTTCCGCGCTGCCTTCGACGAAATTGTCGTTCACCCAATTTTCCGAAAATTCGCCAAACAAAATGTTTCCGTCAAAATTTTGCGCAAATTCATCGTACCGAACAATGATTTCTTCTATAAAATCACCCAATCCGGCTTGGACTGCCTCCTCCAGCAGCGGATGATATTTCCAGTCTCCCTCGACCAAAAACTCCATAAATTCCTGTAAAGACAAATCCGCCCAGCTTCCTTCCGAAGGCGCGACGTAAAAGCTCGGTTTGCGCGCCCTGAGCCAAATTCTCAAAGCTTTGTATTCCTCGGAGGACTCTCCGAACCGTTCCGCCGCCTCAGAATCGAGCCATTCGCTCATGGTTTGTTCTCCCTGTACGAAAGCGTCAATTTTCTCTACAAGAAATTCCGCCAATTCATCGCTGAAATGCAGGTTGATATAGGCTTTTCCCTCGAAATTGTACGCCCCCGACAAAAGATAATATTTCAAATCCTCGATGTCGGTTTCGTTCACCCAGCCTTCCGGATACACGTTGAAATCGGTCGTTTCCGGCTCGCGGTACCTCAGCAAAGCCTCTACCATCTGCCAATATGTCGGGCGGAAAGACTTTTGAAATTCATAAATCAAATATTGGCTTAAGCTGTCGAAGCAGCTGTAAGGACTTGTATCGTCATCTTTGCGAGTAAAATAAGTATTTATTTCGCTTTTAAGGACTATTTGTTGATATTCACTCCAATCTTCAAAGCCTTCAAGCACAGGATCTCCGCAGTTTTTGTATCCTTCCTCCAAAAACTCCGAGATTTCCTCCTTTGTCAGCTCGTCCAGCCAAGTAAATACAGAAGCCTTGCCTGCAAGCAAAGGAAGTCCGTCGTTATTTTTTTCATTTACCGACCAAACTACATCGTTGAAACCGCAGTTGGAAAGGTCGCGCGCCTTTTCCAGAGTCAGATTTTTTATACCGACTCCGTTGAACGAGCCTCCTGCCGCTACGTTGACAGCATTAATCGCGTTTGTAATTTCTCCGATATAAAAGCAGTTTTCAAATACGCAACCGCTGCCCAGCTGACCTACAAATGCGCCTAACCAGGCTGATAAAGAACTGATACCGTATTGAAACCTGTCAACTGTATAACATTCGCTGACAGTTGCGTTTGTCGCCGTTCCGATAAAGCCTCCGGCAGCTTCGGAGCCTCTTACAAAGCACGAAGAAAGCCTGAGTATGGAAAAGCCCTCGAAAATATTGCAGTACGTGCGTTTGATCGTCCCTCCGTTCATGATACCCACTGCACCGCCCGCAACGCCGGAGTTCGCAACAACAGCCGCGCTTGCCACAAAGGTGCAGTATTCTATCAACCCGTTTTCATTGACGCCAACAATTCCGCCGGCGGCTTCCTCGCCGAAAACAGTAGCGCCTGTATCGCATCTCCTTACGGTTCCGTAGTTTTCCCCTACAATGCCGCCGATAATTCCGTTTCCTACAAAATGATATGCGACCGTCAAAAAGGGCGAATACCGAGCCGGCGTATAAGACGAATACAAAGTCCAGGTATACAATTCGCAGTCCTCTACCGTTCCGTAATTTTTCGAGACTATTCCTCCGACCGTACCCGCTCCGAGAGCGTTGCCGAACTCGTCTTCGGAGAAATAGTTTATATACGGAACATCTTGAGCGTTGCTGCAATTTTTGACAACGGCGCCCTCCTCGACCAGATAAGCTATACCTGCCGCAGAGCCGCCCCAGATTGAATTGAAAGAGCAATTTGCCGTCAGAGAGCCGCTCCTTGCATACAAAACAATACCTGCCGCAATCTCGCGAGCTTCGGCGGAAAAGCCGGAGCACTTATCAATTATTCCGTAGTTTTCTACGGCGACGCATGCGCTTTGCTTGGCATAGCAGACACCGACTTGCAAAGCAGCTGAATCGATAATTGTTCCCCGATTTATTACGACCGCGCCGCCCGCAGCGCCGCAGCCGTCGGGAACTCTGTTAAAGTCCACATCACGAGACATGCTATTTTTGATAACCGCGCCCTCGTGATTGTACATTGCGATTCCCGCAACGAATTCGTCGCCGCCCCAGACGTATCCCACATTTGCGTTTTCTATAACGCCGTAATTGTCAATGACAGCGCCGGCAGCGTCATTACCAAAATGATTTATTACAACGTCACTTTGGCTGAAATTTGTTATCGTACCGAAATTCGTAAAAGCTATTACACAGCCATCGCCACTGCTAGTTATTCCTTTTGCAGCGCTGCAGTCTTCAATCGAAGCGCCTTCATGATTGACAACGGTAAACCAGCTTGCATTATCCACTAAAATACTGCCTACCACGCCGTAAAAGTCATACAGCGACTCCGCCTGGTCTTGGGTGATAACGGAGCTCCCTATCGTCGAGCCAACTATGTTGATATACTCCTGAACTCTGCAATTTCTTATTGTTCCGTAGTTTTCCGTCGTCAGCGCTCCCGTAACTTGGTCGTTGGAAGGAATCTTAAGCAAAAACCTGAAATTTTCGATCAAGCCTTTGTTCACGCCGAACAATCCGTGACTGACGCCGGTCAAAAAGAATACGCAGTGGTTTTGTCCGTCGTAAACGCCCTCGAAGTCCACTCCGTCGCCTATGAGACGAATACTTTGCTTTACGAAAATGTTATCTGTCTGAATATAATATCCTTCCGCATATCTCACGCCGGATTCGCTGACGGCATCTGAGGCGATTTTCTCCGCCATATCCTCCAGATCCACAATCGACGCTATTTCCCACGGGTCGTTTCTGGTGCCGTAGCCCCCCGAAAAACCGAATTCGTCAAAATCTATCTGATAGACGGCATAAATGTCCGCATTGCTTTGAATGTCGTCGAAATCGGTTTCCCATTGCAAAAAGGAATAGGTCATGTGTTCTTCGGGTATGTACCACGTATCTTCGGGAATTTCCGGCTCGTCCGCAGCTTCACCGTGCGCCACCGTCTGAGTATGCCACAAGCTCCACTCGTGCTGACCGTCATAGTTTCCTACGTAAAAAATTTACCGTGTAAGTAATTTGATCCACCCATTTCGCAAAGAGCGTCATGTCGGACAATATCGGCTCGTTGAAATTTGCACGGTAAATTTTTAGATTTGGATAAATTTTCACACAAAACACATTTAACAATTTTAATATAAACCTGTAGCACTGCTTCATGTCAAGCAATTTCAACAAAAAAATCGAGAAATCAGGTGAAAAAATGAAATATAATGTCGGCGAAATTAGCAAAATGTTAAATGTAAGCCCTTTTTTGATTAAAAAATGGGAAAGACAAAATCTGATTAAATTCGACAGAGGGGACAACAACTACAGAAAAATCGACGCGGAGCTTGTGCCGCAGCTGACGGACATAAAAACGCTTCGCGAAATAAACATAAGCGCAAAAGAAATCAAAAAATTTTTTTCCATGTCGTTAAACGAGGAAAAAGACTTCTTTTCTAAAATCATTTCCGAGTCTGAAAAAAAGATAGCGGAGCTGCATGAAAAAATAGAATTTTTAAAATTAGAACAGGAGCTGATTCTGCTTACGTTGCGCCTCAAGGATAAGTACGAAATTTCACCTCCCCCGTTTGATTTCATCGTCGCCAAGCAATCGGCTCCCTCGAAAAGCAATATAAACTGCTTCAAGGTCAACGACTGGACAATGGACAACCGCGTCGATATAGGTTACGCCGCCGACTCGAGCATAAAATACGAAAAAAACGATATCTTATGGGAAAAAAGTCCCGAAAAAATTTATTATGTTACGGCGCTCCCCGCTTTGAACAACAAGCTGTCCGAAACCTTTCGTGAAAGAGCAACCGAGGAGCTGCAGTATTTCAAATCCTTGGGCTTTTCGGTAAGCAACGTCTTTGCTACCGGTATCGCTTTGGAAAAGGATTATACCTATCTGCAAACCTATTTTGAAACAGAAAAAATTATTTAAAAAAACGCGTCCCGTCGAGGACGCGCGAGGCTAAGGATTTTTTTTGCCGGTCTTGTCGTCGATATCTATCTGTATATCGTTTTCAAGCTCCGTTTCGGTATTTTTAAATCCCTTGCCGACGACTTCTCTTACGGTAAAAACCGTCGCAAAGGAATTTTCGTCCGTTTCCTTGATTATGTGTTTGGCACGGTTGAGCTGCCGCTTGTAGATGACGCACATGACCATCGTTTTTTCCTCGTGCGAATACGCGCCCTCCACTCTGATATTGGTCACTCCTCTGCCAAGTCCCGTTTTGAGCGCCTCCGAAACCTCTGCGGGCTTGGACGTGACGATGTTTAGCCCCATTGCCGACGAATATCCCTTGTAAATCATTTCCTGCACGATTTCGCTGGCTATCTGCGTCGCAATGGAATATACGAACACCGAAAAGCCGTCGAAGCCGTCGCCGCTGATGAAAAACTGAGACACCAGCGCGGCGACGAGAATTGTCGCCAGGTCGATGTACAAAATCACGCGCATGGAGTTCGTTCCGCGTTTGTGACGCTGAAGCAGAAGCGCAACGATGTCCGAGCCGCCTGTGGATGCCTGTATTGACAGCATCATGGGAAGACTCAACCCGCAAAGCACGCCGCCAATAAGCGCGAAAAGCACCTTGTCCTCTCCCGCGCCCACCGTTCCCACGAGCGAAGCGACGTCGAACAGCCCCAAAAGCTCCATCATACCGCCCATGAGCAGCAGGCAGATTGCCGTTTTCAGCGCGAATTTTTTGCCCGTTTTGAAATAGCTGACGATGACCAAAGGTATGTTTATCACCACGAGAAAGGCGCCCATAAGGTCGGGCAGCGTGTCCTTGAACAGCCACGAAAGCGTGGAAGCCACGCCCACCGCTCCGCCAAGAGTTATCGCGTTGGGCAGCAAAAACAGCTGAATTCCCACTGCGCGGAACAGCGCCGCCAGAAAAATAGTGACAGCCAGCTTGAATATCTTTTTAAAACTCTTTTTTTCTTTCATTTTATTTGTATCTCTTATTGAAATCGGGCTTGTTGAGCACCGCGTTTATGGAAGTGCAAAAAGCGAAGCACTCCCCGTCCACCTTGCGCAAAATACGCTTGAACGCCTGATTCTGCCTGTATTGTATTACCACAATCACAGTCTTTTGCCCTGTGGGCGCACCGTTTTCGTCCACCACGTCGATGTTGGTTGCGCCGCGCTTGAACACGCGCGACAGCTCGGCGTCCAGCTCCTCCGCTTTCCGCGTAATGACGGTGTATTTCAGCACGGGGTCTATTCCGTTCATGAAAATCTTGACGCAGAAGGACGTTACGTATGACATGAGCAGCGAATACAGCACCTGCATAAGCTCTCTTTGCAAAACAAAGGCGAGCGCGTAAACTCCGAGATTGAAAACAAGCAGAACCTTGCCCATTTCCACATTGGGATTTTTTACGCTGACAAGGCCCGTAACGATTTCGCTGCCGCCGTTGCTGCCGCCCGCAAAATAAGCGACCGTTATGCCCGCGCCCGAAAGCGCGCCCCCCATCACTACGCCGATGATTCTGCTGTCGGTAAACTGAAAGAAATTTATTTTTTCAAAAAGCATCGAAACCAGCGAATATACAACGCACGCGAACACCGTGCGCACGGAGTAGGATTTCTTCAGCTTGAAAAGCGCGGCTATGAGCAGCGGAGCGTTCAGGGCGATGCTGCCTATGCTGACTGGTATGTTGAAGGTGTAATACAGAATATTGCTCAGTCCGCCTATGCCTCCCGCGACGATTGAGCTGGGCAGCACGAACACATAAATACCCAGCGCCATAAGCGTGCCCGCAAGGATAAGCATGGCATAAATTTTTATATATTCCGTCACGGAAATTTTCTTGTTTACAGTTGCCATATAATCTTAAATATGCCGAATTTTTTCAATCAATTAGTTATATCAGTAATTGCGTAAAATGTCAACGGATAACGGATAATTTTTTTCTCCCGGCTCGCGCCCGTTTCCGTCGGAAATTTCCCCTCCGCCCAGTCCGAAAAAAGCTCGAAAACCGTTTTTCATTTGTCTCGTCCCCGCTCGGTCAAAAAGCGCGAAGACTTGAAAAATTTTTTTTCCGCGCCTTTACCGATTAGCTTTTTATTTCCGCATTTCTTTTTGCCGCAAAAAAGCGCTGCGGCGCAAAAAGCGCCGCAGCGGCAGTCCGGTTATTTGCCGTCCGTTTCTTCGGGCGCGAAAAACGCCCTGAAAACTCTGTTTATCTCCGCCGTTCCGTTCTGCGAAAAACACAGCGACGGAAATTTCTCCGCCAGAAGCTCGTCGAGCCTTTCCGCCGTTTCGTCCTGCCCCGCGTCCTCCCCGTAGACGCCGGCAAGCTCCTCCGTCAGTCCCTTTAAGGCGCCGACAAAATCCACAGCCTTTAAGCTCTTGTCGAGCAGCCGCTCTCTCGCGTCGGAAAACAAAAAAATCTGCGAATAAACAAGGCTGAAAGCGTTGTCCTTCATCAGGTTTTTAAGACTTTCCTTGTCGGACGCGGCAAACAGCTTGTAAACCGTCACCGATGTCGCCCCTACGGACAGCGCGTCGACCAGCAGCGTGTCGGACAGCAGCCCGTTCCAGCCCGTTTTGTCCACCAGCAGCATTTTACAGGCGACCACCAACAGACCGAACACGAAAGGCGCAGCCACACACGGGTCGAACTTGCCGCACAGATCTATTTTGAGCTTGGGAACAAGCTTTTTGAAAAGCTGAACCAGCACGACCACGACAAGCGTCTCGACAAAATATACAAACCCCCGCGTTTTGATGAGCATTACGACAAAGTTGCCGAAAAGTGTTTCGAGTTCCATAAGTTACCTCCTCTCCGTCTCCGCAAAGGACGAAATTCAGAAGCGATTCGACAACCCCAAAATCACTCTACTGCAATTTTAAACCCGTTTCCGCGCTTGTCAATAGCGCAGTCCGAAACATTTTTTCAAGATTTTTCTCGCGGCAGCCGCAGCAAGCGCAGGCTGCTTTTTAGGAACGACCGACGGTTTAATAACAAAAAATTTTAAAATATAATAAAACTATGAATAAAATTTTTAAGACTCGAAGCATTAAGCCAATGCTTGTTTCACTTTCTATTGTGGGGCTTTCGTGCCTGATTTTAAGCTTAATCGTATTCAACGGTAAATATTTTCAAAACCGAATCAACTGTGCGTATTCGCCGCATAAACAAATATTTCTTACGTGCTGGTTTTTACTGTTCGCCTATTTCGCCGCATGCCTGTTTTACCTGATAAAAACAAATTCCGAAAAAGATATACTGTTTTTCTTCGGCATGCAGCTTTTTACTTTTGCGTTATATATGATAAGCGTTTATTGCTTTGCGGCTTACGTTACGGCAACGGTCAGCGGCATGCTGTCAGTGATTTTTTCCGCCCGTCAGGCAGCGCTGCTTTTCGGGAAAAAACAATATTTTTTGATGTCGATAATATTGATTCTCGTGGTTTTGCATCTTTGCTGCGTGTTCTGCGGAGTGATATACTGTTCTTTGGAGTACGGGATTTGGAAATGGTGAATTGTCAAACTAAGTGCAACAGAAAGAAAGAAAATAGTTAAATAAATCT
>ERZ1673701.300-NODE-300-length-60197-cov-7.586030_pt1 | contig 60197 bp, 118 predicted proteins | sample MGYA00580231_ERZ1673701 | MGnify/ENA primary metagenome ERZ1673701 (study PRJEB41218, sample SAMN15661798) | gut metagenome | host: Homo sapiens | place: Canada: London | collected 2015-08-20/2019-03-30 | study: EMG produced TPA metagenomics assembly of...
CTCTGCGCAATCTTTTCCGCCTGTTCGGCGGCTTCTAAAATCTGACTGTACACATCTGGTGTGGGAGGCTGCGCGTTGCTGCCCAGCGACACGCCCTCCCGGATTTCTCCCAGCTGCGCCCAGATGGTGGGGAGAACGACTGTGCCGCCCTTTGTTCCATATACGCCAACCGACAGGTTTCGTCCTGGATTCTCCAATACCTCCCACGGAATTTGGCACTCGTTGGAGTCGTCCAACACCACGGAAATTTGATCGTCGCCCGCGTGGAATACCGCCGTCCTGTCCAGGCCATCCCAATCCGAGTTGAAGGAAAATCGAACCGTGTAGACATTAACGGAACCACTGGTCACGCCCTCTTTTGCGCAGACTTCCAAATATATTTTGTTGGCTTGTAAATGGAACATGACGCCCTCCTCACGTTTCAGACATAGAAAAGGAGCACCTGATAAGGTCTGCCTTGTTCAAATTTGCACCTTGTACCGCTTGTCCTCTGATAAGGGACAAAGATATCCAGCATTCCAGTCTGCGTCATTCCAAGAACGACACTGGAATTGGATGGTGTTGGACTGCTTGTGGTTAAATACTCTATTTCTGATGTAATCATATAATCGTTTCCACACAAAGCGGAGCCTGTTCCAAAAATGGAAAGCATGAAAGCTGATCCATCTTCATAAGGAGCACCATTGCTTAAATAAACCATGACTGCTATCGGGAAACCGGTGCCTGCATATGTTACTCGAATTTGGTTGGAACCAGAGCCCGTTATTTCTGATGCAAGTATCTTGAAGAACTGTCCTGTACCACTCACCTTTACCCCCGCCTCGCTGGTAAAGGTCTTTCCAAATAGAACGTCTGCGGCGGTGGCGTTGCCGAAGTCAGATGCTGGAATACGAAAACCATATTGAATCGGAAAGCGCGCAACATGACCAGGATAATTACTATTTGAGTAATTGGCTACACATTCAATATTTCCGTCTTTAAGAATGGGAGTATAACCACTTCCGGACAAAACAAAATTCGATGTTTCTACAAGCGTCCCCGTCACAATCTCGCCATTCTGGTCAATCAGCTGCTTCCCCTGTGCCATATCTGCCGCCGTGCCGGGATTTGTCAATGTTGGAAGCTGCGTCCCCGTCTCAATCGCCGCGATTCTCGCCGGGAAATCATTGGCAGCAATAGGATCAGAGCTGCCTTCTTTCGCTCTAATCGCGTCCGCAATCGCTTTCAGCTTGTCCCCCTGAGTGCTCAATAGCTCGCCTCCCAACTGTCCAGAATCGCCGCCTGAATAGAGGTATCTGTGTAGCTCTTCGCGGAGTCCAGAATCCCGTCCGCGTAAGTAAAAATATCCGTGTTCTTGTTCCCGGTATCATAGATGCTTTTCAGCATATCGCCGGAGCCGATGCCGTCCGCGCCATTGTACACAGTAAATGTTCCAATCGCTTCATCGTCCGAATCGTACATCGTGTAGGTGTCTGTGGTTCCCGCCGCTCCGGTACCGCTGGTGCGCGTAATGCTCTTTACAGACGTTCCCTGCGGGCCGACAGGACCCTCCGCCTGAATGGTGGTATCTTCATAGGCCCCGGTTCCGCTGTTCCATACCTGCCAGAAGCCCGTCTCCTCGTTCACCTGGGGCGGGTGGGCTGTTACCTGCGCCGCCGCTTCTGCGGTCTCTGCGGCCTCCTGCGCTTTTTCCGCCGCATCTACAGCCGCTTGTACATTGGCGTTAGCTGCTTCCTTGGCAAATGACGCAACCTGCGCGCCCGTCACTTTGGAGGCCACTCCCTGCTGCTCCGCGACAAAGAGGGAGTCATTGTCGATGCTTTCCACTGCCGGGAGTGTGCTGATATTCTTATCGGCCATCGGGTTCCTCCTTGAGATTTGCGGATGCTTTCCGCAGCTTGCTCTTGGCTGCTGCCATCACTTCTACCGCGTCTCCATTCACAGAAAGCGTTGAAAGAATGGCAATCGCATCATCAATCAATTTCTTTGTCTCTTCCATATCAGCCCTCCAAAGCTTTCAATCGTTGTTCCAACTGCTGAATTTTCGCCGTCAGTACCGCGACAAACTCTCCATAAGAAAGGCCATACCGCCCCTCGTCATCTACGGACAAGGCCGCGAAATCATCCAGCGGCATCCCGATTTCATTTAAAACATCCTCCACATCCTGTGCGATAAAGCCCAGGTGGCGCTTGGCTTCTTTCCCTTTATAGAGAAAGCTCACTGGGTTCAGCCGGTCAAACAGGGAGATATACTTTTCGGCAACATCATACCGAATGTCATCCTTTGCGTTTCGGTCAGAAGTCACATTCAGCTCCACATCTGATGTAAAGCGGTTTGCGTACACATTGACGGCATTTCGGGTGTCCAGTGTAATATTGGTTGCCACAACGACCTCGCCATTATCGGTGGTCATACGAACGCCGCCGCTGGTAGCAACTACCTGATTTTCACTGACAGCTTCAATCATACCCATCCCATAGGTGCGGGAGCCGTTGTAATCGTAGCTGGTCACATACCCGATATAGCCGCCCAGGTCAGCCCTGGAACTAAGGCTCTCATAGACTGCCATTTCTCCGCCCAGCCGGATATATTCTGCGGAGACCTCGCCAGTCAAAATGTTGTCTCCGGAAATCATGGTGGAGCCGTCGGTCAGGCTGGACTCAAACACCACATCCCCAGTAAATCGAATGACCTGCGAGGCAACCGTAACGCCGCCCACAGAGAGATCAATATACGAGCGGTCCGTGCCGTTCTGCACTGTGAGTGTGATGTTGTTCACCTTTTGCGAAATCGTGGAAACCTGTCCATTCAACCCCTGCACTGTGGATGTAATGCTGTCCAACTGAACGGAAATGCTGGACGACAGACCTTCAATTTCGTTTTCCACTTCCAGACGGATTTCTTCCGCCGTTTTTGTGATCGTGGAACGGGTCTCTGCAATCTTGCGGTCAAAGGTTCTGGTAGTCTCGCCTTCCGTTTTATATTCGTGCCGCGTTTCTGTGCTTCCAGGCGCGGAAACGTCCATGACCTCCCCTGTGCTAAACCGGATATTCTGATAAGTCAGCTGACTATATAACCCGCCAACTGTTATGCCGTCTCCAAGTTCAGCAAGTGGTGTCAACTTCGCCCCATCCGCATCCACGGGTTGATACTCGTAATCTTTCAGCGCAGCCAGAAGCGTGTTCGCCATTTCTTGTGTAGCATAAGGGCATGGTTCTTCAATTACAGTTCCGGTGTCGTCTCCTGCTTCGTAATAATTGTTGTCATCTAGCAGGAGGATGATCTTACTGATCGGCGGAGCTGGCTCATACTTTGTAAGAGACAAGGCTTTCGCCCCTATGTAATGCTTGCCATTCATACTAAGATTCTGTCACCTCCAAAGGTGATAGCGTCCCCGTCTTCCGTCACCAAATAGTTTGTTTCTGGAGGCATGCTTCCGACCAGCGGCACAAGGAGTAATTTATCCTCGCGAGTGATCGTCCAGTTTCCGCCATGCGCAACGGCAATAAACTTCAAAACATCCCGCAGCGTATAGTCATTTGCAGGATAATCAATCGTATAGGCCGGATTCAACCCAGTCCTGCTATCAACCTGGATGCCCATAAGGTCGGCAATTACACCAACGGCATCCGGCATCGGCATGGGGAACTCCAAAGACTGCTCTGGAACCCATATTTTGTCCGCTTTCAGCATAGAGTCATAGGCAACCACTGTCATGATTCCGGTCGGCTTTATAGACCGTTCATCCAGGTAAAATACGCCAAGCTGCTCCCATTGGTTATTGACCAGTGCATAAGGAATCATCTTTGCCATCGTCGGAATAACTGTTTTCTGCCGGAACACAATTTTCAAAGTAGCTTCACATGCGTTTCCGATGCCAAGCTGATCAAACAGCGGTCGCTCTATATTGGCAGACCGGATGTCCGCATCTGTGTATTCCGTATTGTCAATGACAACTTTATATCGCATAGCTCACTTCTCAATCAGCGGAAATGTAATCCCGCTCCACCACTCTGTTCCGTCCGGATGCTTGATAAGGTAGGATGCCGGGTTATTGTTTGCATACATGGTTTTTGTAACCGTACTCCCCATTTGCGGGTCGTAATATGTAACCGAAACCCATTCCGGCATAATAGCGGAAAGTACAATACTTGCCTCAACCGATTTGAGCGGGCGGCAGGTCACATCCAGTCGAATCTTCGTTGCCATGCGGTTCCGCTCCAAAGTTCCGTCCAGCATGCGGCCCGCGCCTTCCCCGTCCACATCTGATCTTTGCCACTTCAACCCTCCATACGCGATATAAGGAGCAATGTCGGTTCCGTCAATTTTCAGTACCATCCATTTGCCTCCTTATACGCGTTGGAGCGTCTTTCCGTACATTCGGTTTTGTCTGTTCTGATAGGCCGTTACCCGTTCTCCAACCTTGTCGCCGTCCATGTAGACATCTCCGCTGTTTTCCTCGATGGCGGAAATGATCTGCTGTGTAACCGCAATAATTGCATTGATAACTCCTTCGTTCGCAGTTGCTATACCTGAAACAATCTGATCGTTGTTTGCTACCGCTGTCCGGTTCCCGATACGGCCCACTAGCTCAGGGCCTTGTTCTCTGGCAATGAACATTTCGCCGTGGTCCGGAAATCCGCCAAGTGCATAGGTTGAAACATTGATCTTGGGAACAGACATTTTTTCAAGATCGAAAGAGCCTGTTATAGAAAATCGAGGAACCTTCACTTTAACGCCTGTAAATAAATTTTCTAGCGAAGTCCTGACAGCAGGTTTTGCGCTTTCAATTCCTGTTTTTATATTGGAAACGACATCTGTTCCGAACGTTTTCATAGTATTGTAGGCAAGAAAAGCGTTCTCAGATACGCCATCAGAGAAACCAACTACCAACTGTTTACCAACTTCTTTCAAGTTGGTAAACATATCGCTGGCAAGGCTTATATTGCTGCTTCCGTCTATGTTCAGTTTTAAGCTGTCCATAAGTGAAATATAATCAGATGTCAGATCAATTGCTTTCTCAATCTCGGGATTAGCAATTTGCAACTTGGCGTTCAAGGCTCGTGTGTCTGTTGTGATGTCTTCTACATCACCAGTCAAAGCTTGAATGGGATTCCCCGCAAATAGCCTCTGGAACCCGCTCACAATACTATCCCAAGTAATGCTCCCCATGCTATCGGTATAGGAAGAAATTTCACCTGCAAAATCTCCCATAAAATCCACAAAATCAGACACATCATTTGTGAGTTGCGGTAAAGTTTCGTTTAAATTACGAAGGGAGGGCGCGAGATTAAAATTCAGTTCGTCAGCCACATCGACTAAACTTTCTGTGAATAGAACAAATGCTGCTGCAAGTTCTACTAAAATCGCAGTTCCTAACCCAATCGCAACAGGGAGAAGACCTACACTTGCAACCGTAGCTGCGCCAAGTGCCGCAGTCACAACACCAATTCCAACCAGTAACGATGTCCCAAGCGCAATCCCGGAGGCTATCGTTTCCCCATTGTCCAGAACCGGTTGCCACGCCTGACCGATTTCATCCAGGCCCTTTCCGATAGCCCAGATTTCAACGATGAATAACCCGGTTGCCACGCCCAGCTCAAGCAGAATTGCGGTTCCGATTCCAATATTGATAGCTGCTGTTGCTCCCAAGGTTCCAAGACCATAGGTGGCAAGCCCGACAGCCGCAATAGCCGTTGTGCCAAGCCCGACTCCTGCCGCAACCGTGGCACCGTTGTCAATAACCGGCTCCCATGCCTTCCCGACTTCCTCTAACTCATATCCCAAAACAGCAATTGCGCCAACAATAATAACTGCTGCCGCAGCTACTTCTGTGACAATCAAAACACCCCATCCAAGATTTTGCGCAAGATTTTTCAGGGTACCGTTTAAGCCGCTTCCAGAACTGCCGCCCACCGCATTAGACACATCTTGCAAAGTTTCGGAAGCGCCAGTGATTGCTCCGCCTGCGCCGATTTTATCAGTAACACTTTTAATCTTGCCAATGGCTGTCAAAAATCCTCCAACAGTCAATAGCAGACCAGCCGCCACTTCAACCTTATCGACACCACTCCAATCACCAGTTCGAAACGCCTCTATAACATCGGCTAAATTTCGAACAACCAGCGTAAGACCGGTTAATATCATACCGCCGCCAGTCAATATGGGGTTTTTAGTCCAAAGTCCAATACCAGCTAGGAAAACACCAACATTTCTAACAAGATTGGTAGCATTGTCAAAATCAATCCCATTGTTGACCATGTCAGAAATGCTCGATACGATACCGCTCAATCCAGAAATGACCAGAAAAGCACCGCCCAACTTTACATTTCCGAGTGCTGCAAATGCAACTCCAAGACCTTCTGCAAAGCCGCTGATTAACTGAGTGACATTTGTAAGATTGGGGCCATTCTTGATAATGTCATCAATAGCCTCTTTGATCTTGTCCCATCCGTCTAAAAATAGTCCAAGACCAGAAATTGCAAAGGAGATTTTATACAGCAAGTTTTCGCCTTTTATCCCCTTTATTTTATTGAAAAAATCAAGTATACCATGAGCGATTTTCCATTCCGCCAGTGCAACGCCAATCGGGAGAATATAGTTGTATAAGATGTCTTTAAGTTTTTCTTTTAACTCGTCCGCCTGTGTTTGAATCTGACTGATCGCATCCTTGTCCCAAATATTCGGGATTTCAAGATCGCTCGCCCATCCAGAGGTTCCAATGTCACCAACAGACGTCCCGGCAGAAGTTGGCTCCAAAATAGTTAGTTCGTCGATTCCAAGAAGAGCTTTCTTCATCTCCTTTGCGGCGTTGGTCACTCCATTGATTGCGCCTTCCGTGTCCTCTGCACCATTAGTAATTCCCGTTGCCCAATCACTTGTCTCCCACTCCGGCATCGTGAATCCAACAAGAGTAGCAAGCGCTCTGATCGCATCCGTCAACACTTCGACAAATGCCTGTACCCAAGGTATGATTTGAACGATAATCGGGAGAAGAACCGTACCCAGAGCCCGTCCCAGCTGTGTGATCTGCTGGCTTAAAACCCGCATAGCATTGGCAGGACTTTCAAGAGTGCGGGCAAAATCTCCGATTGCGCCAATACGACCAGCGCCCTCCATAAGAACGAGGCTGCGCAGAAGTGCCTTTTCCTGTTCCGTCATGGACATTACGCTTTCGTCAATCCCATGAGCAAGGGCATATTCCTGCAAGGTAGCCTGACTGATGGAAATACCCAGTCGGCGGATAGGTTCGATTTCACCGGAAAGCGCAGATTGCAAACGAAGGATAGATTGCTCTGTGTCCTCGTTGTATAGCGAGCTCAGATCATAGGCAAGCTCAGTCAATCCTTCACTCAGATCATACGCCTGCTTCCTGGCAAGACCGAATCCGTTTGCCATAGACATGAACACGCCTTGCGCCCGCATCCATTCAGACGGGTCTATACCAAGTCTATCGTTGAGAAGTTCTGCATAAGCAAATGCCTCGTCGTAAAACTCCCCCATAGATACTTGAAACAGGTTGACATTTTCAATGTAGTCATTTGCTGATTTAACCCAATCAGACATTGCTGAAGCAATACGACGGAATACAATCGTGTAAACACCAAATTTTGCCTGCACTGAGCTAATCCCTGTACCAAGTACGCCAAAACTCTTTGCCGTTTTATTATTAGAAGCAGCCAGCCCCGCATTACTTTGGATGATCTTTTGAATCCTGATGGGGAATGCAGCAAAGCCATTAGATACTTTCTGCATCTCTGTGGCAAGCGGTCGAACAGCAGATGCGACTTGATTCATTTGGGTTGCAAATTCTCCAAGGTCCGCTTCTTTAAGAGACGCGCTGACTTCCGGCAGCTTTTTGAGAGCATTGATAGTTGAATTTAATCCGCTAGATTTCTGAATAGAAGACAAACCATTTAGTGCTGGTGCTAGTTCTTTCAGATTTCCAATTCCTGTGTTGTTCAAACTGGCTGCGGCAGACGCAAGCGCTTGAAGCTGCTTTGATACGGTCGTTAGTCCGGCTCCGCCTTTAGCCACTGCTTTCAAGTTGGTCAGAGCGTCAGCCAAATCTTGCACTCGTTTCGCAGCTTCGCTCGATGTTGCCTCAATTTCAATTTGCAGACTGTCGATATTAACGGCCATGTTGCCACCACCTTCCAATGTTCGGCACTTGGCACTGTGGCACTTGGCACTAAAATATAAAATTCCGCTACCTCAAACTTCATAGAGATATCGGAAACCTCGATGCGCCTAGAAATAAAACGGCCCTCCGCCTATTTCTAAGCGGAGGGTTTGAGTATTATTGAATTGCGTTTTCTTTTAACTCAATGATCTCTTGATTCTCATAGTCCACTTTTGCCAAGTAGCTATCTTCTATGGGTTGGTGGTAATCTGTATCATCTACCCATCTATCAAACAAATCAACCATGCTAATGGTTCGTTCTTCTCGGACTTTTAATTTCCCGAAGAAACTTATATATAATTCTGGCTTATATCCAGGAACACCAGCAAGTGCAACATAGCATAAATCTCTGTTTTCTATGGTGAAGTTTACCTGTAGCTGATTGCTGTCGTACACCGGAGCAACAAACGCTTGAAGTTCGTCTATTCCTGTACCAAGTGCCGTTGTAATCTCACCAATCTGAGATATTCCAATATTTTGAAATATATCCGTCATTGTTTTTGCTTCATCAGATGTAAACCCAAGATTTTCAAACTTGGACAGCATATCTTCCTCTGGCGTTACGGAGGAGGTTTCAGAAGTGTTACTTTCTTCTTCATCCTCTCCCGAATTACCAGAACATCCGGCTAGACAAACTACCATCAGTCCAGCCAAAAGAAAAGAAACTACCTTTTTCATTTTACTGCCTCCGTCCAGAAATTTCAGATATTATCAAAGCAATTCCCTTGCACAACTGATATATTCCAAACGGAATAAGCAATAAAATGAAACAAAGTAATTCAATGACGCCTTTATCTGCGTCTGTCCTCGTTTTGCGCCGTGCCATTCTATCCCCCTCCTCCCCCAAATATTACCACAATCTGAGGGAGGAGGCAAGGAGGAAATACCTTGTTATTTACGCTGACAACATCTTTACATTCGTCTGCGCAATAAAGGATTTAACTTTTTCATAACCCCAGCCGCAATCAACGAGTCCGCTTACTAAACACTCCATGGACTGAACCTCTCTCAACTCCTCTTTGCTGAAACAGTCTCGTAAATTGTCTGTTTTACCAATTCCAAAATCAGATCGAAGCTGCGCGGCGTTTTTCCCAAACAGGACTTTATAAATACAGTTGGTGTAATTGGAATAGGCGTGTCCGTGCATCCGATCATTTTCACTGGATTGCTGCAAAGCTTTTGTCAACGCCTGGCGAACAGCAATTCCCTTCTCACGCTCAATTCGCTTTCCTTGCAGGGCGGCTTCCATAGCGTTGAATTGCTTAATATAAGCTTCTTTGAACTTCATAGCCAGGTCTCCAGTATATCCCATAACAAGAAGAGTAAATCCATCTCGTGTCATAGTATAGGCTTTCTGCATTCGGTTCATAGAATCGGTGTAGGAGATCGGCTCAAAATTGAGCCGATTAAACTCTTCGGAACACCCCAGATTTTCGACATCGCGCAGAACATTTTTGTGTTCCTTGCCAAATGTTTCGGCAATATCGAGACTTGTGCAAACAGCACGTTCTTCTTTTCCGAATTTCGCAATTTCCACTAACATTCTATCAATCCTTTCTGTTGATTTCATATGATTTTTGAATCTACTTTTAGTTTATCTTTGAGAGGCGGCGGGGGTATATCCCGCCATGCGTAACCTCTCAAATGGTAGATTTTCAATCAAAATCTCCGCTATCTCTATTAAGTTTTCAAGGTACAGTTTCTTGACAGCTATCCGGTCATCCCGTATAATAGCTACCAAGAGGTGAGCGGGATGTTAGATGAACAGGACATTGAAATGCTTGCAAGATTGATGTCTCAGCAAAAGGAAGATATTATCAGCGAGGTCGGCGTTGTCGTGGATTCTAAAATCAAAGACTCCGAACAACGCATGATAACCACCATGGATTCTAAGGTTAGAGAATCCGAACGGCGCATGATGGTCATGATGGAATCTTACTTTGACCCCAAATTCCAAGCTCTTTCAGAACGCCTTGACGATATTGAAAAGAAGTTGATCCCGCAAGAAGCTATGGACATTATGGAAGATCGCGTGGATGATCTTGAAAAGACGGTGGCTATACATACCCGGCAAATTGAAGAATTGAAAAAAGCTCAGTAATGAATGCCTCAGACGGTGCCTGTTTCGGGTGCCGTCTTATTATTTCCGGACTTGGATGCTTGAAAGTGCTTCTTTGTTGCTCGCGCCCAGTTCCTGAAAAATAGTTGTGCTTTTAATCTTTCATTCTCGGCCTCTTGATCTTTCTCGGCTTGCGGCTTTGATTCATTTCCTATGTCGTATGGCCTTGTCCGATACGGAATTGGCTTTGTCCCCTTTTTCGCAAATGCTTGCAGCACAGGAGACACATCGCACAACGCTTCATAAATGTACATCCCAAGCAGATGTGCCTTTGAATTTTCACGCTGCATCCAGAGTTTATTTGCCTTGCGGGCCGCCTCTACCATCCATACATCGCCATACCAATACTGTTCCCAGGTCATGCCGATGGACAGATAGTAGGGGCAATCCGCCTCAAAAAGTTCTGTGTACGACTGTGGGCCTTTTATAGCTCCACAGTCACCTCCGCGTTTTTTGCGGAGTCCTCGTCAGTAGAGATCAAGTGAGTAAGCGCAGCCTGATTATAAAGCTGCATCAACCGCTCCAGAAATGCGCTCGTCATGCCGCCCATACCATCCAGCAGGGCATCAGTCTGAGACCGAGCTACATTCTTGTGATTTTTTCGGAAAGCATAGTAGAACAGCTCCGGGATTCTAGTCACCGGGAACACTGTCAGCTCGTCTACCTTAAAGCCTCGATTCTCTGCAAACTTAACGCTTTCTCTGCTAAAGTCCAGCTCATACGCCATGCCAGTTTTGTTGTCATTGACACGAACAGGCTGCACCCGGTCCTGAATATTGATGATATTATCGCTCATATGTTATAGCCTCCTATTAAACATCAAGACTCATGCTTTCCAGATCAGTAGGCTTGGCTGCCCACTGGGGAGCTCCGGTCGGGGTGATGTAAAGAGTCGTCTCCAGAACAGCGGAGACCTCCATGGCCGGCATACCCATCGGAGAGGGCTGCCCGGTAAAATATAGCGCCTTTGTTAGGCCGGGAATTACGATGCAAAACCAGGTGGCTTTATTGTCCGCTGCTGCTGTGTCGTAAGCATCCACAACGCCCTCCCACTCAGTCATAGAAACTTCGGTCAGGTTCGCGGTAAAGGAAAGCGCACCGCCGATGTCCTTCAAACCGGGGATATAGGTTTTCCACTCCGTCTCTTCCAGCGTGGTGGTCTCTAAGTTGTCGGGTTCCGGGTTCAGCTCCGGAATGCTCTTGATCTCGGAAATCTTTTCATATCCCGTTGTAGGGCGCGTTCCAGCGGTAGCTTCTGCAGCATACCAGAGAGTAACGCCCGCTGTGCTAAGTTGGATTCCTGCCATAAAATAGTACCTCCTAAAAGTTTTTAGGGAGGCACTTGGCACGAGGCACTTGGCACTGTCAGCCCTTTTAATTTGTGTAGATTCTAAAATCCTTGTCCGCTACGCCCTCATACCGGACAACAATGCGGAAAATTTTGGCGTCCTGCAAATTAGATATTGGATTACTCATAGTCCGGGTAAAACCCAGCTTGGAAAACTCGCTGTCTACCGTTTCCAAGATATCCTTCGCCTCGGATTTTTTAAATCCCTCGGTATTTGTATAAATGTTTACTTCATACATCAGCGATACGGCGTTTTCCAGATTTGGCGCTGCCGTTCTCATTTTTTGAAGCACACTGTTGTCGCTTTCAACGATGGTGACAGCTGGGAATTTCGCAGGGCTATCTACATATTCACCCGACACAAAAATCCCTTCATAGGAGGCTCGAAGCACTCCTGCAATTCGGCTGAAAAGGAACGATTCAATGTCTATCAACGCATGACCTCCTTTGCTAGCGGCACCACCATGTCCCGCAGCATTTTAGCGGTATCATACATATACGGTCGGCTCGGCATACCCTTTGTCCAGTGAGCTTTTCCGTCTCTTCCAATGTACCACCAGCCTAGTTCCCCATGCTCATTCACATCGTATCTCCATCCGGCAATCGCTACCTCTGGATGTGGATTCCGTGCCCCTACGATGCCAGTTCCGAACTCACAGAAGATGGAGTGTGTTGCTGTGGAAACTACAAATCCAACCTTTCCTTTGTACTGGCTTTCAATGCCACGCATCAGTTCTCCAGTGTCGTAGATATTCATATAGGATGCATTGAGTTGGGCTAAAGATACTCCCTGTTCGGTCAGCTTTCGCGTTAAATCGTCAGCGGCTTTTTTAACCTTCTTCTGGTACGCCTTGACTTCCTTCAACGCTTGGTTGATCGAGTCCATGTTCAGCTTCAGTTTGATTTTTGGCACTTTGCATCGCCGCCTCAATTTCTGCCTTTCTAGCAAACAGTTTTTGTTCCGCTTCGTACTCGGAGACCTTGACTCGTTTGATAGCGTACTGGACACTATTCTTCCATGGAGCTTTCCGCTTCACAATGTAGTTATATGGGCCGCTGGTGTCAGCACCGTCTACCCACAAAACGGAATCCTCGTCAATTTGGCAGGTCGTGTCTGCAGTGGTTGCCGTCCGGTCATAATCTTCCAGAGAGCCAAACTGTTCCACTTCAGAGTTTCCTTTGTTAGGGGAGACGCAGAGCATAGCGGATTTCAATGAGCTGTAAATTGGGAGATAGCTTCCGGTCGGATTCCCATATTCATCAATGATTTCCTCTTGGCCCTCATACAGCTTGTAAAAAACCGGCTGTTGATTTCGGAGTAGGCTGCGCATCACGTCACCCTCCCGGCCAGCGGCGTCACTTCCTGCAAGAGCGATTCAGAAATCCAAGAGGACTCATATCCACGGTTTACGCCATTTTCGTTGTGGGAAATTTCTCCTTCTGCGCCGATTTTCGCGTAGATGTCCATCGCACACCTGAACTGCAAATCCAGATATCTACGCTCTAACTCATAGGGCCATTCTTGAAATGGATAGCGTCTTGCCATAATTGCCGCCTTCGCGCTTTCAAGGCAATCCCGTAAAATGGCCTCGTCTGGCTCATTCGTTCTGAGCTTCAGCCTCGCCAGATTGTCCATTGTCCGCCCTCCTCGGTCTTCCTGGCTTTTTCGGTGCGGCGGGAGGTGGCGTCGGTTCATCCAACACCGCCCCGTGCCGTTTCATCATATCCGCGTCTTCGGCTTTGATAGAGAATGGATTTCCAGCTTCATAAAACCGTCCTCCATAGCACACGCGGTAATTTGGAATAAACTTCATGCTGCCTCCCGCTTTTCTTAACCTTCAAATGTAGCTCCAGAGAAGTTAAACGTCACAACGCTCTGGTTGTCTACCAAGACTTCAAAAGTATCGTTCTTGGTTACCCGGAAAATAATGTCCGGGTCAAATGCAATGTTCTGCTTGGTAGGAGAGCCGTTTTTCTTGAAGGTCATTTTGCTCCCAGTCTTAGTCAGGTGGAAGGGAAAGTAATAACCTTCCTGTTCGTCCGGCTCGGAACTGAACTCGGTATATCCTGTCACATGATGAAATGTACCAGTAACGGAACCATCCGCCTTGACCATCAAATCATCGCCTACCAGTTCGGACACTTGTTTCCACAATAGGGTCTGACTCGCGGGGAAAAGCGTTAAGGTGTCAGACCCAATTATTCCCCCAGGACGTTGAGCACAGCCACCTCGTCCATGCGCTCGAAGGAGGGCAGGACGATTTCAGACGCAAAGGTGTTGATGTTCACGGGATGCTCCTGGAGAATACGGGTAATCGCAACACCTGTATTCACGATGGAAACCTCTGCGCTGGAAGCTCCGCGCAGATCAGCCTCCTCGGGCGTAGTGCCATACCATGTGCCACCGAGCGCACCGTCAGGAATCAGACACACATAGCCATTGGGCACAAACGGATGTGCAACTTTGCTCTCATCCCGATACTGCTTGTCGTAAATGGCAATACGCAGGCCGGAAGTAGACTCCACAATCGCCTTTACCTCAGTATCAGTCAGGTAGCCCAGAGACAAGCCGTTGGTAGTCAGGTAACGGTTCTTCACTGCATCCGTCTTGGCCAGCAGATTGAAGGTGTAGGAATTCATAATAGCAACCGTCAGCTCAGTACCAGTCTTGGATCGGATAGCGTCCTTAACCGTCTTGAACGCTGCAAAGGGGTCAGCCGTAGAGGGCTTGTCCCAAGTGGCTGTATTAGTCAGTGCGGTGTAGTTAGAGGTCTTCCAGGAACCGTCCGTATCATAATTGTAGGTGTAGTTCATCCCGTTTGCTTTAATCGCAATGCCCACATTGCCGCTCTCAGGGAAAAGCAGTTGCATGATCATCCGCTCAGGAACAACATTCGCACCGTCGATCAGATCACGGGTGTCATCGAACACGCGGGCGATTACCTCGGCGGCATAGGGGTCGCTGGACTCCTGCACGCGAAGCATCTCCTGCCGGTCCTTCTCCTTGATTTTGTAACCCTCCCGGAAAAACGGCATTTCGGTTTCCAACTTTTCAAACCCAATGCGGTCCCGGAAGGTTGCCTTTGCATCAAAAGCGGAGGGCATCAGGGACACAGGCAGACCACGGGAACCTTTTAGCCAGGATAAGTCGAGACCGGCCTTCTTGCGGGCAGGGAACAGGGTAGCACCCAGGTAAGGAATCTGATTGGAGGCAACTTCAGTCCAGTTGGCCGCAATCGCAGCAGGGGTAAAAACTTCTCTCAAATCCATTATGTACGCCTCCTTACTCGTTCACGCCAATGTTGTCACGCAGGATAATTCCTGGCACAGCAAAAGTATCGTCCAGCGTAATGCTTGCGTGAGACTCAACCTTCTTTTTGTCCACCACCCCTTGCACCAACAAAGCGCCATTGGGGTTCTTGGTCGGGTCCACATCATACAGCAGCATACCAACAGCGGTAGCATAAGAGGTGGTCGCTACTTTTTTGCCCGCAGCGGTCATGGGCATACCGGCAGGGACAGCAGCGGCTTCCGTGACACAAATGGGGATCGCCACAAAATCGTCAGCGGCCAGAATTTCAACGGTGCCACCAACAGAAGTCTTGGTAAACTTCATCTGTTTTTCTCCTTTTCAATCAAAAGTAGTGTTTCAAACCTTCGTTTGCATTTTTGAGGGCGTCGGCTCGCTGTTTGCCCAGCTTCTTGGCAAACTCCACGGCCTCGTCTTTCTCCTCGTTCCCACCACCAGCACCAGCAGGCTTTGGGTCTTGCTTTACCAGATCAGCCCGCAGCTTCTTCTCATATGCGGCGTTGGCCTTCTGCTGGTTGGCAAAGACCCGCTCCATATCGCCGTCAAACAACGCCTCTGCTGTCTCACGGGCCAACTTCTCGTCATAACCCGGCATGGCAATATAACGGGCGGTATGCTCGGCGATTGTGGACTTGCGCAGCAGTTCAGTGTACTTTTCCTCCAGCGCCTTGCGGTCCGCGTCAGCCTGCGCCTTTGCAGCCTCGTCATCGGTCATCTTGGATTTGAGCTGCTTGGACAGGTTGGCCGCCTCGGTAGCCTTGGCATCGAAAACTTCTTTCTTCACATAGCCGTTCAAGTCTACTGGGTCAGGCACATCAAGCCCCAGCAGGGCAGTAACCTTGTCGGCATCGCTCATTTCAGCGAACCCCTGGATGCTGTCGGTGGAAATCTTCATGTAAATTCTCCTTTTGGGTTTTGTAAGTGTTCTCTCACTATGTTTTTGGGTTATTAAGCGTTCTCTCGCTGTTGGGAGATTTATACCGCCCCTTCTCTGGGGCCATATTCAACGGTTATTCTCCGTTTGAATTTTCAAATGGGTATTGGGCAAATAAACCTTTGCTATCAAGAAATCTGATTTTATATGGAAGAACTTCATCTACGGTTCCGTCTTCGTATTCTATAATTGCAGCTGTTTGTTTTATTTCATGCTCTAAAAGGCTTTCCCATCTGTGAAACATTGCCTTTTTCCCATCCACAACGCAAGGCCGATATTCTGAGTTTGTAATTGTCAAAGTTCCATCAAGGCTCGCCATATTTCCCTCCTATTTCACGGCCTCCAGCCAACACCTGCACCTCTTATGCGTCTTTGGTGGAACGGCGTTAATCGGATATATCTTTCCGTCCCGCTCCTTGCAGGTTTCGCATTCTTTCCCATCCAGTACAGTGTGCCACTTGACCTTTTTTACCCCGGCATCTCGATAGGCTTTCAGAGTTGATTCATCGGTCACGATATCCCCGTATGTAGCCGTCAAATCAGCCCAGTAATGTAGCCCCCGCCGGAACTCTGTCACCTTGGCCGTGCTGGAATTGATGCCCTCAGCGGTGTACTGCCTCTTGCGGTCAACATCGTTGTCATAAATGACTTTCGTAACAGCGTTGTACGCCGCCAGCAGAGCCAGCAGCCACACTAAATCAGGCGGTTTCTCTCCGTGCGGTTCGGCCTCCTGATACCGCTCTTGCGCCAGTTCAAGAAAGACATCTTGGTTGTCCTTACGCAACTGGTCATACAGTGTCCGGGTGACTTCCAGAACATTGAGTTCATCGAAGCCATGTCTTGCCGCTTCATCTTTGGCATCCTCAAACCGCTTGACCGCCCTCCTGTTCAAAAGGTCGATGGCTTTGTCGGTTAGGTCATAAAACCCGCTCATTCAGCATCACCGCCGCCGTCCTGCGGATTATTCCCGTTGGCCCGTTCCACCGCCAGTTCATCTCTCAAACTCCGCTCCATCTTGCGTTGCTGTTCTTCTGCATATTCCATACTGATCCTGTATGCGTCCTCTGGGTCGCTAAATAGCCCGCTGTACTGGAACGCCAGCTTCGGGTGAATCTTGCTGTTATTCAGCATTTCCGCCAGCACTTGCGCCTTGGACTGGATGTTGGACAGGTTCTTCCGAGTGAACTCCGGCTTAATGTCGGATAGCTGCAAGCCTAAATCGCCAGTCTCCCGGCAGATATACAGCACCAGCCGCAGGAACTCCCGCTCCGACCGTTCCCATGTCTTTTCCGTGTCCTTGGCCCGGCTCTCAGCGGCGGACCAGCCGTCTCGGTAAATGACCGCCTGTCCGGTATCGCTGGTGGATGAACCACCGTTCCGGTTCGGCATCCCGCAGATGGTCAGGTATGCGTCCTCCAGATCGTCCACAATGGTCTGCGTATTGGTCTGGTTCAGTTCAGAGGCAATGCGGTAGACCTTAGCCTCCATACCGGGCTGAACGCTCTTGATAGTAATTGCCATTCCGCCCTTTGCCAGTTCCTTATATTGGCCGTCCTCTAGCTCGCAGTTCTGGAACACATCAAAAGCGTTGACGAAATCTTGAATACTGTCCAACCTATTGGACTCAATCATGTTGATGGCATTCAGGATGGGAATAACAGGCTCAAACGCACCCATGCGGGCATCGTTGTTCACATACTCAACAATCGGAATATATGGAATTGTGCGGGCTTCCTGCTTTGTGATCTGGCCGTTCTGCACCTCGAAATACCATTCGTGAGTGTACACACAGAAGTAGGGCTGTCCCTCCTCGTCCACCTGTTCCAGCACCCCGGCGACCTTTTTCTGCCCCACACCACTATGATAGATGCAGAACGCCGCTCTTGGGTCAAGGGTATATATGGATGCCGGGGACCCGTCTTCCTCTCCGGCTTCGTCAGTGAGGACCATGCGGGCCGCAACACCGCAGATGTGCATCCAATCTGCCAGCTCTTTGTCGAGAGTGTCTTTGCTTTCGGCCCGCATATATTCATTCAATGTATTCACATTAGAAGAAATATCCTCTTCTCCACCGTTGGACACATAGCGGATTGGGCCATCCAGGAGGTAAGCAGACTTGAAGACCACGATTTCGTTCGCCCGGTTAATCATCACTTTGTTGTTGATCTCCGGGCGGACGATTTTATCTTTCAGTCGAATATCCTGTTTGCCTCTGTAATAGTCATACAAATAGGACATTTCCGCCCTGTTGATGCGATGCACGGCCAGTGCCTTGCCAAGCACCTCCACCACGTTTTCCGGGGTGACTCTCTTTTTCGCGGTGTAGATTTTACGCCGACCCGTCAAACCATTGACCGGCCACTCAGATATAGCCCGAACAGTATCGTTTTCCGTCACCTTGTCACCTCCAGACAAACAAAAAAGTGCCAAGAACAGACCCGTATAAGGTCTACTCTCGGCACTCGGCACGCTTCGTCCAGGCGTCGCCCGGAGGCACTTGGCACTAAACTATATATTTTCAGGCGCTTATATCGCCCTTCAACTCAATCTTGATGTTTTTCTTGCAAGCCTTGCAATATGGGTAAACTATGCCCGTTGTTTTGCTATCCACTTGCATCAAAAGCCGCCCTTTTCCATGATTGATACCAGCAGCGGCACAAACAGGACAGTAAATATCCATTTTCATTCAGTGGGCGACTCCTTTCACGATCTTTCCCCACCCCCGTCTCGTGCAACTGCGGGGCGGCGTATTTTGCCTCTTGCAAACAGACATAAAACGATGTAAAATCCATATTACTAAAGAGCGCTAACTGCATATGCTGTATTAAAGGGGGTGCTGATAATGCAGGCAGATGACTTCAAGTGGTTTGTTGAGCATTACGATGAATTGTTTGAAAAATATGGTATGAGTTATCTTGCCATAAAGGACAGGTCTGTGCTTGGCTCATTTGATAGCCCCAAAGCAGCTATCTCCGAAGTCTCGAAAGAATATCCGCTCGGCAGTTTCATCATCCAATTGTGTAACGGTAATGAGTCCGGATATACGAATTATTTTGCTAATTCGCACGTTATAGCAATATAATCCCAGATAAAAACAAAAGAGAGAGAATACGACATGGAACAATGCCAAGCATTTTCGACCTTTTTTGATGGTACTTCACGCCAGTTGTATAATGACGTTTGCATTTCGTCAAATGGGAATAGCGTTACCGTAAAAGCCCTTTGGGACACAGGGGCAACCATGAGCGCAATTTCTCACAGTGTTGCATCTGATCTCAATCTCGCCCAAATTGGGAAGCAAATAGCGTCCACACCAACCGGCAAAAAGGAAGTTACGACACATTGTGTAGACGTCGTTCTCCCAAATAACGTTAGGTTTGAAGGCCTTATTGTTATTGACTCTGAAATCGGATCACAACTTGCTGGTGGGGAGCCAATTGGAATGCTGGTTGGTATGGACATTATTGGTCATGGTGATTTCGCTGTTACAAATCATAACGGGAAAACTATTTTTACATATCGTTGTCCATCAACAAACCAGATTGATTTTGTCAAGCAGATACGAGTGAGAAATCAAATCGGCCTATCACATGGGAAAGGAAAACGCAAACACAAGAAAAAGAACTGACTCCCCCATCTCGGGTTTTACCTGAGATGGGGTTTTCGCGCTTCCCGCTTAAATTGTCACACGCCGCATATCGGCCCCGATTGCGGAACTCTGGCGCAGTTTTCAGCGGGACAGCGCTTTGTGGTCCAGCCATCTAGAATACAGCGTCACAATGCCGCTGGGCCGGTCCACTGGGGCGGATTCCGTCTCTACACGCTCCGCCGGGCGCAGCCGCTTTCTATGTGTCGGCACACCGGGGCATGTCATAGCTGCCACCGCTTCCGCCTCCATGACAGGCGGGCATCATGTCCCTTCTCCGGGGCCATCAGACGCTATAGGCTCCCGGTATAGTGTCTTTCCACAGTCAGCTCCGTGGCCTTTGGAGCGGCTTATCTAGTTCCCCCAAAGGGTATAAATTTGCCCTTGACCGGACTCGAACCGGCGACGCTTCAATCACCCATATTCCTGGGCCGCTCTACCTACTGAGCTACAAGGGCATAGAGTTCCACACAGCAGGGGCAGTGGTTTTCGCCACCACCCCATATGTTGTGTGAAGGAGGTGAACAATGAGAGTGAATGGTGCAAACGCCCTATTCCATATATATTATACCACAATATATGGATAAATCAATATATTTGTATACAATATTTTGTATTTTTTAGAATGGACGGCGGAACACCTCCACCTTGTTCCCTTCTAGTTGCTGGACATACTCAGCAAACATTGCCCAAGCATCAGGAACATCGTCATGTTTATTTTTCCCAGCCATCGTATAGCCGCATAGGAAGTTTAGCATCCGGCGATACTCCTTATCTTTCTTTATGATAGAATTGTCCTTAAATAAAACCCGTTCTTTTACCCACGGGGAATTTACTATGATCTTTGTCTCTTTCCCCTGTGTTGTGTATTTTGTTGTGATTTTTGCGATTCCGCCAGCTTCCTTCACTTCTTTTTGAACTTTTTCTGCTACTTTACCACCAGCGCTGTTACTTTCAAACTGGCCCATCTGAGCCTTGTGCTGAAGGAGCTTTGACACCAGCCGTGCCTCTACAACCTCTGGATTGCTGTTGTCACATACTACGTCTTCACAATAAAAGTCATTCCCGTACTGATAACAAATCGGCATGACGCAGTAATCAGTGCCCTTGTCCTTCGTATCGCACACAAACAGAACTGCATCTGGTTTTCCGTCAGGAAGTTCAAAGTACCTGCGCAGCTCATCCTCATTGTAGAGCTGTCCTTCACGCTCGATTGGTTGATTCATGAATAACGCTCGCCAAGAAGCATCATCCATAACATCCCGTTGCTCATGGTAAAACGCTGTGGTAAATCCGGCATGGTTTCCATAGTCAAAATTGCTTTCATCGTTTTCGTCCAACGCCGGTACAACGATAAATTCTGCTCTATCATTCTCCCCATACATCTGCTCTAATCGTCCAATAACATCATGGACAGACCACCTCGTTGCAATATGGAGTTCTCTGGCATCTCCAATCTTTCGCTGTCTAAGATCGGTTGCGTACAGATTCCACAACTTGTCCATGCGTTCCTTGGAGAGAGCAGACTCCAGGCCGTCAACAAGGTCATCACAATAAAGCAAGTTCTCTGCTCGAACCTTACCAGCATTTCCAGATCCAATAGAGCTAAATTCCAGTGTCGCGAACCTCTTTCCTCGTTTCTTATCGGTTCCAAGGTCAATCATCATATCTTGTGCATTGGTTTTTACTACCTGTACCGTCGGGAACACATCATGCCACAAATATTCTCCCTGCGGATCAAGAATTCGCAGACATTCATCGTATACTCCCCGAAGAAATGCGTTAGAGTGTGAACCTCCAAGAATCGGTTTTTCCGGGCTTCGTCCAGCAAGCCAAGTCAAGAAAAACAGAGCTAATGTAGTTTTCCCAACTCCAGGAGGCAAACTGATAGCCAACAGATCCAGATCTCCGTCCGCCAGCTTTTGAAGAGATTTTGCTACACGAAGCAATTGCTTTCTTCTTGGAATATAAAACCTCTTATCGTTCGGCCTATTCCATTCTATGTACCTGCAATGAGCATCAAAATCATACGGCGCATCAAACAGCAGACTCCGCTTGTTCAACTCGAACATACGGAGGCTTTTTTGTTCTGCTGCGAATTTTGCGGACAGCCGCCGTACCTCCTTGTTCCGCTCGTGCGCCAGTGCAAAATCTTCCGGCTCCAACAACCTGATCGAATCAAACGCATCGGACAGCGCAGATGGGTCGGATAGATTACGCTGAAATGCTTTCTCCACAAGGCTTTTAATCTCCATTTCTAAACGCCTCCGTTACATACCACTGACGCCATTCTTCTTCTGTTTTTCCAAGTTCAAATTTCCACCAGCATCTGCTTATGTTTGCCTCTCCGATGATTGATTTGATCCCTTCAATGGCAGGAGTTAAATAATCTGATTTTGTCCTGATTTTTTTACGAAACTTTTTGAATTTTCTGTTGTCATACCAAGGCAACTCGTCAAATCCATCTGGCTTCGGACCTATAATCTCATCCCACTCCCAGCTATTTAGCCTACAATATGCAAGCCCCATCCTATCAACATAGTTAAGTTCCTTTTCCTGCTTCTCATTCAGATACATTTTCGACATGAAAAAAGTGCCTCCTATCCCGTAAGATAAAAGGCACTTGGCACTGTTCGCTCCATTTGGAGAGGCACTTGGCACTACAATTATTCAATCTTCCGCCGGTTCCGGGTACGGCATCCAGTGAGTTACTTCATAATCCTTTCCAAGCCCTTCCCAGTAATCTCCAACAGCATCCGCAAGCTGTTCCCATTCTTTGTACTCTGGATTGTATCGGGCATCAACCCAGGTCTGCTTTCCTCCATCATTGACTCTTACCGTCACCATTACCGGCTCCATATCCGGCGGCATCCTATCGGTGCATTTGATCCAGTCCATACTCAATCCTCCTCCGCCGGTTCAGGCCACGGCATCCAATGAGTTACCTTTGACCCGGCAAATCGACCAGATGCCCACCCACATGCAAGTCCGTCATCTTCCCAAACCTCATAAAAACCGTTGTGCCATCTTGCCTGTGTCTCCCACACATATCTATGCTTATCCATCCAACTTTCAATCGTGATAAGAATTGGTTCCCCGTCCGGCGGCATCCTATCAGTGCATTTGATCCAGTCCATCATATCCTCCTTTTTGTTTTGCGGCGGTTTTTAGGAGTCCTTAATTTATCCTAAAAGCCCACATTCCCTCCAAAAATCTTCAACCTTATATCCTTTGCTCCGTTTCCCTCTTGGAACCGGAGGGAATGTTAGTGCCTGCTCTATTGTAAGTCCATACTTTTTAATCCTGTTCATAACGACAGAGGAAGATGTATTGTACTCCGCACACCAATCTTTCGCCGGTTTTGTTTCTCCGAAAGCAGTCCAATAAATGCGCGGTGCATATCGTTCTTTTGAGTATGCCGGATTTTCTTCGTACCACTCTGGGTCACTCATACTGTTATAGCACCGGCCGGAATATGCCTTGATGAACTCCTTTTCGAGTGAGGTGATTTTTTCGGAGTTTCCGTTTTCGTCCGGCAGGAATAGCAAAATTTCTTTCTTGATGTTATCCCATCCGAACTCCTTAATTGCCTCGTAAACCTTCATACCGTAATAGTGAGCACCTTTCCCGGCCCACCGTTGCTTAATATCATAGGTGCAACCGATATAGACCATACCATTGGGGAATGTGAGTTTGTATAGGTATCGCTTGCTCCATCTATTCATGCCCTACCTTCTTTCCCTTTCTTGTTCCTACTCTCCAGAGGAGGCAAGCCGTGTTCCTCCCGATACTTCGCAACTGCCTTATAGTATGTGTTTGGACGCAACCCCAGTTTTTCCATTGCCCACTTGTTCGTCCTCCCATCAGACAAAACTTCTTTGTAAGCCGCATCAAAAGCCGCTTCATCTATCTCAATCGGCTTTCTTCCCTTGTATGCGCCTCTGTCCTTCGCAAGAGCAATCCCCTGAGCCTGCCGCTCATGCGTGTTGATTCTTTCCTTTTCAGCCACATACGAAAGAACCTTCAACACAATATCAGCAATCAGCGTTCCCGTCAGGTCGTTTGTTTTTCTGGTGTCCAGAATAGGCATATCCAAGACAACAATGTCTGCACCGATCTCCTTCGTGATATGTTCCCACTGTTTTCCAGTCTCAGTGTAATTTCTTCCGAGCCGGTCAAGGCTGCACACAAAAACCGTATCGCCCTTTCGGATTACAGTCATCATCGCGTTCCATTTATCCCGGTTGTAGTCCCGTCCGCTCTCTTTGTCAATGAAGATATATCGCTCTGGCACACCAGCCTCTTTCAGCATCTTAATCTGCCGTTCCTCGTTTTGGTCTTTCGAGGACACTCGTGCATATCCAACGCAAATGCTCTCGGCCATCACATTTCGCCTCCCTTTATTTGCAAATCCATTGTAGCAAATATCTTTGTTGTTTGTCAACATCTTTTTTGCTTTTTTAATTTTTCGGTGGTGGTGGTACTCAGGTGGTGGGTGCCCGTTCCGGCCTATCCCCCGGAGGTGTCCGCCGCGCCATCCGCCTTGTAATTCCTTGATTATCTAGGGTATACTCCAAGCAAACCGCCCACACATATATAATAATAATTTGCCACAAATCAAACCCGCTACAAAAATAAATAAAAATATTTATAAAATAGATTGACAATATCAAACCAACATGCTATCATATAATCACAGCAAGGGAAACCGAGCTGAATCCACCGGGCAGGAGGTAAGACAATGGAGGAATACAGTATGACAGCAACTGAGGCCGCAAGGCTGATTGACTGGCTAACAGCACACGGCCACACCGCGGAGGATGCCACAGAGTGCATTAAGTACATCGCAACCGGAACCCAGCAAGACAAATAAAATAGGCTCCCCGCAGCCTACCACAGCACAGGGAGCCTAAAGCGAACAGGGGGCGGCGTAGAGCCTGCCATCTATCCGTCCCCACTATAACACAACCGGCAGGGGAAAGCAAGGCCACAGGCTGGGAGGGAAAAGCGCATGGAAATTAAAAGCATTTTGGGCAGCCTAACAGAAGATCTACAAAGCGGAACCATAACGCTATATCAAGCCGCAGAAGAACTGTATAATGCGGGATGGACAAATTACATTGACACTGATAAGGCGAGACGATTGTTACAGCTGTATAACAAAAGCCCCGGCCACCGCTTGCAACAGTGACCAGGGCAAAGAGAAGCCCCAGCAGAAACCACTCAAACCAGGGCACGCCCATTATACCACGGGCGGCCCTCCATGACAAGGAGAAAAAAACAATGGAAAAACTAAATAGAATGTGCGCCGACTGCCTGAAGCTGGGCAAAGAGTGCGAGGGCACCAACTGCCAGACCTGGACGGGCTGCGTGTATCGGGTTACAATCCTTGACGAGATGAAGCGCCAAGCCGCCGAGATCAACCGCCAAAAGGCCGAGGCCATCAAGACCGGCAAGAACCAGATCACCTATAACGACCACAAGGGACAGGCCCACACGCTGTATTATATCGGCGGGCGCTGGGTGGACAACGGCACCCGGCAGCGCATTAACCGGCAGTTTCCCCACGCCGTGGAGTATGGGAGGGCCGCACAATGAAAATGAATCAACTTTTTACGGCCTATTACATGGACAGAACGGCAGTTTATGAAAAAAGCCTTGATTATATCTATTCACATAACCCGGACAACTTAAGAGAAATTCGTCCCACAATTTGGCTGTGGAAAGGCGACATTTCCCCCGTTTTTTTCGTGGACTATGTGGGCGACGGCGTGGGCTGTACTCTTGCTACATTTGATAAGTTAGCAGACGCGCAGAAATACCGGGAACAAATCGGGGAAATGACCGAAGAAGAGTTTGAAAACTGGCTTATAAATGAGCGATGGGCGGCTCGGGCTTGACCCGCCCGCCGGAGAATGGAGGTGACCCCCGCTTGATTATCCTATTTATTCTGCTGCTGCCCTTGATGGTGATATGGGAGCTTGCAAAGAAATCTTGAATATAACCAGCGCCCGCCCTGGGCTTTCCTGGGGCGGGTTTTCTCTTGCCCATGCCCTCCTACTCCACGCCATCGCCCCGCCGCTTGTAGGCCCTCCAGTGACCCGCAGGCGGCATTTTTGCGCCCACGTCCAACAGGGCGGACAAGCCCCAAAAGCAAAGCCGCCGTAAAGGCCGTTTAAAGGCCCGCAGAGCGTCTTTACCGTCTGGAAGTGTCCCTATATTCCCGCACCACAAAACACCGTACAGAGGCCCGCGCAGAGCAACACAAGGCATAAAGCAACCCCGGCCCACTCCACCAGGAGCAAGCCGGGGTATTATCATTTATTGCGAGCCAGTGAGAGCACCGCGCAGCGCCCTTTATCGGCATCCCACCAGGCGCATATATTCTTGCTGCATTCCACCCCGGCTCTATAGTTTGATGTTCCAAGTACCGCCGCCGGAGTTGATAGCAGCGCATGGAGTTTTAAGGGGCATAGTCGATAGTCGTTTTCCATCTCTGGATTTTCATCCATAGTCGTTTGATAGTCGCTGAAACTTCTCCCATAGTCGCCAGTCTTTTCGTGATCCACAGTCGTTACTCCTCTACCACCACAGAGCCGGAAATGCGCTCTTCAAGTTGCTTTTGGTCGGGAGAGTCGCCGAGGGGTGGAGCCGTAGTCGGAGCAATGTCGATAACATCCCGATAGCCAAACATATTTTTAGCCAAAAAGATTCCAGAAGCGGGGTTAAGCTTCCCATTTTGCATATAATCAACCCACATTTCTTCTAAAATCATGATGGCTTTTTTAATCATACCAGAGTGTGTTGAGCTGCGATACTGCCCATTTTTCCACGTTCTAAGTGTCTCCGGATCAATTCCAATCCAGTTCGCCATACCAACCATATTGGGTTTCCGGTCATTCTCAACACAGAACTGGAAATAGTCGTAAATTCTTTTCTCCACCTGGTCTGGGTCGGATATATCAATGGGAGGCAAGTCAAGTGAGGCTAAAGCATATCTAAGGTAGCGTGAGTTGTCGCCCGGTTTTACATTCTCCTCTCCAAAGTGCTCCTGTGGATTTGGCACCCAAGACCGTTTCTTCACCTTCTCCAAGATAGTCGTATCATTCTTGTTCAGAGTTGTCACCTTCTTTCGCAAACCCAAACCTCTCTCTTGCTCTCTTTGCCATGTTTTCCCGCTGTTCGTCCGATAGTTCCTTTGGAGCGCGGACTTTAATCCACTTCTTGGGGAAAGTATATTCCCTCATTCCTTCACCGCTTCTAAGTAAAGTAATTTCTTTGTGTTTTTCGGCAAGTGCATCTAAGCGGCGAATCAGGGCCTTGTCCATCGTATAGCAGGAGGCAAGAGGTTCTTCCTGATTGTAGTTGTAGATGGTTTCCATCTCGTATTTTGTTAGGTCCAATGCTCATTCCTCCATTCGAGAAAAGACATCTTCTTGAAAATCATAGTCGCTACGATGTATCTGATAGTCCCTGAGTTGGTCAGGAAGTAAAGCTTTGATGGGGTGGGGGAGACGTCCTTGAAGTAAGGCTCCCATGTAGAATTACTATATTTCATTTTTGCTTATATATCCCCTTTATATCATAATATAAAACCATCGCCCTGTCAAGCCTCAAATGCTTTCTTTGTTATTTCCAATATCTGTTCTGCCGTATATTTGTTTGTTCCGTTGTCTGACTCAACTCCATTCATTGCAAAAATGCCCATTTTGTGATACATCGTCGCGCTGTTTGAACTAATGACAAAATATGTATCGTGCGGATAGTTCTCCTGAAGCCACTTAATCGTATGTTTTAGCAAAGGATAGATTTCATTGTACTGCATAATTTACCTCCTCAGCCTATCCGGGAACTCATTCAAGGGCTATCCCTCCTCACCTTTGGCGTATAAATTCGATTCTCGGTGTTCTTCTCAGCTTTCCGCACATCTCCTAGCAACCGCTCAAGGCTTTTGATCGTTGAGCGATTTGCGTCTATCCAGTCAAGAACCGGAGCCGTCTCACTCATAGTGTCCTTTGCAGCCCGTCTTTTCTGACGGACTCCTCTCAGCTCCTTTGATAGACGAGCAAAGTCGTGATAGTCATGATCTTGAAGCTCCAAGCTATGTAGGATGTCCTGTGTCTCGTCATTTGCTTCCTGCTCGTCCAATTCTGCCATGTGGTAACGTTTCTCGGTTTCTCGTAGATAGGAGAGGAAGGCTTCTATTCCTTGACTGGTCAATCGCTATCCCTCCTCATGCTTGTCTCTGTTCTTGCTTGCAAGGGCATTCGCAATCGCGCATACTATTTCGTCGATGACGAGCAGAGCAAATGTCAGCAAGAAAAAGGTCATCCACGGATGGGCAAGACACCATTCGGTCATGTGGCTATCCCTCCCACAATTCTAGCGCCCGCTTCAGACTCTAAGACGGTATGTAAATCCTCGATGCTGCAGTAGCCTTCCGCGATGCTGTCTGCCAAGTTTCCAACCTCTTTCCAGACCTTTTGCAGAGCTTCCAGATCAAAGCCCTCCTTATCGCGCAGGGCCATCAAAAATAGAGCGCTTGCGAATTTGATGCCATCATCCCGCCCACGAAGCTCAGCCCGTTTTACATCTGCCTTTGACGCCGGCTGTCTGCGGGGGTTGACTTTTTTACTCATGCTGCTGATTCTCCTTTGGTGGTTCGGGGAGGGGCATCCATGCAACAACCTCAATCCAAGGTCGGCCTGTATTGTCAAGTAAATACCAATGGTCCCCTGTGTAATGTGTCAATTCAAAATGTTCCGCTTTTTGAGATGTATTCCGCCAGTATACCAACACTTCTTGCCCCACTTCCGGCAACCGCTCCCTGACGCTGATCCACTCACTCACACTGTCCGCCACCTCTCTAACACCTTGATTATCTCAACTGCCGTGTCATAGTCGATACGGAATCTATTATAATATAGTTCGGAAATCAGGTTCCGCGCCTTGTAGATGGTGTCTCGCCGCTTCTTCTCAGCAGCATCTTCCGCTTCTTGAAGCTCTGCCTCGATAAGCAATTCTGCCGTTGGCGGGCTAATCTCTCCAGGTGTTTTCCCATAGCCGCCTACTCTTCCAGACCAGCTCCATGGAGATTCTTTAAAACTGCCCCGATTGGTCCTGACAATACCAGATGGAGTGACTTTTTCTACTTTGGCAGTTTGAATCCTTCCCGCAACCCCAAACCCGCTGTATATCACGATATCTCCCGGCTTTAACGATTTCACCCATGCCAGTGATTCTTCTTTTGTCATTGCCCGCCCTCCCCGCCGTGGACTTTCTTTTTCATCTCTTTTGCAGCTCCTTCACCCACACCAAGGGCATAGGAATAAATCAGCCAGCAAACGAAGCTTCCTACCCAGCAGAAAACCAAGACAGGCATCGGCACCACAAACCATCCATTTGCTTTGACAATGGACAGGATGATGCCCAGGAAAAGGAGCAGTTTAATCATCATTGCCGCCCTCCCCGTCGTAGATGTTGCCTATTATTTCTTCCTCACCTGTCCATGCATATCCTGGGTTTAAATCAGATAGATACACTGCTGGCATTCCTCCGATAAAAGTTCCACCGTGTTCCTGGACCCATACCACCTCATGCGGACAACCACGGCTGCATCTCACAATATCCCCGACAAACACTTTCTTCCCGTTCTTGTCGGTCAGGCCGGTATACTGGCAGACCGTGGAGGGGTCAACCTCAAAGAACCCACCAAGCATAATGCCTTTTGTGGGCGGGTCTGCCCTGGCTGAAACCAACCGTGGCAGAATGTACGCTCCCGGCATAAAGTCGGCATCTGCTGGAACACTCACGATGTTTCCCTCCACCCATTCGCCATCACTCAGCCGCTTGGCTTTGAAAAGGATTTCTCTCATTCTTTGCCCTCCATCTCAATCAAAAACGCCACATTACAGGCCAGATGCCACAGGTGAGGCAGGCCGCTTTCCGGATCGCATTGCTCCCCCTTGAGATAGGACAGCCAGTGCCGGTACAAAGCATCCTGATATCGCTGCGGCTCCACCTGCCGCCAATTCTCCGGGTCGTGGTACTTTTCATTTCCGTACATTCGGACCGCCGTCACAGCCTCGATCAGAGACACAGGAACCAGAGTAGGACGAGGCTTCCCCGCGTCGGCTTTGGCCTGCTGGTCATCTTCATGGACCCATTTGTTGGTAATCATAACTTCGTTCATTCCGTACCTCCGCTGTGTTTACACAATGGCAGCCATATAAACTCAAACACAAATTTGCAGAAGTCCTTCATCCCATCTCTGTTCGGGTCCCTTCCACATGCCTTGTCGATTGCGATCTCAATTCCCGTTCTTGGTGTTCCGATGGCGTTTCCCGTCAGCCGGTTGAACTGGGTCAAAAATTCTTGATTGTCAAGACATACAGCGCAGCACTCTTGAAAAGTCATTCCAAACCTCCGATGATCTCGTAAAGTGTAACGACCATCTCATTTTTCAGCGATGGGAATGCGTCTTTGCGAAGATAGATGATCTTCCCGTCAACTTTCATTGTTACCATATCGGCAACTTTTCTTAATTCTGCGGGGCCAACCACTTCAAGCAGGTTCTTCACTATCTCCACCTCCTGCTCCGTCCAACGGGGTGGCTCGGTTAAGTCCCAGTATTTAGGGGCAGCTGCGTCTCCTTGCCTTCCGAAATATTGATCACAATACTTTTGCATTTTACATCCCGTACATCTCGCTGGGGTGTCTCGTTGTTCCTTACAGTGTTCTTTAACTTCTCCCAGCGTCCAATCGCTCAGGGGCTTCTGCTTGTCCATGTTGGTCTCCTCCAAATGAATGTCAAACTCTTTTCCGCAAACAGGGCATTCCATTATGCAAGCTTCCTCCAACTGTCCGGGATTTCCAGATGGTTCATCATCCTCCACCTTGAACCCCATCAGGCGGGCGGCTTCGTGGACCCAGTTTGTTATCGTCTCCATATCCCGGTTAAAATCGGCTATGTCCTGGTCTTGCACGTCTCTTGGCTTATCTGCCCAAAGCTCTCTTCCGGCCCGTTGCCCATAGAAAAAGTCCCATTTAGACAGAATTTCAAGCACTTCCCCCGTCTCAAAGTTCCGAAACTTCATGGTCGGCCTCCTTTCTCTCCCACTCCCCGCAGAACTGCTCCGGCTCCGTGAAGTCGGCGCAGTGCGGGGAATCCTCGTTACAGCACACGCCCTGATAGTCCTCGTACCATGCGCAGGTGGCGCAGCACTTAGTCATGCTCGTCCTCCTTGTCCATGCGAGCGCCGCACGTTGGACAGTATGGCATACTCTCAAATTTCAGCGATTGTGTTCCAGCGCAAACAGAACACCTAACTCTTGAAATAATTCCGCTTGCAGTTACAAACTTTTCCCATCTCCCGTGCCGCACCTCCGCAACGTCGGCGGTGGGGATAGACGTAATATCCTTGGCAATATGTAGTCGCTCATCCTCGATGTACTCCTTCATTCCTGCTCCCTCCGGTTCCACTTTTCTGCAGCTATTTCCTCGCTATAAAAACTGTCGCTGGAAAAACCACACCCATGACACCAAATAAAGCCCGTTGTAGTGTCCTCTAAGAGTTGTTCTTCATCCGGTGTAAACGCTACATTGTCACTCCCGCAAAACGGGCATTTCTTTAATTTAACCATCCTGCTTCCTCCGTAGTGCGGCCTCAATGTCCATGACAACCGTCAACTTCTTCCCGCTACATGTAACAAACCAGCCACTTCCCTCGGGCAATACCCGATTTTCCTTGTCCGCCTGGGCCAGTTCGCGGAGGCGGTCAAGGTCGTACTCGTCGCCCAGGATGTTCTCAATGTCATTTAACTTTTTAATCGCCTTGTATAAGCTACAGCGATCACATTCACTTGGAAAAAGGCATCCGTTACAAATCGAATTCTTGGAAGGTTCTGACAAAACTACTCTTGTTTCCCCAAATACGTCTGTAATAACCTCTGTCAGCCGTTCCATGTCAATCCTCCTCGTGCCAATTTTGTAATGCATGTTTTAGGGTCTCATTCTCCCGCTTCATCTGATCCAACTCGGTCTCTTGTTCTTTCAGCAGTTTGTCCCGTCGTTCCAATTCTGCGGCCTGCTGAGCAATCAGTTTTGATTTCTGCTCCAGCTCGGCTTGTACCGCTTCCAACTCCTCGTGCGCCTTGATGATTTCCGTTTTGGCACAGACGATGGGGCAGTCATGGCATTTGTCCTCGTAGTGTTTCAGGCGGGTGATCTCTGTCTTGGCCTTTTCCTGCTCGGCCCGTAGGTCCTTGACCGCTTCAACAGCTTTATACCAGTTCGACCGCATCCCTTCCGCTTCGTCCCGCAGCTTTTTGTTTTCTGCCAGCAGGGCGGTGAGGGCGTCGGCAGCGTCAGTGACAAGTTTTTCTCCTGTAGGCACAGAACACCACAGCCCGTCTTTTTGTTTTAATTGCTCAATCAGCTTTTCGTAGTCCATCAGGGTTCTCCTCTCCTTTGTCTCCCCAGCCAAAGGCGCTTTTAATCGCCTCCAACAGTTTCCTCCACATTGATTTCCTGTTTTTCAGTCTAGCGTTTTCATCCAGCAGGGCAGTGATAGCATCCGCAGCTTCTTCCACTAAGTTACATACCCCATCAGAATACACCAATGGACCTTGCAGGTTGTATGGATATGGCGCGCCGACTAGTTCTCCGTATTGGATTTTCTCACTTTCTGGTGGCAGCCAATCTCTTAAGTCAGCCACAAGCTTTTCGTAGTCCATCAGGTGTCCTCCTTTGCGGGCGCTTGCAGATACCTCATGGCCGCCTGTACGCACCCGTCAAACAGGATGCCATCCGGATGCGTTTCAATGTAATGGCACGTCCCGTTATCCCGCTCATAGTCGCAGAATCCACAAAAATCAACGGTGCAGATGGTCTTTGCCAACTCCTCGTCGCTCATGGCCCGGATGCGGTCGGCGTTGGTAATAATCTCCGGGTCGCTGTCAAGGCCGTATGTACCACGCAAGGCGGCACAGGCTGAGCCTCGATATGTTACCGTGCATTTTGCGTAAGCCGGGCAATTCTTGCAGCCTTTCATGCGTCCGCCTCTCCCTCCGGCGGGCGGCGGTAGGCTATCCAGTTCTCGCCGTATTTGTAGTCCTCTATGCGCTTTGCACAGAAGGGGTCCAGGATATTCCAATGTGGCGGAGGACTTTCTTCCCGCAGCCCAACGTGCCAATACGGTTGTCCTCCCATCTCCCGCAGTTTTTCCAGCGTTAGCGGCTCGTTCGGCGGGGTGAGGGTGGGCGCGTTCGCAATCGCACTCTGCACCCAATCCTTGTACATAACGCTCTCCGGCCACTTGCTGATTTCAGCGTGTAGCGCGTTCGCGTCAATTGGTCGTACTGCCATCTTTCATCCCCTCCCATCTCTTCATCACCATCTCCACGGCCTCGTCCGTCATGGGAGCGCCGCAATTTGCGCAAAACTTATCCGCGCCCCACCATCCCGATATGGGGAAACCGCACTTGGAACATCTTTTGATATATTCTTTGTGTTCGTCCTGTTGGACAATCCACTCACCCCTCCACACCTTTTCCACCTGCTCCCGGCTGACGGGGCAGAGGGTGGAGATGGCCATGTCGATTGCCTCAACCTCTTGTAATTCATCGGCTTTGATGGTTGCATTTGCATGGTCGGAAATTACTTTGCAAAATCTTTGTCGTTTCTGCAGTATTTTAATCGCTTCTTCCCGCGTCATTGGTGGGCCTCCTTTTCCATCTTCTCCTTGATAGCCGACAGGATGAAATCCCGGTTCAGCACATACAGGTCCGTAATTCCGTGCTCCTTGCACATCTTGATGATCTCGTCCATGATGTGGTTTTTGATATCTTCTTTCCAGAGGACAACCGCCTGTATCGTTGCAGAGGCTACAGTGTTTCCATCCTCGTCTGTTCTGACTTGCAAGGCTGGGTCCCCAATGTCAACATATTCTCCCGGGTTCTTCATTCCATCCCCTCCAGCATCTCCATCTCCTCCGCGCTCAGAATTGGTGTACGAGTATTCCAGGCGAGGCGGGCTGAATCCTTTGCCCACTTCTTTTTCAACGCCCACCGTCTCAGTTCCATCCAGCAATCCCGGCATTTAATTGATGCCAAATATCCCATATCTCCAGACGGAGCTCCGCGCTTTTCAAAACAAACAATTCCGGCTTTTCCGCCACACATACACGGCAGCAGCACCCCAGCATCCGTCAGCCGCTTCGCCGCCTCGTGGTCGCCCAAGAGGGCGCGTTTCATGTCTTGGTTCATGCTCTCTTCCATTGATTTACCTCTTGTAAATAATCCTTGTACACCCGCATGGGCATTCCAAAGATACCTCTGCATGGGGGCCATAATTGTCGCTATCATAGTCTCCCACAAACCACTTTTTAACATGAACATCTGCCCGTGTTTCTCCGCATTTTTGGCATTTTAGTTCAGTCAATTTTTCGTAGTCTACCTCTTTTCGGAACCAGTTAGGGTCATCAAAAATGCTTTTCCCAACCCTGAAAGACTGAATATGTCCCCCGCTTCTGTCTGGGATCACAATTTCGTAAAAATCATGGTTTTCACGGTCACTTGTACAATCCCAATGATGATCAATGCCTCTACACTTGAACACAGTTCCGGCAGGACTGTCAGGTAAATCTTTTAATTGGGTAAATTTATATTTCATGTGATCTTCCCTTCCAGCAAGCAGATATTCACCATACCAGCATCGCACCACAGTCCTCACAGAATCGCGGCCTTCTATCTGCGTGTTCCCGGTTAAAAAATCTCCTGCAGCACGGACAGTTCGCTCCATGTTCTGATAGGATCACATTTTGTTGCAGCTCGTTTTTTAAAATTCCATCAATGGTATTCACCAGCGCAAGGCAGTTTTCTGTTGTTGGTTCTTTCCGCGCCTTGATTCTGGCTTGCTCTGAAAGCCGCAGGATTTTCTCCCGCTCATAGGCGGTGTTGTCCCGGAAGTTGTCAGTTTGAATTTCATTCAATGCACGAGCTTTTAGTTTCTTCTTTCTGTCAATCGCCTGCTCTCTAGTGATGGTCCCCTTTTGGTACATTTCGTAAATCTCGGACAAACTCCGATAACCACCTTCATCAAACAAGGAAAGTCCATCTGGAACAGGTTCGTGGTTCTTGGCCTGCTCTTCATAATTAAAGAACATTGTTTCCTCCTTTTGTAACGGATAGTAACGAACTGTAACGAATCTATCGTTACACTGAAACGATTGTGCCGCAACGGCTTTACGGTTTTGTAACGATGTAACGAAGATTTATACCACTTCCAAAAAACAAATATTGCGTACACAATTTTTTTATTTTAGAGAAACATTAAAAAAGTTCGTTACATTCGTTACATCGTTACACCCGCTAAGGTAGTAAAGAGCCGTCAATATCGTCCAATTCATCATCGAAATCCGAAATTTTGAGCCAAACACAGCGGGAAACGCGTCCATTTATTCGTTTTGGCTTTGTTGGCTCTCCTTTTTTTGAACAATGAATGTAACCGCGATTTTTCGCCCAGCCAAGGAAAGCGGATGCGTTATAACCCTCGTCGGACAAAATTTGATCGAACTTTGACCGGATGATACAGGCGTATTCTCCGTCTAGCTCTCCCCATATTTCTCCCTGGTGGGTGTCTGCTTCCGGTGTGAATCTGGACTGATTGATGTTGATAAAATCATAGAGGTATTGCAGCGCCCGAGCGTTCTGGTTGACGGCCTCTTTGGAGACAAGGTATTTTGAGATGTCTTCCGGCTGAAGAAAAATTCCATCTTGAAAAATCCACTCCTCTGCAAGCCTGTCTGCAGCTAATATTAGCGCCGCAGAAGCTGTTTGCTTATCCATTGTGTCACCGGTCTTTAGTGTGTCCTGCATGGCCTCCTGTAGCTTCTGGACGCGCTCCTGAACGCCATCTTCCATCAAGTGTTTTACGAATTCCGGGCCAGCAAATCCGTAATTTGCATACAAACTGGTCGCGGTTTTCTTAGGATCGTCAAAGAGTTTGGTGTCGTGACAGTCCACTTCAATTGTTCGGTTGACTGCGCCCTCACCGCTGTTGGATGAAATGATGGGGAATTCGCCGGTTGTGATAATGCAGTTCCGCCAGGTGGGCGTTTTCTGCAATCCTCCCTGCTTCTGTCCCCTTGCCCGGCCAACGCCCTCAGAGAGCTGATAGATCATCTTGTCGAAGTCCTTGCGATTGTCCTTGACAAGCTGTAGCTCGTCGATGACGAGAGGGAGAGAATTGCAGAACGCTGCGCCCAGCTCTTTTCCCACTTCCGTGGCGTTGAAGGTTTGGATGTAAACACCAATCTCCGGATTTGCCCATACGCTGGCGGCCAAAACAAGGCTTAGGCTTTTTCCCGTCTCTGATCCGCCCCACAGGTGAACAAAAAAGGGGAGGCAACTGCAGGGCTTAACCAGAACAGATGCGAATGACGCTGCCAGGACAATCCGTGCAACAACATTTCCAGGTGTTTTTCCTGCTCTGACAGACCTCACGCAGTCTAACCACGCCTGACGGCTTCCTTTTTCCTGAATGCTTTCAAACCGCGTCCTGAAAGTTTCCTCTCCGTCAAAGACAAGGTCCTCCTCGTAAGGAGAAAATCCATATCCGTCAATCCACCCAAGACGGCCCACACTAGACACCTCTGGTATAGTATCGTAGTTGAGCTGTTCTACATCTGCTAAGTATCGGACTAAGGCTTTGCTAGTTTCGCTGTTGACCATGATCCCGTACTTGGAAAGGCCGATAATTGACCGGCTGTCAGAAATCATGTTTTTGTCCTCGATCACGGTTTCCCAACGTCTTCCTAAACGATAGGCCAACATGACCTTGTGTACTTTGGTGTCTACATTTACCAGCCGCTGCACCGGCATGATGGGATGGTAGCATGCCACTACTTCAAAGCCGAGCTTGTCTGTTCCGTAAATTCCGGTGTCAGATGCCGACCAGCTCCCGCAGTCCAGCTCCAGCTCCTGTCCGGTAAAATCTGTTCGGTTGAAACCTGGGGCTGAGGTCCCACTGACTGTTTCCATGTATGCTTTGAATAGGGCGGCCAAGTTCCTGATTCCTACAGTTTGAGCCTGTGCGGACATGACGCCCAAAAGCTGTTTTAGCTCGAACTTATTATCTTTGTGGGCATACAGGTATTCAAAAGGTTTCGTTGTTGTGAGGTAGTCGTCTCTTGTGTAAACGGGCACGTCCCCCAATGTTCTTTGCCTCCCTTCTCCACGAAGTCGTCAAGCCAGTATTCAATATACGGGAGGCGCTTGACGGCCTCGACATATAGTGGATGGTAAAACACAACGTCTCCTTGCCGGATTGGCTGGAAGGTGTTTCGTATTTCCTTCCAGTATTGAAATTCTCGAATCATAAACCGGAAGTTTGCCTCTGCCTGGGCGTTTTTCCGCTGTTCTTCCCGGCGGGCTTCCAGCGTGGCAGACTGGGCGGCTCGGTCCGGCTTACTTTCTGTCAGGCCCAGGCGAAAGTCCGCATTGATACGGAGTATCGCTTGGCGGAAATTTAAGTCGAACAGACGCATCACAAAATCAATGACACTTCCGTGAGCCCCACAAGCAAAACAATGAAACCCTCCTTGCCCATCGTATAGCTTCAGGCTGGCCGTATGGTCCCCTGAGTGCCACGGGCACTTCATGAATCCAGAACGATTCACCTGAAAACCATAAAATTCTACAACCTCTCTGACGGTAAGCCTCTGCCGGATTTCTTGCGCCATATCCATGCCATTACCCCCTCTTTAACCTGTCTCTCACCCAGTAATAAAGAGTACTGTACATGATTTGTGCCGTTTCAGATGGCTTGCAGAAAATCACGGTCAGGTTGTATTCTGCTTGCCAGGACATAAGAGAGGCAAAAAGGCTTTTTGGCTCTAGGCGAGAGCGGTAGTTGTGGAGAAAAATGTCCGTCCAGGTAGCGTTCTCCACCACCAGAAACAGCTTCATTCCCCTTGCTTTGGCACGGATCATTTCACGCTCGAACCGCTCTCTGCCTGTAGTAAAATTCCCGGCAATCTCGTCCAGATTTGCCTTGCGTTCAAAAGCCACCTCGTCTTCAAACGTGGTATCGCCCAACATGGCGGAGTAGTCTCCCGTCTCCAAGGCCCGGCTTTTGTGTTGGATGTGGTTTTTGTCCAGCCAGGTAATCAGATGGTCATTGACCTGTTCCCGACTGTCAGTTATGACTACCAACTCCTTCAATTTCTGCTTGATCTCCGCGTCTGTATAGTGGGTCAGCATTCTCCCACCTCAGTTCCACGGGAGGTCTCCGTCATCCTCAAGCTCACTGATCTTTGTAAGCTCTTGCCGTTCCGGGAGCTTTCCTTCCCAGGGCGTGAGCTTCTCTGCGCGGTCCTTGTTGATGAAATAATGTACTTTCAGATATCCCTGGTCATCCTCTTTTAGGCGGGCAGCGCCCAAAGCGCCGATCCAGGTGGGAAGTGCAAAGTCTCCGTCATCAATGTTGAAGGAGTCAAAGAAATCTGTCATGTTACGATTGAAGTATTCATTTTTCACAATATAGTGATAAATGATAATGTCGCTTCCGTTTGGCCGCACCCCGATTACCAGCATGGGATTTCCCTTTTTGCTCTCTTTTTCCTCAACACTGACAATCTCTACCCGATAATCTCCAGGTGTCAGGCGGGGGCGCTCTTCCCGCTGATAGCTATCCCAATTACCCATATTTCAAATCCTCCAAATCTTTTAATATTTGCTTCTCCAGTTTTGGCAGTAAAGGTCTACCAGATTTGTCTTGTCCATCCAGGTCATAAACCGCCGCACGGTTGTCTCGATGGGTTCTGTGTCCTCTGGCAGATATACTTCACGATATACATAGCTTCCGTCGCTGATGATGTACTCAAATCGCCGGACCTCCGGGCAGAGGTAGAAGTACATAGGATGCTGCGGACTATCAAGGTATTTCCCCACGCGATAAGTCCGGCTGAATTTTGTGTCGTAGATGACTCCTGCTTTTAGGAAATCCAGAATTCCAAAGCAGACAAACTCCACGTTGTCCATTACCAGAGGCCGGGATGCCTTAACTTGATACTGCCCCTGGGTGATGATCTCGCAGATTTCTACAATCGGTTTGTACCACTCCTGCTCTGGCCCGATGTCCACCCCTTCGCTGACAGCGTGGACCACGTTTTCAAACCGGATGCCGTCCAGCATGGCTCTTGACTGAGGCTTTTTCTCACGACGGAGAGTAGAGAGAAATTCATCCATTTCTCCACCTTTTAGGGCATACTGCCACGAAGACAAAAGGCTCTGCGTCAGCAGAAATTTATTCGGCCCGCTCATAAACTTTCGTCTCCTTGTTGTAGACGATGCCAAGTTCCTTAATCCGCTCCATCAGAGCCGTTTTCAGTTCCCGTTCGCTGGTCAGGGCGTGTGGCAAGCCCTTGATGGCCTTTGTAGCCTCTTGGACATCTTCTGGGGTTTCAATGGATTCAATAATTTTCCTACCATCCAGCACAGTCTTGTTGTACTGTTCCTGCCGGGGCTGAAGCGCAGCATGTTCGGCAACAATGTTGGCCTTGACCTGATCAAACAAACGAGTGAGAAAATCATTTGGCTCGCCGTCCTTTAGCTCTGGAACCTTAACAAGACCTTTGATGCCGTAAGCCGCTTTCGCGTTATAATTCATGGTAGGAGTAAAACCAAGATAGCGCTCTCCATTAACGATGTGCAGATAGGCGCCCAGATCGGCAGGCTGCCATACCAGCGTTTTTGTGGAACCCTCACACACAATGTCATAAAAAACGTCATCTCCCTGCCGGTCCTTGGAAGCGTGGAACAGGAATACTACATTGAACTTCTTTCGCAGTTCAGCAGACAGACGAAGGAACTCAGTCTTGACAAAGCCGTAACCCTGTTGGGAAAAACCTCCGGATTTCTTACTGGCAGTGGGTTCATTTCTCATGGCCCATTCCTTCATCAGATCAATCAAGGCCCCGCAGGTGTCAATCACTACTGTCTTGTAGTGCCCCTCAAAACTTTTGATGTCTGCAAGAAGCTCCTCATAGGTCTTAATCATGGAGCTGTCCTTTCGGTGCTCTGGTTTCACACGGCTCAATCCCTCGTCTGCATCGATCAGAACTACGTCTGGTGCAGACAGTGCCAAAGTGGTTTTCCCCACGCCGGGAAGTCCACTGATAATCACGATGATATTCTTGTTGGAAAAATCCATACTCTCGGGCTTGACGATCATTTATTTTTCCTCCTTAATTTCCACTAAGTCATATCCCTGGATGATGATTTGCGAAACAATGTGTTTAGCTGATAGTCCGGTCTCCCTCTGGAGCTGCTTTACCAGTTTTTCAGCCTGCTCGTTCAGCCGAACGACTCCGCACACGCCCTTTTCTGGACGGTATACGTTTAAAACAATTTTGCTCATGTTTCCTCCGTGTTTTCAAAATATTGTTCTCCCATCCAACAGGAGGGGCACACAACCTTGATTTGCCGCTCCCGGTTTCCATCGCTATCCACAATTTCATTACGTATGACCAGAAGCGGATGATCAAATTCAAGCCCGCAGATCATGCAGCGGTACATGCCGGCCTCCTCTCATTCCTCGCACCACCAAATATCAGCCGTTTTCACGCCTAAAGATAGCGCCTCCTGGTGACCCTGTACCGCAATGTCCAGCCTGTTTCCCCGGATAGCAGGGCCGGTATCGTCCGCCCGCAGATACAACATTTCGCCGTTGTGCTCGATCATGATGGTGCTGCCCAGCGGAATCACGGCAGGGTCTACAGCACAGCTCACATACGGAGTCACGCGCCGTCCGCTGGCGGTGATGCCGGAGCCTGTCCCGCAGATGTGGGGCCGTTCCTCGCAGCAGTAGAAGGTGATGGTCACGTCCTCCAGCTTGGTTGAGCGGGCCAGCAGTGCGGCCTCAATCAGCTCATTCTCTGCGGCCTCCAGCTCGTCCAACGGGATCTCCGGCATGGTGGCTTTTGTATGCTCCGGGCGCGGAGGCTCCGCATCCACATTCAGCGTCAGGAATCCAATTAACCAAATTGCCAGAAGCCCGACGAAGCAAAGATATGTAAGAATCCGCAGTGTTCGATTACTGCGCCGCCGTCGCTCCTCGCGGGTAAGCCGTCGCTTCATACCCGCCCCTCCAGCTTGTCCACCAAGCGGAACAGCCATCTTGTGGCTGTCCCTATCCCAATCAAAACGAAAACCAGTTCAATCGTTGTCATCTTTCTCAACCTTTGTAACAGTAATTTCCGCCGTAACGCCTAATTGCTCCAGGCGCTTTGTCTTTAAGTAAATCAATGCCTTCTGAAAGCAGTCCAGATTTTCTTCCATAGAAAACTAACCTCCTCAAGAACTTGGTAAATTTTATGTGATTGCATCTTGTCCAATCCCTTCGGAAGTGATATAGTGTAAAAGGGATTGTCGTGTGGTGCCTCAATCCTTACCCTCGTCGTGCTGCGAACACGGCGGGGGATTTTTTAGGCATCCTCCGGGTATGCACTGGACACCAGCTCCTTCAGTTCCATCAAATGAATGCCAGGGTCATGTGCCGCCCGATCAAGAATCAATTCCTTCAACTTGGGGCCAGCTCCCTCTAGCGCCCTGCGGTAATCTTCAAACGAATAATTCATATGTGCCTCCTCCCATGTCCGGCCCTTCCAATCGCGGCAGAGATTATCAAACTCGCGGTTCACGTACCGGGCCATACCTTTTAATTCTTGAATTGTCGTCGGTTCCTTTTTCATGTTAAAAATATCCTCCTATTCTTGCCAGAGGCCGGAGGATGTGTTATACTGTCTCCGATACCTCGTGGCCCTTTCACGTGGTGTCATGGGCTGTCCTCTGTTACCTCCAGAGGCAGCCCGCTTTTTATTGTTCCCTTCGCCTGGATATGGTAGAATGTGGGCGAAAGGGGGTGATAGTGTGTTCACTTATATTGTGGAAAAAGGTGCAAATCTAAAAATTCACACACCAGGAATAAAGGACCTGTCTCAAATCAAAACAAAAACTATCCAAAAAGCAGATTGCATTTATATGCAGTCAGATTATCCTGGCGGGTGGCACATTGAAGTGGAACAAAGGTCAGATAGGATTGTCATTTATTCCAACTATCAGCTGACGCAAAATGAAGATGGTTCATTTAACGCACCGACAGAGTTATCCGGTCTTTAGTAACTTCAACTTCTGTATTACCAAACTTTGAAACGACCCGCTCCTGGTCTTTCCCACCAGGGGCGGTGTTTTTTTCTTCCATCCTTTCACCCCCTCACCATCCATAAGAAACGAATGTCATGTAAAAAATGATAGCCCACCCAAGCCACCATAATGCCTCGTCATTCTCTTTCTCATATTTAAAATGGGTGGCGGATGCTGCACATAAAATATAGATCATAAACACAATCGTTTTAAAAACCGCCATTTCAATCTCCTGTTTGTCCTATGTCCTGATCGGAAAGCAGCTCGTCCGCTGCAACGCCCTTTTTAGGGAATGCCAGCAGCCGGATTAACTCCTCAAATGTCATGCCGTGAGCTGCCCGGTCTATCTTGTCCACCTCTCGCTTGACACGGGAAATATCCCGCCTTAAATCCTTTGTTGTCAAATCAGACATTTTTTCCTCCTTCTTCTTGCGGCTTGAAGGAGGTTGTGGTACAATCTTCCTGCAAGCCTGATTGGGTCGTTCAATTAGGTTTGCCGCCTCGCTGGGTGCTTCCGACACCTGGCGGGGCATCCTTTTTAATGTAGAAAGGTTACTTTATGGATGAAATTGAAAAAATCAGGTTAACTAAAAAAGAGCGGAAGTTGCTCAAATACATTGAAAATAATGGGATTTCCAAACTTGATGACCAGACCCAAACAAGGGCGTTTCTTGCTCTTAAAGCCTATGGATTGCTTGATGAAAGCCTTTCTGATCGTTTCCCGCCTACTCCAAAGGATGAATACGGGAACGATACAAGAAATGCTTATTTTGCCAAACAGGAAGTGTCCAGATACTGGATTTACAGGAGATCACACTTCTGGCATGAATTTCGTGATTGGCTTGCTCTCGTCATTGCAGTTCTTGGCTTTTTGCTGTCGCTCTATGGAACACTCACGAACATAAGGCAAGACAAACAATTTGAACAATACATGTCAGAAACAGAACAACAATCGTTGCCGTCTGAATAACTGTGTGCCTGAAATCCCAATCCCGCCGAAATCGCTCAAAGAACTTAATTGGTATCACCTCCAAGATCAGGAATCTCCAAAATTTCGCAGATGGCTTGGACAATCTTAGTCTATGTTCTGCAAGGAAGAAGACGCTCCGGAATATCCGCCGGAAGATCAGCCGGGTTAAACGGCTCGTTGCTGAATGCTTTTCTTCCAGACCGCTCAATACCTGAAAGCCACGCTTCGGCTTCCTCTCGCGTTCTCTTTGTGGTCGTATCTTGGACGAAAAGCCCATAGCACCCAGACTCATAACCGAACATTTGCGGACAGAGCGAACAATCCCACTCTCCGGTCTGAATGCGTTCAACTACTTCCACTCGGTTGTTTGTAAAAATCATATCTGGGTCAATGTACTGGTAGCTGATATTCATTGCACTCAACGCCTTTTTTGGTTATCGTTTACTGACCTGTTCCATCGCTGGGAAAAGTAGACCTCCGTTCAAGAGCCATCTCCGCTGCGGCGAGGATGGCTTTTGAATATGCCACGCTCCGCTTGTCTCCGATTTGAAGAATGGCGATAATGGCGTTTGCCTTGTCGGCCCCTTCATCGCCAAGATGTTCTCTGACCTCTTTTTCATAAGAAGGAAATGCGTCAAATCTTTCTTTTGCCGTGCTCATGTTGTATCTTCCCCCTTTCTAAAATTGCATCAGCTGTAGTAACAGAAATCATTAAATCTCAACTAGGACTTCATTAGTCACGGAGCCGGATAGTTCTATTCTTATGGGGCTATCCGGTGTTTTTTCAATTTTTACGCTGTATAAATTCTGTATTTCCACACCGTCAATTTCCAGCTTTGTGTTATGCCCATCGTTTCTTAAAACCACTCTTTTCATCGGTTTCACCCCCCCCTCACTCAATTTGCGTGTACAGTTATTTTAGGCTTTGCTTCTGCCGCCCTCTATCATTGGAGAGCTTCCTTTTCTCTCTTGGTGCTGCTATCTTCTGAAAGAAGCTCGTCCACCGTCACGCCGTACATCCTCGCCAGCTTCTTGTGGTACTTCCGTGCCGGTCGCCAGTCTCCCAGTTCCCAATGCGTCACACAGGACAAGTCCACATTCAGTTTCTTTGCTACCTGTGCACGGGTCAGGTTGGAACGTTCTCGAAGTTCCTTCAATGCCAAGTCATGTGCCCTCCTTTCGGTGTGAGAATTCATTGACTGCGGCAGAAATATGTGGTATGGTAAGCATGGGAGTTAAACTACGCGCCAAATGGCGTACTCTGTTGCAGAGGGGTATTCCATTTAGCAAACGAGTTCGCTTCCAACCGCTCCGAAGTTTGTTGCAGAGACTTCGGGGCGGTTTTTTATCTCTGCCGCAGTCAATGTGAGTTTTCACTTGACAAACGAAACCGCCGCCGCTATCATGTAAGTGTCAGCCAACAAAATATCGTCTATGGAACCCGCAAAAAGGATTTTTCTTTGGGGGTCTGGTTTTTTGTTGTCTCTATGATAACTCACGAGATTATTATAGCTTACATTTTGTGTGTTGTAAAGCCAAACACGACCATTTTGTTGGTTTTTGTGGAATTGCACAAAAATACATCTATTTTTTGGTAGATATGCTTTTAGACATTGACTTAATTCTTGCGCGGCCTAAAGGGCCGAATAACCCGTATGCCTATTATCCAGAACAGTATGAACAAAATTCATCACAAAGCATTATTGCGGCGAACTACAAATATGATTTAACTCGTTTTTCGCAACATGAAGCGGATGTCGTCAGGAAAGTGCTGTCTATCGTTAAAACAAAGTACCCTGCGGAATTTCAGTCTCTTGGGCTTGTGAACGAGGCGTATGTAATAAAGTACAAGCCCCGATACGTACTTTTTGAAATTGCCGTAACAAAATATAGAAATTCGGCATCGGCTTTTGATAAATTCGCGGTTGCTTATGCGTTTGCGAACAAAGGAGCTGATTTTAGGCTTGCTGCAATCGGAGCGTTTGAAGAAGCAATCGGAAAAATACCATTTACTGTTTTAGATAAATTTGCATCGTTAGACTTTACATTTACATGCAATATGTTTTCCAAGTTATACGAGCAAGAGTGGGAATTTGACAACGCCATATTTTGGTTAAAAAAGGCGATTCGCCGTGGTGGATTAAACAGCAAGTATTTCGCTGAGAGAATCAATAAAATAAAGAAAAGAAAAATTGACGTAATCAGGAACAACAAGCACAAGCGGAATAGACGGATATCTGTTGAAAACGAAAAGTTTGAGCATGACGTACACGCTGCTGCATTACGATTTATTCAGGAGTAGATATGCCAAAAAGAGATACAGTCCAACCAAACGTAGATTCGATAGCAGAAAAAGTTTCGGCTAAAAGCTGGAGCGAAGCATCATTTTCGAAAATGATCGGGAAACACAAGAGGTGGTTAAGTGAAGTAAGGCGTGGGAAAAATCTCCCATCCCCAGAAGAAGCCGCACGGATATGTCAGCTTCTTAAAGCTACTCCCGACGAAATTTTGTTGCGCGAGGGGGAAACCCCAGAAGCAACCGCAAAGTGCTTAGAGAATATTGAGACGGTGCGGAAACTGGTCGAGGCTGAGGGCATAAAAGAAACCCCCGATCCGAAGATCGAGGGTGTGGACGATAAAATCGCGCAGTTTATCCGCTCCGCATCTGCGGATGAATTAACTGAGATTTCACGCTATATTGAATATCTGGAAAGCAAGAGGGATAAGACATGAAACTCGACCCTGACTGCGTCCGAGATTTAATGCTGTTTTGCGAAGATAATACTTACATCAAAACAGAAGAAGTCGGCAATTATACTTGCGCAAGTTATCATGTTTTATATATTGATTCAATGAGGCTCGTCCCGCCACTGAACAAATACGATACAGGGGCTTTGATTTATCACATCATTCAGCTTTCGGAGAGTGGGTATCTGGCAACAGATTTCCATTTTGATCCCATTACAAACTTCCATCACAACAGTCTGCCGTCTATTTACTATGTCACGCCAAAGGGGCATGAATTTATCGCGGCAATCGAAGGAAAAACGCAATGGGAAAAAACATCAAAATTGCTGCGGTCATTTGGCTCCGTGTCTTTAACAGTGATTGAAACAATCTCAAAAGGGATTGCATCAGCGGCTATTGAACAAATAATAGCGCCAAAGGCGTGACATCACAGCCCCCGTTTTCCTCATTGACCTTTACGGGCGTTGCGCGAAACGGGATGCTTTGCGCGGAAATCTGATTGCTTGCCTTGATCGCACGATCTAAGCAAAAGGGGAGATATTCCGCGCTGTCCGCGGAAAGCCCGCAGGCCGAAATGGCGTCCATGCACCGATTTACCGCGTCAACCATTTTGGAGTCGATGTACCATAACTTAGCGGCCTCTTTCATTTTTCTCTTCCCCCTCAATAAGTTTCAAAAGCTCAAGCTTTGCTTCATACGGAAGCGCCAGCGCGGCGCATACCAGTTTTTCGCGCAGTATTTCAACATCTGCTCTGTTTATTGTATCACATTTCGCGTCATTATACAACATCTTGCGTCCCTCCCAATAATTATAGTAACGGGGCTATATGTCGATTATTGCACTTTGTGCAGTCGAAAATATAAGAAAATGGAGAGTTAAGATGAAAAAGTTTTTGCTTATCGCGCTGTCTTCAGTTCTCGCGCTCGGCATGTTAACCGCCTGCGGGGAAACGAATCAGGCCGAGCCAGAAAACGAGCCGGTAACTCCACCCGATCTCGTTGGAGAGTGGAAGCAGACAAACAGCAATGCAGATGACGCATGGCAGGCCGCTACTATTGCCGGAGATGCCATTGAGGTGTATTGGGTATCTGATAACGGAGAAACCAAAGCCCTCTATTGGGCCGGTTCTTTCGATGCCCCTACCACGGCGGATGAGCCGTACACCTGGGAATCGGAAAATGATAAAGATCAGACCGATATGGCAATTCTCGCCAGCGGCGATGACACAAAGACGTTTACCTATCAGGACGGCGTAATCAGTTACGAAGTGTCTGCCATGGGAGTTACGCAGACCGTAAAACTTGAGAAGCAATAAGTAACTAAAGGCCCCGCCGCCCTCTGCAACAAACGGCGGGGCCGGAGGGCAAGCCTTGGGGGGATTGGCTTGCCGTGATGCAACCATAGCAAAAATTGATTGGGCAACGCAATAACCAAATGTGGGAAACCGGCAGTATACTGCCAAACGAAATTGTGTACTATCGCTGCCCATATCTTATAAATTTAATACAGGAGGCCGATTTTTTGACGATCCAAGACTTATGCCGCGAAAAAAGAGCCGCCCTCAACATGACGGCCCAGGACATTGCCGATGCTTCCGGCGTCCCCCTCTCCACCGTTAATAATTTCTTCGCCCATGCGTCCAAATCCCCGGCCCTTTATACCACAGCTGGTATCTGTGCGGCACTGGGGGTGTCTTTGGACGCATTTTTTGGTATTGGCGATCACTGTACCGCCACGGAAGAAACCTTGCAGGCGGAAAAAGATGGGCTGGAACACCGCCTTGAAAATAAGCGGAAGACCATCGGCCTGATGGAGGCGGAACTGAATAACCTACGTCATTCCGTAAAACTATACAGGTGGATCATGCTCGGTTTGTCGCTATTGATCGTCGGTCTCTTCGTCTGGTGCGTGTGGGTAGATATTCACTGCGCCAATTACGGATTTTGGAGGGGATAGTATGAGAGCCGCACTATATATCCGCGTCTCGACGGAAGAACAGGCGCGGCACGGCCTATCTCTGGAGGACCAAAAAAACAACCTGACTCAATTTTCAAAATCTCACGGAATGAAGATTGCTGGCATCTATGAAGATGCTGGCATTTCCGCCAGAAAACCATACAAGAAACGCCCTGCTCTCTTGCGTTTACTTGAAGATTGTAAGGCTGGGAAGATTGATCTGATCTTGTTCATAAAGCTGGACAGATGGTTTAGAAATGTGGGGAACTACTATGCCGTTCAAGAAATCCTAGACCAATACAATGTATCTTGGCAGGCGACACAAGAGGATTATGAGACGACAACCGCATCCGGACGGCTGAAAGTAAATATCATGTTGTCTGTTGCCCAAGATGAAGCAGATCGGACCAGTGAGCGCATTAAGTTCGTATTTGAGGGAAAGCGGGCGCGGCTGGAGCCTCTTACCGGGAATATACCTTTTGGTTACAAAATTGAAGGGAAGGCATTCAAAAAGGATGAATCTAAAGAGGCTCTTGTTAATGATTTCTTTAAGAAGTATCTAGCCTCCGGTTCTATTTCAAAAACTTCCGAATTTATCAGAGAAAAATACGGTATTTCAATGAGATACCATCTCATTGATAAGATGCTGCGCAGCACCACATATTACGGGAAATATTACAATATGGACGGAATGTGTCCTGCCTATATCACTAAAGAAGATCATGAGAAGATTCAGGCTATGCGGAGAAAGGTTGTCCGAAAAGCAAAGAACAATCGAACCTATCTGTTTTCTGGATTGGTGGTTTGCCCAGAGTGTGGGAACAGGATGGGCGCTCGCATTAACACAAAGCAGACGTATGTGTTCTATAACTGCAACGGGCATTATACAAAACAAAACGGATGCCAAAACCGCGTCAATCTGGGGGAAAGGAAAATTGAAGAGTATCTTCTTGCGACGGTAGATAACAAATTCCATGAGTACAAGGCCAATTTCTCTGCCCTTAAAAATGCAGAAATAAACAAGAGGGCACGCGCAGAAATCTCCGCCGCAAAATCAAAGTTAAATAAGTTGAAAGATTTGTATCTGAATGACATTATCACGCTCGAAGAATTAAAGGCTGACCGTGAATCACTTCTCGCAAAAATTAGTGATTTAGAGAAAGCTGCACTCCCTGAACAAAAGCAGGACTTTGAGAGCATTGATAGGGTGTTGATTGAAAACTGGAAGGAATCTTACGACGGACTCAACCGAGAAGAAAAACGAGAATTTTGGCGGATTATTATCAAAGAAATCAAAATTTACCCTGATAGGCACATAGAATATTCCTTAAATGTTTGAAAAATTTTTAATGAATTTTATTACTTAATATTTCTCCCTGTGTAGTTGCGATAATATTATGTAATAAAATCCCCGCCCTCACAAGAGAGCGGGGACTATCGTCAGTGCTTCACGACAAACTCATAGTACCGAGCGAGTTTGTCCGGAGCGGCGTCCTGGTCGTCCAGAAACGCTTTCGCAATTTCGGCATAGAAGTCGATGTTGCTGACATTGAGCTTCTTGGCGACCTTGCTGTAATCGGAATAGACCATGCTCATAGCTACCCACCATTGATAAGGGTCGCAGTTGATTCCCCTCTGCGTCATGATCTGGTTGGTTTGTTCCAACGTCCAGTGAGGGCCGGTAGTGCCGTCTACATTCTGCATTGCGCTGGTCCACTCTTTCGCCTCTTCCTGTGTGAACGGTTTAGCTGAATTGGAATAGGAAGGTTTTCTGTTTTCCCATTGGCAGATAGCGTTGTAAGCGCCGCTGTAAGCGCTTAAACGTTCTGCCGTCCGTTCGCTCATTGGTTCAACCATGCATTCCGCAATTTTTAAAAGGAGCCATTCTCGGGAGCCTTCCCGCGCTTCGTTGGTGCCATTCATGGCGGCACCCCCTTACTCACGGTCCAGCTGTTCCATGCAGCGGCGGATAGCCTCACGCTCCCGCTCATTTGACACAGAGCCCATCATATCCTCCAACTGGGCCATCATCTGCTCTTTTGCATCATGACGGCTGTAACCGCTTTCACGACCGCGATTACTGTAACCATCTCGGGAGTAGTGACCCCGGACGTAGTGTTTTCCGCGATTGGCGTAGCTGGAACCGCGGTTATAAGACCCGCGCCCTTCCCAGTCTCCGGCCTCGGAGTAACCGCCATCTTCCTCCAGAGCACAAATTTTGTCAATGTTCTTGATGGTGTCGGTGAGCTTATGTGCCAGCTCCAAATCGCCAGCGCCCAGTTCTCCCTTCCGAGCTAGTTCCTCCAGCTCCATCTCAAACTTATCTTTCAGCTCATACAGTGCTTTCATTTTGCTCTCTCCTTTCAGCATACACGCTCAACGATCACGTTGGCATTTTCCAGCTCAATCGTCTCTGTGGAGGTGTTTTTGACAGCCACTGTCACACAGCAGCCACGGGGAACCTCAATAAATGCGGCAGCAAATACATTGAAGAACTCATTAACTGCTGCAGGGGTGACAATAGCGGTCGCACTTCCAAGGGCCTCGCCCTCCACGGCGATAGCGACAGAGATGGGACCCACTGCCCCGCCGGTCGGGATGGCAATATTCCCGCCAAATACCACCTTGTAACGGGCACGGCACTGATTGGTCATCCCTCGCAGAGTGATGATACCAGAACCTTCCCGATGAACGATACAATTGGAGCCGGAAACGGGCGTTTCGCTGAAAACTGCATTCCCATTAGCCGCGATCTGCTGAACAAATACTCCGGTAAATTCAGCCATAAAATCAATCCTTTCTCATAAAAGAATACGGCGGAGCCATTGCCCCGCCGCGTTGTTGTAGTATCGGCACGGGGCCGAACATTCCGGTCATGCCGGAAAGCTGATGTATTTGGTTTTAGCAGCCGCAACCGCAGGAGCTATAGCACCCGCAACCGGCATAAGGGTTCGGAACCTGATAGGCCGGAACGGGACACGGACGGAGCTGGTTGACCAAGTAATTGTTCTGAGCCTGCTGAGAAGCCGCCAGCCGCAGAGCCTGATTCTCGTCCCGCAGGGCCTGAGCCTTATCCGCCGCAAGGTAATCAATGATGCGATCTCCCACGCGGTCAATGGCTTGCAGGGTGTTGCAATTCATCTGCTGGGCCTCGAAGCGCGTCTGCATGGTGGACTTCTCAATGTCACAGCAGCAATTTTGAATCTGGTTCTGGATGGCAGTGGTGTTCATCACACCCTGGGTAGTGTTCGCCTGGATCATCGCCTGCGTCGCATTTGCGTTTTGAAGCGCGTCATAGCGATTGGTGCAGCAACAGTCTGCAATCTGTGCCTGCAAAGCGTTGTTGCCCTGCATGATTGCCATCTGGGTTGCGTTGCCGTTGGTCAAAACAGCGGTGTTTAAACCGTTGATCTGCTGTGCGGTAGTGTAAAAACCGTCGCAAAGACCCTGCTGAACAGTGTCCAGCTTGCGCTCTACCTGGGCGAAGTCAGAGGCGAGGACATAGTTGTCGATTGCGCCGGAGCCGGAGGGGGTTGCACCGTTTCCATTGCCGCCCCAGTTGCCGCGATTCCAACCACCGGCGAAGATAAACAGGAACAGGATAATAATCCACCACGAGCCATCGTTACCCCAGCCCATGCCACCGCCGCCATTGCCGCTCGTAGAACCAGCTGGAACCACAGGCATGGTAAAGGGAGTTTCAGAATTAAGAGACATGTGATTTCTCCTTTCAAAATTTGTTTTCTATGCTAAATCGTGGCCACGATTCAAGCCTATTGATTGCTCATCATTTGCTGAAATGCTCTTGCCATTCCCTGCAATTCGTTGAATTGCGCCTGGGTCATCTGGCCGGAGTTGAGAAGCTCCTGTACTTTCGCTTTTGGGTCACCCTGAAAAGTTTGGCGGAATTCCTTGAACTGTTGGAGCATTCCCATCATGTTTCCCATAGGGCCGGGGAGATTACCGCCGCCCATAGCGTTGAAAAACGGATTACTCATCGTTCGCGGCCTCCTTCTTCGCCTTTGCGATTTTTGGCGTACTCAGAGCGTCCACACGGGCCGCTAGAGCGTCCAATTGCTCACGGGTGGCATATTCCACTGCCGGGGCCTGCGAGGGCTGTGCAGGGCTTGCAGGAGCATTTGAGGCGATTCTTTCCACCAGGTCGTAAATCTTGGTAGTGGGCTTTCCAGAGGCGTCAGCCTGTTTGAGGTAGATCACCGGCGCGGTGCTGTCCCACAGGGCAACGGCACTATTGGGGGCTACCGGGTACTCGAATGCCGCCTGCCCACCGGGAACCCACACAATCTGTGTGTTGTTCTGCTGGGGTGGTTGTTGCATATTTTGCAGCGGCTGGGGCTGATACTGCCCAACCCTCAGCTGTGCCATCTGGTCAGGCATAGGCGGCTGATAGGGTTGATAGGGATTGTAGTAAGACGGATAACCATAAGCCATGAATTAATCCTCCTTCATCCAGTAGTACAAAACGATCTCATTCCCGCTGTCCCAGGTGTCATATATAATAGAATCCTGAATGCAGACCACATGTCCGGACAGAGCAAGAATATAGGTCCCATGTGGGTTCTCTGCTGCGAAATCCGCTACGGACATATCATCTCGGACAATGTCCCTCTCGAAGCCCTGCCTGCGCAGATACGCTCCCCACACGGCGTTGCTTGAAGGCATATCTTTGAGCAGGTTCCCTTCAATGCAGAGATTCCAATAGGTAGCGTCCCAACTTTGGCCCAGGGCTTTAGAAATCGCTCTGACTGTGCAATCTCCAACATTGCGTCCGGCTGGGTTTTCGTTGTAAAATTCAAACCGCATATTCACGCCGGTCATCGAACAACAATTCCTGCTGCCGGATGAACGCCTCCAATTCCGAAAATTTCCCCTCTGCCGCGTACTGAAAACAAGTGTCTGTGGCATTAGAGGCCGTCCATCCGCAGGCTACCAGCCGCTTGACAAGCTCAGACCCATTCACAAGCAAAATAACACGTCCTTTGCAACAAAAATAAGGAGTCCGTGAGGAGGACTGCGACGTGTACAGCCCTTGAATCCTCACGTCCTCCATGTCTATATTGTCGCATAAAAAATCCCCGCATGGGTGGCATCCATGCGGGAGTTATGTGGGAGTTATGTGAAATGTGTGATAAAGTAACTTCGTTACTCCGCATAATTGACATTCATTTTCTTTGAGATATAATAAGAGTGTAGAAACCTAGACAGTTGCCACAGCCTATACTAACACGCAGAGTAAGGTATTATCCCCACCCGCAGTGAGCCGTACTGATTGCAGCAGACGGTTCATTTTTAACATGGTGGATATAATAGGAGGAAGGAGGCCTCAATATGGTTCGAATCATTGATGCAGCTAACTATTTATTTAACGAATACAAATCTATTTCTGGCGGGAGTCTGCTGGATGAAATGAAACTCCACAAGCTCCTTTATCTTGCACAGAGAGAAAGCCTTGCAATTTCCGGACGACCTCTTTTTTATGAAAGTTTTGAAGGGTGGAAGTTCGGCCCGGTATCTCCGGATGTAAGAAAGGTATATTCCAATAGTGGCATTCAAGCCATAACAAATGACGTCTCACCAGAAGCTTCTATTATTTTGAACGCAATATTGGAGGAATATGGACCGATCGAGTCCTGGAGTCTAAGCCAACTTTCTCACCAGGAAATTTCATGGAAAAACGCGAGAAAGGGGCTTTATCCAGATGACCCTGGAAACGTTGAGTTAAAGCTAGAGGATATTATGGAGGACGCAAAAAAAGTGCGCCCATTTGATCACATTTGGGGAATGTACTATGACGAATTTGAAGACATCCCGCCGGGGGAGGTCCCCGCAGTATGAGTGAAGCAGGCAAGGTTTACCTGTTTTCAATGCAGTTCTATGATGTGAAAAGTGGAATGATGGCCTTTAAGGCAAGGCCTGCGCTAATCATATATGGGCCGAGAAATAATGACTATACAGTGTTGCCAGTCTCCACAATAAAAAATCCGAAAGATAGAGACCCAGACTATGATCTCCGAATTGACCCAAGAGATTATCCAAATTTAGGTCTTAATGATGTCTGCTATATTAGAACGCACAAGCAGACACCGGTTCATCGTAGTTCAAAGTATAAATTGATAGGTGATCTGAAAAAGGAATACCCTCAAAAATATCAAGAAGTAGTTGCTTTGATGGAAAAGTTTGAGCAGGAAATTAAACAGAAAGCATAATTAAAAGGAGCTGGGTTAATTCCCGGCTCCCTTGTTTGTATAGAGTTGTTTTGCTACTTCCTCAACCCTTTGGAATATGTACTTTTCATGGTCACTAACTGTGCTCCGATACCAGCCCAATTCTGCCGCCACGTCCATCTGCCCCCATTTATCAATGATGCGTCGTTTTGCGATCAGTTCATCGTCCTGGTTCAGGGCGGCTTCATAGATGGCTCTTTCCAGCTGAGAGCGCAAGAGTTTATCTAGCGGTGGTGGTAATTTCACTCTTGCGCTCATTGGTTCACGTCCTTTTACTTCAAATTGTGATACCTGTACAGCATCACGGCAAACTGTCTGCGGGTAACGGGCTGGTCCAGCATCATGTCGCCGTTCGTGTTGCCCAGCATAATGCCGTTCTCCTGCACCCACTGGACCGCCAGATCACTTTCAGAAGGATTGTCCACAGTTTCCTCCTTCCAGGCAATCCCCAGATAGTTCAGGATGCCCTTTGCTTCCGCTTCCGCCAGTTTTTGCCGGTATGCGGAGTTTTTGAGGTTTGCGGTGTCTGTTTGATTGGTGTGGAAGCCATGCTCGATCAGAACAGCCGGAGCCACGGTGCCTTTCAAGACATACAGCGACGGGTCCGCCACAATAGGTGTAGACCTGACAGTAATTCCGGCGTCTTTGACGGCCTCCAGGATATCCTTTGCCGCCTTATAGCCGCTCCCGCTGGTCTTGTAGACATATGCGCTCCAACCGGAGGCAGAGGACCAGCCTCCATCTCCAGCGGCGTTGCTGTGCAGGCTCACGAACAAATCCAGGTCTTTGATGGCGTTTGCAATCGTACACCGCTGCGCAAGGCTGATTTCCCCGCCGCCAGTCCTGGTCATGGTGACAGCAACGCTATGCCGCTCCAGGATGCTCTGAATGCGTTTCCCCATGTCCAGGGCAAACTCATGCTCATAATAGGTTCCGTCCGGGCTTTTGTTGGCGAGGTTTCCCGCGTCATGGCCCGGGTCCAGGACCACCTTTTTCTTTTCCACAGTTGTCTCCCCTTTCTTGAGATAGACCAGAATCAAATCATGCACGTTCCTGCTGCTCTGGATGACCGCTCCATTGAAATAACACTGGCTGGAGCCGCCGCTATCCAGCATGACTGCGGAATCCCATCCTGCCGCTGTCAGATCGTCCCTGAGCGCTTCCGGCGTCCGGGTCATACTCCCTCCGTCCCTCGTACAGTAAAGGGCCAGAGAGCCGTCCTTGACGCCAATGGCAGAGCGCCCACGTTTGCCGCCCTGCCCCTCGTCATAGATCAATTTGGAGAGTGGCTTTCCGGAAACAATCAGCGGTGTGCAAGTGATATAATTGCGCTGAGAGGCGTCTGGCAGCATGTCCATAGAAATGTCCGGCCCATCATTCCAGGAGTAGCCGGAGACTGTGTAATCCGGTTTGCAGAGTACCTTCCCGTCTGCTTTCAGGTGGCAATTAGGTACAAACGTGCTCATGTTGTAGAGCGTGCCGTTGAGGATGTAATCCGCCCCGGTCTCCCTCTGAATTTGAGAGAGAGACCGGCGAGCGGTGTTGATGTAGAGCTGGATGCGCTGGATATCTTTCAGGGGGATTGTTACCGCCAGATGGTCAGGCATTTCCACCACTCCCCAGCTGCTTGAAAACCTGATTTGCACCGGTAGCCGCCAGGCCAGACACGATGCCGACAGCCGCAGCGGTGATGTAATCCGTGGCGGGGAATTCTGGCATAATGAACATGCCCGCAACACCCAGAACGCCGCCAAACACTCCGCAGACAATGGGAATCCACTTGTTGTCAAGCCCGGATGCCTTCACGCCTTGCCCGATCAGCAGGCAAATGACGGTGATTGCCGCCACACCGGTGATGCCGAGAGAAGAAACATCCATAGATTAAACCCTCCCATGGTCCTTGTCGTAGTCCGCCATAGACTTGGGCTGATACTTGCAGGACCCGTCCTCAGCGTAGATGTACCGCAGAGCGCCCTTCACCACTTCCTGGCCGTGATACTTGGGCCGGTTGTACACCATATCCTTTTCGGGGATGTACTTGTCGATTTCCTTTTGCCATGCCACTGCGCCGGTGAAGGTGTGCATGGAGGCCCACCAGGGAGCCTTTTCAGGCGCAAGATTGCCCAGCTCGTCACCGTACACCTGCCACACCTGACCGCCAATATAGACAATATCGCACTCGTTAGGCATACCATCGGAGCCGACGGTGTTGACGGCTCCACCCTGCAGCTTTCCCTTTACGACATGCACCTTGTCCATCGTGCTGGTGCCGCTGGACATCAGGCCGTAGCCTGTGGCGTCGTTGGGTCGGGGACCCACATGAGTAGCCGCGATCTCCTCAGCCGTCAGGGCATTCTTTCCAGGCTGAAAGGAAAATCCAGCACCGGCCTTTTTCAGTGCCTTGTTGGTGTCCTCCACGGGAGTCTTGCCACTGGTGTAATTGTTAATGATCTCGTTGATAGTCTTGTTCATAATATGTACTTCCTTTCTTTTTTACAGCCCGATTCGGGCCAGAATAAACGTAATTACTGCCGCCAGGACCGCCCAAATCACTTTATCCACAATGGAATCCCAGCGCTTCTTTGGGCTGGCCTGTTCTGTCTCCTGCCATGCGATCAGCTTGTCCAGCTTTTCCATGATGTTGTCATACTGCTCATTCCGGGCGGCCTCTGCCTTTTCCAGGTCTCGAATCCGGTCAAACAGTTTTCCATGGGTGTCTCTTGCCTGTTCCTGCAATTTTTCCATCTGCTTTTCTAGCATGTTTGCTTTTTGCAGGCCCAAACAATCCCGCTGTGGGTCTATGATACATTTTTCATTACTCATGGGCAGCACCGCCTATCTGTGGTATAATCTTTTTGAGGTGATGATATGGATTTGGATTTGTATAAAGTTACCGTGATCTGCTCAAAGTGTGGACGAATGGCCCCTTTCACTCCGCCAGATGGCTCCAACATATGGGGTTCTTGGGACTGGCATCATCCCTGTTCCTTTTGCGGGGAAACTGCATGGGTTGCCCACGAACCGGGACTGGACTGGAAAACCGGGAAGCCGCTGGACCCTTAAGGTTTGGCGCGCATACTTGATCTCGCTTTTTTAGAAAAAGCCTGTGTGATTTGCTTGTTGAAAATGTATGGACATTACGCCACAAAGATTTCATGTTACTTTGTATACTCTCACATCAGTGCCAGGAGCATTCATATCGGTAACATTTCCTGATAATGTCAGATATGAGCTATATTTCATATAAATTAAGGTGCCCTGCACGGCATTGAATGAGTCTCCACTTGCTGTACTAGGGGTTACTAATACACTAGTCTGAATAAGATAGCCTGCATTCAAATCTGTAAAATATATACGGATATTATTAGATATACCTGAATTTATAATCGTGATCCTTTTCACAGCTGGCGCTTTAACAGATAGTGTACCCACAACATTAACACCGGACACGCTTGTAAATGTCTTTCCACTCGTTACATCTGCCGCAGTAGCGGTTCCCAGGTTTGCAAGCATATCACAAACTTCTGCCGAGCCAGTGATTATTTCACCGCTGCTATCTATGGCCTGTTTTCCGGCGGCTAGATTCTCCGCTGTTGCTGGATTAGACAGCTCCGGAAGAGATGTACCAATGATCATCTGATTTGCAATCATGTGTCCTCCTTAGCTTTTAACATCAGTCATTACCACATACACAGTCAAATCCGCTTCCGGAACCGTCTGGCAAGTGAAGGTCAGATTATTGGCAGCTTGTCCGGTGCAGAGGATTCCTGCGGCGAGGTAAGCGGCTTGGGAGGCAATAGCAGGCACGGGCTGAATCAGCTGCTTTGTCTCGTCGGCAAGGACTCCTGGAACAGTGATTGTCTGAGAATTGCTGCTCCAGGCGGATGCGACCAAAGTAATTGGATATGCCTTCGGCTTTTGTTCTTGCAGAATTTGATTGAAATACGAAAGGCTAACAGGGTTTGAATCCTGTGCCGGTTCTGTGGGAACTGCTACATTTCCGTTGAAAGCGACATCAGCACTAAAAACAGCAGAGCCATAAAAGCCTGATTTCTCCATAAAAGCAACTGGTCCGGAAACGGTCCCGCCATCATTTCTGATCAAATATCGTGCGTCAGCTTCTTCCTGCGTGATGCCGCTCGCTGGCGCGTCTTGAGCCTGTGCATTTCCCTCAGCATCGAAGCCAACTACTTGTCCTTTGGTTCCACTGAGTTTATTCTGCTTGTTTTTTACTTCTGCAAGCGATGTATTAAATTCATCTTCTGTGCCGGTATAGCCGCCATCCTTAGCGGACTCATAGGCCGATTTACCAGCCCCTGCCACCAGCTTTCCATTTACTTTGATTGCCATTGTTCAACCACCTATTCCATCACTGGCCATAATGATTCCATCTTCTACACTATACAAGATGGCTTTGCCTGTGTAGTTCCCATTATTTGCTCGGACATAAACATCAATCATGGGAGACTTTCCGTCAATGCCACTGCTGTCACTAAAAGCTAAATAAAACATATCAGAAAATCCTTGCATATAAATGGAGCGCAGCTTTCCTTGACTGTATCTTGTATAAACGTCGATTATAATTGCGTTCTGTGTTTCTATGTAGGCTTGGTTTTCTCTTTTTGAAAAAGCTTCTACTCCAGGATTCATATATGACATTCGCTGCACGTTTCCATTTGTCAACTGAATCTGAATTGATGGAAGGCTGTCAACCTCTCTCCCTGTTTGATAAACAAGCAATTTTAATACTTTGTTTGCCAAAGAAAGATCATTCAAATTAAAGGTTGCGTGTTTTGTAGCTGAAAAATCCTCGCAGCTAATAATGTTATAGGGGAGACTTCCTCCCCCAGAACCAGCCTCCTCCGTAAACTCGATGGTATACGGCCCTGTGCCCAGGGATTCCGCCATAGAAGCCGACCCGCTGCCGGTCACAGTGATGGACTGATTCGCCCTCGCAATCCCGGAATCAATCTGCGGCCCTGTATAAGCCCCGTTATACCCTTCCGTTGTCGGCATGTTATCCCTCCCTCATACAGAGATATGGTTCTCCATCCGCGCAGACATACATGGAGCTGCCCTGCGGGATGTAATAATAGTTGTCGTTCCAGCTCCCGTCCTCCCCCTGGGCAAAGAGGGAAATTCGATAGTTCCCGTCTCCATGAACAAGGTAATCGTCATACACCTCGAAACTCCGCTGTGTGTTCGCCGGGGTGGTGGAGAAGGACGCGATCAGCGCCCCCTTCCCCACGCCGTACTCCTCCCCAGCCTTCGTAGCGCGGCACTCAAACGCCTGATAGGGAATATCTGACTGAAACGCCACAATGATATAATCAAAGCCAGACACAGCGGAGACCTTTTCCCCGGAAATAGAAAATGTCAGCTTTGGGGCCGCCATTATGCCACGCTCCAAATGCCTGCGGCGGTCTTGACGAAGACCTTGACAATCTTCACGCCGTCTCCGGTAGACGCGCTCTCCAAATCGGTTCCGTTAATCGTAACCTGGATATTGGTGGTGGCGGGATAATTGCCCTCGTTTCCGCTGGTGTTGATGGAGCCGCCAGTGGTGGGGATCAGTGTGCCCGCATCCTGCTCGCTGGAATTGGCAGGAACCACGCAAACCTTGTACTCGTCAAACTCCACGTCGGAAGTGAAGTTGATGATGGAGGTGTTGAAGCCCGTAATCTTGGAAATCTTGCTCTTGTCCGGGCCGGTGACTGTGACCACGGGAACAGCGGTGTTGAGGGTAATATCGTCGGTAACTTCGGCGCTCTCGTTGCCCACATCGTCACGAACCTTGATGTGTACGGTTTTGAGGCCGTCCCCGGTGGTCAGGTTGACGCTCTTACTGGTGGCGAAGGTCTCCCAGCTGGCGGACGCTTCCTCCGCAACACCATCAATTCCCCAAATTTTCATCTGGTAGCCGGTGGTCTGCTCGTCGCTGACTCCAATAGTCAGCTTTACCGCTGTACTGGTCGCATACAGTGCTCCATCATTGATTTGCAGTGTTAGGCCAGACGGTGCGGTAGTATCAAGAGTTAGGTTAAAATAGCTTGCCATTTACTGACTCTCCTTTGTGTCAAGTTGGATATATACATAGGCCCCTGGCCTTTCATAAACATTCTCGCTGCCGGCCATGATGGTTTTAATCCCCATCTCTCCCAGCATCAAGGTCTCTATGGTCTCTGTTCCTGCATAAATCATTTTGCTACCCCCGAATCAGATAGAGCGTGGTTGGGTTCTTTATGGGAAGCTCCTCATATTCCTGCCTGTCCATCACACGAATCACTGATATCTCCGGAGATGATACATTGCCAGACCCAGAGCCGCCCAGAATCCACTCCGCAGCGCCGTCCAGAATGCCCAGAAACTTTCCTTCGTCCTCTGGGGTAATCTCCGGCACTCCATCTCCGGGCGGTCCCTGTGGCCCCTCCGGGCCTGGTTCTCCGTCAAACTTTCCGGCATCCGCGTCATCCCGCACGCTCTGCGCAATCTTTTCCGCCTGTTCGGCGGCTTCTAAAATCTGACTGTACACAT
>ERZ1673701.339-NODE-339-length-56162-cov-10.250931_pt1 | contig 56162 bp, 69 predicted proteins | sample MGYA00580231_ERZ1673701 | MGnify/ENA primary metagenome ERZ1673701 (study PRJEB41218, sample SAMN15661798) | gut metagenome | host: Homo sapiens | place: Canada: London | collected 2015-08-20/2019-03-30 | study: EMG produced TPA metagenomics assembly of...
ATACCGACCTCCAAAATTAGATTTTTTAGGTCTAACTTTTGGGGGTCGGGTCACATTTCTGCGACGCTAATTTTCCATATATTAACTCACCTAATTAAAAATTGTTGCGGCATGCAAGGCATACGTTCCTCTGTCAATTTTCATTTGCTTTACCAAAATATTTTTTCTTTTGGCTATTTCAAGAATTTTCGCTTTATTTTTATCACTTATGGCAGCTCCAAGATATATGCAAGAAATTTTAGGCATCTTAAATTCTGTGGAGCCGCTTGAGGAAACGAGAATGCGCCACTCATTCTCATATTTCCATTCATCATCTTTTGTAAGTAACCCTAAAGTAATTTGCGCAGTAGCTTCTGAAATATTTTCCGGAGTATTATCTAACGCTGCTTTCCATGGCAATAACGGTCTTTCTTTGGCATAAATAATTGGTAATGGCAATGATAACATTTCAGCCTCGGTTAAACTGCTATAATCGTACTCGACACAAAAACCCTTGTGACTATCTGCATAATGCGACCACATTAATCTATTCTTATAATCGGTACATAGACAACCAACAAAAAGCAAATCCACAAGTTTGGTATTGATCTGATTATCTTTATCATCAATAAGGTTCATAATATCCGCTCTTGCATCCACTAACTCCGGACTTATTTTCTCGCTCATAAGCATTGTAAGTTCAATCTCATCTGCATCTTCACAAACACCATTAGCTTTTGCAAAATCTTCATATGTAGCGTTTTCATCAGATAACACAAGCATTCCGGCCGGAGATATTTTTTCTACGAGTTGAGGCATCATATTTGAACAGACACCCAATGTATCTTTAAAATAATCATCTTCCAAAAAGACTTGTAAAAGTTCTATGATTACATTAGCATTATCTTTTAAAAATTTCCCCATTTCTTGTTCTGAGGAAATTTTACCATCATTTGCTTTGATAAAATCCGTTATTATGGTATTGTTCTGCAACTTAATTATTAATCGACGCACATCATCGGTATAATCATTAATATCCGCTTCATTGCGAACAACTGAGAGAAATTCATTATAAATCTCCATCATTACATCAAACTCAGACTCATACTTCGCTTTAAAAATAGAGTTAAATGTTATTCCAATTTTACAGTCAAACGGATCGTTAAATTCAGATGGCTTTGAGCAATGCAACGTTCCGTCATTAAGATTTGCGAGAGCATAACCATTATCATCGAAGGAACGATATTTATACAACTTTCCGTTCAATGTGTCTTTGAGTAAAACTTGATATAAATTTTTAAGTGCGATACTTTTTGTTTCTTCATTCGAAGATAACTCTATAACATTCTCAATACACTTTCTTTTTTCTTCTGAAGAAACCATAAAAAACTCCTTATATTGAAATAGTTCTTGACAATCTCCGTTCTCCAAGTTAATATACACCAAACCTATTAGCGAGGAGGAAATTTATGAAATTATTCAAAAAGGCTTTCATATTTTTTTGCTTTGTGTTATACTGTAAGAGAATCGAGGTGATATCGTGAATCCAATCATTAAATGGCCAGGCGGCAAATCAAGAGAAATTGATAAGATTGAACATCTAATTCCTAATTATAAACGTTATGTTGAACCGTTTTTTGGTGGCGGAGCGTTGTTCTTTCATCTTGCACCTAGGTCTGCTGCAATCAACGATATCTCCGAATCCCTAATTCAATATTACAAGCTAATTAAAGATCAAGATAAGCAACTTTACGATCTTTTGATGTGCTACAATAACAGTTTTAATAATATCGTATCTGTATGTAGCAAAGAAACCAACGAACTATTGCATATCTTTTTCAAATTAAAAGAAGGCACCATTCAAAAGGACGAGTTGAGTTCTACATTAGAAGCACTGATATCGAGTATGTCGGATAAAATAAATTCCGGGTTCAGCGAAAAACTTCTTTTAAACAAAGACGACTTTGACTCTTTCCTTCACCAAATGGTTGAAGATAAGTTCGTTAGAACGGTTGCTAACTATAACAAAAAGCCGTTCTCAACTGAAGATTTATGCGAAAACTTAATAACTGGTTTCACAAGCGGATATTATATGTATTTTCGTAAAATTTTCAATGATATTAATCTTGGACACATCAAAAATCAATCTATCCAGTATAAAGCTGCAAACTTCTATTTTATTCGTGAGTATTGTTATGGTTCTATGTTCCGTTATAATTCAAAAGGCGAATTCAATATTCCCTATGGTGGAATGTCTTACAACAGAAAAAATATGCGTACGAAGATAGATAACATGTTTAATAGAGAAATTAATCAGTTATTTTCGAACACTGATATTCATTGCTCTGATTTTGAGGATTTTTTTGAAAATATTAATCTTTCCGAAAATGATTTTGTATTCTTAGATCCACCTTATGATACAGATTTTTCTGATTACGAAGGTAAAGATTTCACAAATTTTGACCAAGAACGTCTAGCTTACTCTTTGAAAAAAACATTAGCAAAATTTATACTAATAATAAAGAATACTGATTTCATTAATGGCTTATATAAAAATGATTTTAACATTTTGAGTTTTGATAAACAATATACATATAATGTGCGAAGCAGAAATGATAGAAATGTTGAACATCTGATTATTACTAACCTCTCGGTTTAAGACCGAGAGGTTAATTATTATCGTGATTTAAACACACAATTTTCATAAGATATTAAGTTGTTAGGGAAATTCCTGTGACAGTTTAAATTTCTACAACGTTGTTCATACATAGCTTCGCCAGGTCTTGTTTTTGACATGCTTAAATCGTAATCAGACAAATCGAATGCTGTACGAACTCTCTTCTTAAATTCTGTTAACGATATTTCTCCCTCGACTTCTAAAATCGTTTTCAAAAAGTCAATCAAATTATTTTCTGTGATTTCTCTTTTCATTTCACATTATCTCCTTTTATAAATCCTGTAGTTTTTCTTCTAAACCTGTTGTCTGAAAAGCATTTGCATAAACTGAAATGAAATCATCATATGTAAACTTGTGATGAGGAATAATTTTGTTCCAGAATGTGCGGTTGTTACAAATTGTATTGTCGCCAAGGATTTCTTCCAAATCGCTTTTGACCGCCGCAGAACACTCCCCATAACAAGTTGCGAAATAAGCAGAACAATTTATTAAGAAACTAAACAAACCGGAAAGTCTTTTCACTTCTTCGGCATTGCTTTCAGAATTTTTTGTATCAAGATTACCACCCATTTTTATTTCAAAAGCATTTGCTCCGCCTAATGTCCCATCTGCGCAATCAAAGAACAGTAAATCTACAGGAAGTTTTTTCCCGTGCACCTTGTTGTTTAGTAGATTGTTCATTGCATCATTAGCAATGCCATAAAACTGATATCTTTCTATATGTAAAGATGTAGAGCCGGCTTTTATTTTTAAACTTCTTTTTATATCTCTTTCAGATGAGTGTGTATCTACATAAATATATTGCCTATAAGGATTAAATCCTTTGTTCTGCTCTTCGACAGGCAAATCACAACTAATACTATATAATACACATTCGATATTTCTCGCCGCACGATCTGTGATATTGATTTCAACAACATTGGGGACATGTTCTGTTTTATATCTCATTCGTGCAATAAAGAAAATTATTCGTTGTAGTCTATTACCTAATTGTGAGTCAACACTCCGTCCTAATGCCATATATTTTTTAATGTTAGTATCATTGAAGATTAAAAATGGATTATTTTCTCTGTTGGCCATATTGCCTTGAAAATTGGCAACAACATTCAGTGCTAAACCATTTAATTCACTTAGCATTTTATTGTAGAGCAAATCCCTTGTTATTTCAGTCATTTTTATTTTCCACTCCATCTATTCTCTTTACAGCTGCTTCAAAATAGCTTTTTTCAATTTCTATTCCAATATATTTACGTCCACTTTTTAACGCCGCCACACCTGCTGATCCAACACCCATAAAAGGATCTAATACAACATCGCCCTCATTAGAAGCGATATTGATAATATGTTCAAGAAGCGCAACAGGTTTCTGAGCTGGATGCTTAGGATTGGATAGACGCTCTGGACGCATACATATAGGACTTTGAAAGAAGTTATGCATTTCGTTTTGAGTTGTAAAATTCCATTTGTGACCTTTGTTCCACATACACGCTATCATTTCGCAACTATTAAGAAATCCGTTCTTGAAAATTTTTGGTGCAGGATTGGTTTTATGCCAAACAAAAAATTGGAAAGTATCAAATTCACTATCAAATGCTTCATGCCATTTTCCGATAAGATTGTAGCTTGTAAAAACGAAAATATTCCCATCAGGTTTTATGATACGTTTGAAGTCTGCAACTAACGTAGAAGGATCAATCGGATTCAAGTCCCAGTCCGCAAGATCGTTATTTAACGCACTTCTCCCTGGCAGGTCAATATTGCCTGTGGAATACTGTGCTATATTGTACGGTGGGTCTGTGAGGATCAAATCAACACTATGGTCAGGTATTTGACTTAAATAATCCATACAATCACCGTTAACAACGGTATATTTTTTAGACTTAATTTTCTCTACTTTATACATGATCAACCATTAATGCACTTATCAATCATTTCGACAATGCGGTCATTTAACCCAATTTCTTCCAAAGCCTCTTTGTAAATTTCCTCAAATTCTTCAAAAGAAATACCGTCAGGGAGAATTTTTGTCCAAAGATTTTTGCCAATTAAGAACATCTCGGGATATGCCAAATGCTTTTTAACAGCACCTTTCCAAGTGTTTCCTTCTCCGTCCTTATTGTAGAGCGTAGCAAAATAGGCCTTGCAGTTATCAATACCCATATCCACATAAATGGTAAGTAGTTTTTCAACATTTGAAGGAGCATTAGAACTATCAAGATCTCCGCCAGCCTTAAGTTCCATTACATTCCATTCTGCACCGTCAAAGAAAGCCAAATCTACTGGCTTGGAATATATTTCGGTGGTACGATACTTTTCAGAAAGAGGAAGAAGATGTTCTTTGATACTGCTTTGAGTCACACCGCTTTCAACACGCTTTTTGCCTGCGCCTTTTGCCTCGTTATTAGCTCTAAAAGCAGAAATTTCTCCGCGAAGATTACCGTTATGTGTATCAACATCAGTAACAACAATCTGTCCCGATATTCTTGTTTCATCAAAATCGTGTGAAAGGTTTCGGGGGTTAACGATAGTGGGAACATTTTTTTCACCGAATTTCAGCCTTGCAATGCGCTTGGCACAAGTTTCAATTGCAAAACCGCTCTTGGACTCAAAGCTACTAACAAAAACCATACTTGCTGTTATATTTTCATCCATCTGACTGAGAAGAAAATTATTTACCTTTCTTTTGTAGTTGGCTGCAAAATCCTTTTCAATCAGATCGGTAAGTTTAGAAAATTCCTCAAAAACAATCTGTTTAATCGTATTTCTCATTTTTATGTACCTCCAAAGCACAAAATCTCATATTATATTCTAACATATTTCGTCAATTCTCGCAATAGCAAGAATAATATTATTATTTATAGGTGCGATGTATGCAAAAATTAAGTTGATATTTTACATAGGACTATCGTGATTACTTTTATACCATACAATAACCGACAATTAACTTTACTAATCCGCAGTTGTATGGTAAAATACAGAAAAACCTAAGAGGTGTTTTAAATGACCGATTTTAAGGATAGATACTACTCAATGCCTGAGATTTGTAAATATCTTGGTATTAGCCGTGATTCTGCACTGAAATGGATTGCGAATAAAGGTATGCCGGCACACAAGGTCGGCAAGAAGTGGAAATTTAAACTTTCCGAAATTGATGCCTGGGTAAATAGCGGACAAGCGGAGGAGTAAAAATGATAAATGGAATTGAAAAAGGCGCTTTTCATAAACTGTTCAATCGCGGCGGTTATGTCTTGGATTTTAGCACAAATGAATTTGATGTGTTTACTGCAGAAAGTATTGGCGTTCCGCTTTGTGAGAAATATAAAATGTCCAAAGGAAAGTCGCTGCTTGCATATTGTGAAGAAGCCACTGATGAGGAAATAATTAAACTTTTTTCAGATTTATTACAATACTACGAACTGAATTGTATGGACGGATGGGGAGAAGAAAAGAATAAACCTCTGTACGAGAGGTGTAAAGCCCTTGTCGAAAGAGAAAAAGGTAATATTATTATTGAAACACCCGCTATTGTTTGCGTTGATCGCAATTATATAATTGATATTTCTACAAGAGCAATTCGCGACGTGGAAAATGGTGAGTATGACAGTGCAATAACAAAATCAAGAACTTTGCTTGAGGAGGTTTTTTGTCACGCTATTGAAGCAAAGGGAGAAACTCCTTCTGATAGTGGGGATATAGGGAGATTATACAACAATTGGACAGATGCGTAATGAAAGCAGTGATTCACACGGTGTTGAGGATCGAAGAATTAATCTAAAAGAGCATCATGCTCGTCTATTTGTGAACGCAGCAATGACAATGGCGGATTTTATTTTATCTGTCGAAAAAAACAGTGAAGATGCATAGTAAATCTAAAAAGGAGAGTGATAAAATGACAGCTGTAATATATGCGCGATATTCAAGTGATAATCAGCGTGAAGAGTCTATTGAAGGTCAGTTGCGTGAGTGTAAGGCTTTTGCGGAAAAGAACGATATTCAAATCGTTGGTACATACATTGACCGTGCTTTCTCTGCCAGAACGGATAACCGCCCTGACTTTCAGAAGATGATAAAGGATAGTGCGAGCAAAAAGTTCGAGCTTATCATTGTATGGAAACTTACCGATTGGCGCGTGATCGTTACGATTCTGCACATTACAAAGCTGCACTCCGTAAAAACGGCGTTAAAGTTATATCCGCCACCGAGAAGATTTCCGAAGGCTCGGAAGGTATCCTTATGGAAGCGGTACTTGAAGGAATGGCGGAATATTACTCTGCCGAGCTTTCTGAAAAGGTTGTTCGCGGTCTTACCAAAAATGCTTACAAGTGCAAATTCAACGGCGGAACTTTACCGTTAGGATATACCATCGATAGTGAGCAACATTTTCAAATAGACCCCTTAGTTGCACCTGCCGTTTTAGAAGCATTTAAGTGTTACGCCGAAGGAGCTTCTATGACCGAGATTGCACAGGAAATGAATGCCAAGGGTTTGCGTTCTGCTTTCAGCGGTAAAATCGGTGTTGATATCGTAACACGAATGCTTAAAAACCGCCGTTATATCGGTGAGTTCAAATACCGTGATATTGTTCATCCCCGTGGTATACCGCCTATTATTCCTGACGAGTTATTTGACCGTGTTCAGCACCGTATGGCTGCAAATAAAAAGGCTCCGGCTAAACATAAAGCCGAAGATGAATATTTGCTCACCACAAAACTGCGTTGCGGTAAATGCGATTGCTTTATGGTGGGCGAAAGCGGAACGAGCAAGACTTCAACGGTATATCGTTATTACAAATGTGTTGGTGTTAAAAAGCACAGCGGTTGCGATAAGAAAACCGTAAAAAAAGATTGGATAGAAGACCTTGTTGTAAAGCAAATTGAAAAGGTGCTTTTTGATGATGCTCTCCTTGAAAAGATTGCCGATAGAATAATGGAAATCCAAGGCAAAGAAAATACGGTTTTGCCGATGCTCAGAAAACAGTATGCAGATATTCAAAGAGGTATTGACAATCTTCTTAATGCCATTCAGCAAGGCATCATTACTTCATCCACAAAAAAACGCCTTGAAGATTTGGAAAAGCAAAAGAACGACATATCCGTTCAAATCATTAAAGAGAAAATGTCAAAGCCGTTGCTTACAAAAGAGCAAATTCTCTTTTGGTTTCACCGTTTTCGTAAATACAATACTCGCCGTTTAGATCATAAACGCAGACTGATCGATAGCTTTATTAACACGATTTATCTGTATGACGATAAAATGGTGATAACATTTAACTATAAAGATGGCGCAGAAACTATCAGTCTGAATGAAATCGAAAACTCAGATTTGAGTTCGGATTTAACTGCATCCGCTCTGCCAAAGGAAACGGTCTAAGTAAAGACCGTTTTTTATTTAAAAGAATTTTCAAAAATCCCTTGCAATCTCATATTAATGGTGTTATAATTAAATACAATAAGTATTGTAAAGTAAGGAGTGGGAAGTAAGCCCACTCCTTTCTGTTTGCAACTGCGGTGTTATTGAGTGGTGTATGTTTATTGTATTGTATCGGCTTATACACTTGTAATCGGTCGGTTATAGCTTGCAACATTAAACTAACCTGTGCTTGATTGCTTTACGGTTGCTTACGGTGAAAATAATTTGCAACTGCGTTATGCTTTGTTGCAAACGCTCATAAGGAGGTATTTATGGCAAAGAAAAAAGGCGGTCTTACCGTGACTAAGGTTTGGGAGCTTTGCGAGCCTATTGTTAAGGATTTCGGACTTTCGCTTTGGGATGTGCGCTATGTTAAAGAGGGCGCCGACTGGTTTTTAAGAGTTTATATCGACAAGCCTGACGGCATTGATATTACCGATTGCGAGAATGTATCCCGTGCTATTGACAAGCCGCTTGACGAGCTTGACCCTATTGAGAGTGCATATTGCCTTGAGGTATGCTCTCCGGGGCTTGAGCGTGAGCTTGTGCGTGACGAGCATTTTATGCAGTTTATCGGCGCTGACATCAAAGTCAAAATGCTCCGTCCTATCGAGGGCATAGGCAGAGAATTCGGCGGCGTGCTTGACGCTTACGATAACGGCGAGGTAACAATCTCCGACCACGACGGAGAGAACCATATAACTATCAATAAAAAAGATGCGTCTTGGATTAAACTTGACGACTTTGATATGTAACTTCAGTTTATTAAAACAATTTTAAGATAAGAGAAAAGGATGATCAGAAAAATGAATACTAAGGAACTTTTTGCTGCTCTTGAAATGCTTGAAAAAGAAAAAGGCATTCCAATGGACTATATGATTGAAAACATCGAAAAAGGTATTGAAGTTGCCTGCAAAAATTACTACGGCGGTAATGACGAAGTGGTTTTCAAAATTCTTCCGGACAGAAATGTCTTTGATGTAAGACTTATGAAAACTGTTGTTGAAGAAGTTTTTGACCCTGATTACGAGATTTCGCTTGAGGACGCACAGAAGGTCCTTAAGAGAAAAGCAATCAATATTGACGATAAGGTTGCTATTCCGCTCGACCCTAAGGACTTAGGCAGAATTGCAATCGGCGCTGCGAGAAATACTATTCGTCAGGGTATCCGTACAGGCGAAAAGGGTCAGACGCTTTCAGAGTTCAAGAGCAAGCTCGGCGAACTCGTTACAGCTACTGTTGAAAGAATTGACCCTAAGAGCGGTGCGGCAGTTATCAGAATAGGCAAGAGCGAGGCTATGCTCCCTAAGAGCGAGCAAATCGGTCACGATAACCTCAAGGAGGGCGACCACATCAAGGTTTATATCGCTGATGTAAAGACAAGCGAAAAAGGTCCTCGTGCTATAATTTCAAGATCACATCAAGACCTTGTTAAAAGACTTTTTGAGCAGGAAGTACCTGAAATTTTCGACGGTGTTGTTGAAATCAAATCGGTTTCCCGTGAGGCAGGTTCAAGAACCAAAATGGCTGTTGTCAGCAAAAATCCCGACATTGACGCCGTAGGTGCTTGTATCGGTACAAAGGGCGCTCGTGTAAACAGCATTGTTGACGAGCTTGGCGGTGAGAAGATTGATATTATCGAATACAGCGATGACCCGCAGAAGTACATTTCAGCCGCACTTTCTCCTGCAAAGGTATTGAGCGTTGAAATTACAGACCTTGAGAACAAGAACTGCAGAGTAACTGTTCCGGACGGTCAGCTTTCTCTTGCTATCGGCAACAAGGGTCAGAATGCCCGCCTTGCCGCAAGACTTACAGGCTGGAAGATTGACATTCGTCCCGAAAGCGGTTTCTTCGGAGAAGATGAAGAGGACGAAAAACTCGAAGTTGCCGAAGATACAACAGCAGAAGATACACTTGAGCTTGACGATACATCAGAAGAGAATACAGAGGCGCTCGACCTTGACGGTGAGAAAACTGCCGAGGCTGATGTTGAGGATGACGAGAATACAAACGAAGAATAATTTTATATAAAATATAAATATATAAATGCAGGGAGGGATTTTATGACACAGAAAAAACAGCCGCTTAGAAAATGCACAGGTTGTGGCGAAATGAAAGAAAAGCGTGAGCTTATCAGAGTAGTAAAAGCTCCCGATACCAAGGACGAGAACGGCAATTTAACCGCAAAGGGCGAGATAAGTCTTGACCTTACGGGTAAAAAGTCGGGAAGAGGAGCGTATATTTGCCACGACATAAAATGTTTTGAAAAAGCGAGAAAGGCAAGACGGTTTGAAAGAGCGTTTTCCTGCAAAATCCCCGACGAAGTTTATGAACAGCTTAAAAACAGCTTGAAAGCGGACAGCTAAGGGAGGCAGTCGGATATGAATGACAGAATATTGTCGTTGCTCGGATTGTGCCGCCGTGCAGGAAAGCTTGTAATCGGAGCTGACCCCTGCATTGACTCAATGGCAAAGAGCAAGGCAAAACTGATTTTGTATGCAAATGATTTTTCGCAAAACAGCTTAAAGCCTGTTTTATTGCAGGCGCATAAGCAAAATGTTCGTGTACTTGAAGTAAACAGAACCAAAGATGAAATAAGTTTTTCACTCGGCAAACTTTGCGGAGTTTTATCGGTGGAGGACAAAGGTTTTGCAGATAAGCTTGCTATGCTTATTGAAGGTGAACAGAGAGGAGAATAATATGATAAAATACAAAGTAAGAGATGTTGCCAAGGATTTAGGCGTTAGTGTAAAAGAAATTTCAGATATTCTTGAGAAAAATTGCGGTGTTACAAAAAAGGCTATGGCTACTCTCGAGGAGAGCGAACTTAATATTGTTTTTGACGCCGTAACACAGAAAAACAATGTAGCAAATTTTGATAAGTTTTTTGCGTCAAGAAATAAAACCGCAGAACCTGCAAAGGCAGAGGTTAAAGCCGAGAAAAAGGCTAATAATAAAGACAGCAAAGACAACAAGCCGAACGGCAGAAAGAAAGACCGCAAGTCTGACAATAAGGACAACAAGGCAGAGGGCAAAAAGCAGAATAAAGTTCAGGATAAGCCTGCAAAGCAGACAAAGGCTGAATCAAAGGCTGAACCAAAGGCAGAGTCAAAGCCTGTTGAAATTACAAGCGAGGAAGAAACTTCAACCCGTAAGCGCAGAGTAATTGATACCCGTGCCGTAAATGTTGATGTTGAGCGTTACAACCAGAAGTACGATGACCTTGCAAACGCATCTTCAAAGATGAGAAGTACAGACAACACTGTTAAAAAGCAGAAGTTTACCAACCGTTCTCAAAAGCAGAAGGGCAGAAGACAGGGCAAGAGAGAAACAGAGCAGGAGCGTTTGAAGCGTATTGCGCTTGAGCGTAAGCAAAAGCAGATGACAATTCAAATTCCTGATGAAATCGTTGTTCAGGAGCTTGCTTTAAGACTTAAGGCTACAGTTGCCGAGGTTGTTAAAAAGGCATTCCTTATGGGTACAATGGTAACAGCTACCGATACAATCGACTTTGATACAGCGTCACTCATTGCAATGGAGTTCCACGCAAAGGTTGAAAAAGAAGTTGTGGTTACAATCGAAGAAAGAATTATTGACGACAGTGAAGATGACGATACAAATCTCGTAGAGAGAGCGCCGGTTGTAGTTGTAATGGGTCATGTTGACCACGGTAAAACTTCAATCCTTGACGCTATCCGTCATGCAAATGTTACAGCAGGCGAGGCAGGCGGTATTACTCAGCACATTGGTGCTTACAGAGTAGAAATTAACGGCAAGCCTATCACCTTCCTTGACACACCGGGTCACGAGGCTTTCACAACTATGAGAGCAAGAGGCGCACAGGTTACTGATATTGCTATCCTCGTTGTAGCTGCCGATGACGGTATTATGCCGCAGACAGTAGAGGCTATCAACCATGCTAAAGCCGCAGGCGTATCTGTAATTGTTGCTATCAATAAAATGGATAAGGTCGGCGCAAATCCGGAGAATGTTAAGCAGCAGCTTACAGAGTATGAGCTTGTTCCGGAGGAATGGGGCGGCGACACACCTTGTATTCCTGTATCTGCAAAAACCAAAGAAGGTCTTGACGACCTCCTCGAAATGGTAACACTTATTGCAGAAATGAAAGAGCTTAAGGCTAACCCTGACAGAGCCGCAAAAGGTACTGTTATTGAAGCTCGTCTTGATAAGGGCAGAGGTCCTATTGCCACTGTACTTGTACAGAACGGTACACTTCATCAGGGTGACATCGTAATTGCAGGTACTTGCGTAGGCAGAGTAAGAGTAATGGTAAACGATAAGGGCGAGAGAGTAAAAGAGGCAGGCCCTTCGGTTCCTGTTGAAATTACAGGTCTTGCAGAAGTTCCGCAGGGCGGCGATATATTCAACGCTGTTTCTGATGAAAAACTTGCAAGAGAGCTTGTTGAGCAGAGAAAGGCATCTCAGAAAGAGGAGCAGTTCAAGGCACAGACAAAGGTTACACTCGACAACCTCTTTGACCAGATGAAGTTGGGCGAAGTTAAGGAATTACAGATTATCGTAAAAGCCGATGTACAGGGTTCTGTTGAGGCTGTAAAGCAGTCGCTCGAAAAACTCTCTAATGACGAGGTAAGAGTAAATGTAATTCACGGCGGTGTAGGTGCTATCAATGAATCCGATGTAATGCTTGCCGAGGCTTCAAATGCAATTATAGTAGGCTTTAATGTTCGTCCTGACAGCGTTGCTGCCGCAAATGCGGAAAGTGCAGGCGTTGATATGCGTCTTTACAGAATTATCTACGATTGCATTGAGGAGATTGAGGCTGCTATGAAGGGTATGCTCGCTCCTAAGACAAGAGAGGTAGTTCTCGGCACTGCAGAGTGCAGAAATGTAATTAAGATTAAGTCCGTAGGTACAATTTCGGGTTCTTATGTAAAGAGCGGTAAGATTGTAAGAAACGCAGGCGTAAGAGTTATTCGTGACGGTATCGTAATTGCCGAGGATACAATCGCATCATTACAGCGTTTTAAAGATGCGGTTAAGGAAGTAAACGAGGGCTACGAGTGCGGTATCGGTCTTGAGCGTTTTAACGATATTAAAGAGGGCGACCTTTTCGAGGCTTACACAATCGAGGAGTATCGTGATTAATCAGTGATTAGCGGTTAGCGGACAAAGTGATGAAAATTGCTTTGCCGCTAATCGTATTATTACGACATAGCTGATTAAAAATATTAAATTATGGTTTAGCTGTGTATCGGTCGGGCATTGAAATTTAGCTAATGCTAAATTATCAGCAAAAGAACAAAAAAGTTTACTCAATTTTTTCAAAAATTGCGGGTTTGGGCAGCGCCCATACAATCTTCCGATACAACAATTTATCAGGCGCAAACAGCTCACTGTTTGGCTATCGTTAGATTGCATAAGCGGAAAGTATTTGTGGGCTTTGCCCACACCCACGACCTTTGAAAAGGTCGACCAAACTTTTATAATTGCTTGATAAAGCAATCAGCTAAACAATAATTTATTTTATTATTTTACTTTGAGTTACAGTGCTCCGAATTACGAATCACAACTATGGAGGATATTATGGCAGGACATAGATTAGAACGCACTACCGAGGATATAAAGCGTGAACTTACGGCTATTTTTCGTGAGCTTAAAGACCCTCGTGTGCAGCAGGCTTTTTTATCAATCATTCGTGTTGATGTTACTAATGACCTTTCTTATTGTACGGTTTATGTAAGCGCTATGGAGGGAATTGACCGTGCCAACGAGGCAGTTAAGGGACTTAAGTCCGCAGCAGGCTTTATTCGCCGTGAGCTTTCTCACCGTCTTACACTCAGATATGTTCCACAGCTTATTTTTAAGGCTACCGACAGCATTGAGTACAGTGCAAACATCAGCAGAATTTTAAATGACTTGGACATTCCCGAGGACGAGGTGGACGAAGATGAATCTTTATGATATTTCCGTTTTCCTCAGAGAACACAATAATTATGAAATATTAACTCATAACTACCCCGACGGCGATACTCTCGGCAGCGGATATGCGCTTTGTATTGCTCTTCAGCAGCTTGGCAAAAACGCAAGAGTAATTACCGCAAAGTTACCGCCAAAATTCGAGTATCTTACAGAGGGTGTGGAGGAGCAGGATTTTACCGCCGACTACATCATAAGTACAGATGTTGCGGCAGACAGTCTTTTAGCCCCCAATATGGAAAAATATCTTGGTAAAATTGACATTTGTATTGACCACCACGGTTCAAACTCCGTTACCGCAAAAGAAAAGTTTGTCGATAAGTATGCGGCGGCAAACTGTGAGATTATCTACAAACTTCTTATGCGTATGGGCGTAAACTTTACAAAGCAAATCGTAGACTGCCTTTATACGGGTATTTCTACCGATACGGGTTGTTTCCGTTATACAAACACCACTGCCGATACATTCAGAATTGCCGCAAGCCTTGTTGAGCTCGGCTGTAATTCGGCGTACATCAATAAGGTGATGTTTGAAACCAAATCAAAAGAGAAAATTATGCTTGAGCGTGAAGTTTACGATACTATCACTTATTGCGCAGACGGCAAGTGTGCGATTGTGTGGGTTACTCTCGATATGCTCAAAAGCCTTAACATCGGCGAGGATGAAATAGAGGGACTTGCCTCTATTCCTCGTCAAATTGAGGGTGTATTGATAGGCATTACTATGAAAGAAAAAGAGGGCGGATTTTTCAAAATTTCCGTTCGTACCAACGGCGATATTGACGCCGCAAAGTTCTGCTCAAAGTTTGGCGGCGGCGGACATAAGGCTGCGGCAGGATGTTCAATAAACGGCAGTCTTGAAGATGTGCGCAGTCAGCTGATAAAGGCAGCGGAAGAAACTCTATGAACGGTGTAATAATTATAAATAAACCGCAGAAATTTACTTCGTTTGATGTGGTGGCTGTGATACGAAAGCTGACAGGTCAGCGTAAAATCGGTCATACAGGCACACTTGACCCAAACGCAACGGGTGTGTTGCCCATACTTCTCGGCAATGCCACAAAAGCGCAGGATATAGTGCCGAATCACGATAAATCATATACCTCAAAATTCCGCCTCGGAATGACAACCGATACCCTCGATATATGGGGTGCCGTAACATCACAAAGCGATAAAACCGCAACCGAGGCAGATGTTTTATCGGCACTTGAAAATTTCAGAGGTGAAATCGAGCAGCTGCCACCGATGTACTCGGCAATCAAGGTAAACGGTCAAAGACTTTACGACCTTGCAAGACAGGGAAAAGAAGTTGAACGAAAGCCGAGAAAAGTTACGGTTTACAGACTTGAACTTAAAGATTTTGACGAAGAAAGCCAAAGCGGAACATTGAATATAAGCTGTTCAAAGGGAACATATATCCGAACAATAATTGACGATTTAGGTAAAATTCTCAAAACGGGTGCAGTAATGACTGCTTTGTGCAGGACGGCTGCGTGCGGCTATAACCTTGCTGACAGCATTACGCTTGAAACTGCAAGAGAATTAGCCGAAAAGGGAGAGATTTCAGAGCATATTATGCGCACGGAAACTCTTTTTGCAGGTTACCGCAAAATATATGTGTCTGACGCACAGGCAAAACGCTTTTCAAACGGCGGTGAACTTGATATGTCAAGAACCGCACTTGCAAAAGCAAAAGCCCAAGATAAGGAAATAATCAGAGTAAGCGACAGACAGGGAAAATTTTTAGGTCTTGGCATTGCCGATAACGAAAGCGGTCAGTTGAAAATTCTTAAATTGTTTTTGAACTGATTTTTAATATTCTGTTATAATAATGTTGAAAAATTCAGGTCAAGCCCTTTTAAAGGCTAACGCCGTTGTGTTCAAGCCGCCAAACAGCGAGCTGTTTGGCTATCGTTAGATTGCGTAAGCGGAAAGAATTTGTGGGATTTTCCCACACCCACGACCTTTGAAAAGGTCGACCAAACTTTTATAATTGCTTTAAAAAGTATTTTGCTAAACCATAATTGCCAAACTATTGACAAATAACCGATTATTAATACATTAAAAATTAATCCGAACGGAGAATAACTATGGAAGATATTAAACTTTGTCCATTTTGCGAAAGTCCTATGCTCATCGTAGATGACGGAAAAAACAACGGCAAACCGTACTACGAATGTTCAACCTGCGGACTTCGTTTTCAAATAAAAGGCTTTGACGAAAAACCTGTGGAGATTAAGGAATGAAAATTACAGTAGTCAACGGTCAGAGCCATAAAGGCTCTACATATCACATCGGCAAAATGCTTGCCGATAAACTTGGCGGCAAAGTTACAGAGTTCTTTTTGCCAAAGGATTTCAGTGATATGTGCATTGGCTGTACAAGCTGTTTTATAAAAAATGAACATCTTTGCCCTCATCACGCAAGGCTCGAAAAGCTGACAAATGCAATTGATGATGCAGATGTGCTTATTTTTACAAGCCCTGTTTATGTTTACCACACCACAGGCGCTATGAAAAGTTTTCTTGACCATTACGGCTACCGTTGGATGGTACACCGTCCTGAAAAGAAGATGTTTTCAAAGCAGGCAGTTTGTATTTCTACCGCAGCCGGAGCGGGTACAAAGTCAACCAATAAAGATATTGCCGACAGCTTTTTCTTTTGGGGAATACCAAAAATTTATAAATACGGTGTGAATGTCCGTGCCACATCATACAACGGAATCAGCGAAAACACTTTGAAAGCAATCGACAAAAAGACCACCGCCCTTGCAAAGAAAATCAAAGCAAAGGACGGCAAGGTGAAGGTCGGAATCAAGACCAAAGCCTTTTTTGAACTTATGCGTATAATTCAAAGGAAAAGCGATTGGAACGAGGCTGATACGGACTATTGGCATAACAAAGGCTGGGACGGTAAAAAGCGCCCGTGGAAGTAAGGAGTTTACTATGAGAAAATGCTTGATTACGGTTGATTATCAGGTGGATTTTGTAAACGGTTCACTTGGATTTGACGGTGCGGAAAAACTTGAAAATGTAATTGCCGAAAAAATCAAAAAATACAGGGCAGAGGGTGCAGACATTATATTCACTCTCGATACCCATCAATGCGATTACTTAACTACTTTTGAGGGCAGAATATTGCCGATTGAACATTGCATTGAGTACACAAAAGGTCACGAACTTTACGGAAAAATCAAGTCTATGGTTCAGCCAAACGACAAAGTGTTCAAGAAATGCACCTATGGCAGTGAGGCTCTGTTTGATTATCTAAGAAAGTGTGATTACAAAGAAATCGAGCTCTGCGGACTTGTATCAAATATTTGTGTTATTTCAAACGCCGTGCTTGCCCGAACCGCTTTGCCGAACGCACGACTGACTGTTGACAGCAATGCCACTGCCTCAAATGATAACGGTTTAAATACAGCCGCATTAAATGTTATGCGTGGACTCGGAATTACCGTAATTTAACTTGACAATAATTATAACTTGTTGTAAAATACTGAATATAATGTCATTTTGACATTTCAGGGTAATAGGTAGTTTGTCAGAAGTCCTTGTGGGCGTATTATAGGACTTCTGACACCGCCTATTTTGGTTTTATGATTTGTGCAACACAAATTTCGTATTATACGGAACATTTCAAATTTTTATCAAGAAATTTGAAAAAAATTAAAAAAACATTTGAAATTGTAAAACATATGTGATATAATACCAATGTTGCTTAACGCTGATCAAAAATTTAATATGCTGATATAGCTCAGGAGGTAGAGTGCGTCCTTGGTAAGGACGAGGTCACGGGTTCAAATCCCGTTATCAGCTCCAAAACAGAAATCCAGCAAATAAGCCATTATTACGGAAAATGGCTTATTTGCTGGATTTTTTGTGTTGCATTTATTTAATACAAATTGATTTAATTTAATATAAAATTGTGTTAAATTAATGTGGTAGATGACACGCAGATGACACGACATTTTAAAAATAATTTAAAAAAATTGAAAAAACACTTGACTTTTGACCTACAAAAGTGTATAATATAATTACAGTCAAGGGAGGTGAACAAAGACGAGTTAGGATTGGGCAAGCAAAGCCGGAAAGGACAAAGGTATGAAAGAACCAATGACAGATTATCAGTTCAAGACAATTCTTAAAATGGTACTTGATATTCTCGAAAGCAGTTCTTCAATTGAAGAAGCAAGAGAGAAAGTAAAAAATCTTCTCAACGAAGAAGAAAAGTAAAAGGCTCTGCATAAAGCAGAGCACATAAAGGTTATAAGGGTGGGCTTGCCACCACCCTTAATTCCAATTATTATATCATATTAAATTTCATATGGCAAGAGAAAGGAAGTTATTTTACGGCTTATATTAAAAAAACAGATAATCCTAAAATGGGTCGACCGAGTGCACAATTGACACACACTGTTAGATTGCGTATCACAAAAGAGCTTGACAAGAAACTTGAACAGTATGCAAATAAGCACGAAATTGGCAAGTCTACAGCAATTAGAGATATTCTGAATCTTTATTTTGCACAAAATTAAAAAAAAGAATAACGGCAACTATCCACCGACCAAAGCGAGTAGTTACCGTTACCGTATGACAGAGATAACTCTATCTTAGTGAATTATATCATTTTGAGTTACTTCTGTCAATTAAAAATTATTCGATAGGAGTTTAATTAATGAGAGTTGCGATATACATCAGAGTATCTACAACAAGGCAAGCAGAGGAAGGCTTTTCACTTGCAGCACAGCAAAAGGTCCTTGTAGACTATTGCAAGCAGCATAAATATATAATTCATCAAATATATGCTGACGAAGGTATCAGCGGTAAAGATGTGCAGCATCGTGACGCTTTTAAGACAATGTTGCAGGACGCTAAAGAACGAAAATTTCAAGCGGTGCTCGTGTGGAAATTAACAAGATTTACACGCTCTGTTAGAGATTTAATTAACACTTGTGATGAGCTTGAGTTGTATAATGTAGCGTTAATGAGCTATTCTGAATCATTTGACACATCGACTCCGTCGGGCAGACTTATGCGAAATCTGCTGGGTGTAATTGCTCAATGGGAGCGAGAAATCATTGCAGAAAATGTTGTGCTTGCTAATAGCGAAAAAGTTGCGCAAGGTCATTCTTTAGCGAGTTTTGTATTAGGCTATGATTTCATTGAGAAAGATTTGGTTATCAATGCATATGAAAGTAAAGTAGTACAGCATATTTTTGAATTGTATATAAAAAAGCAGAGCCTCTCCGCTGTTGCACGACAACTCAACAGTGAGGGATATAAGAGTAAGTGCGGTAATGACTATACTCCGCAATCTGTTTTAGTTATTCTATCAAACTGTACTTATTGTGGTTACAATCGTAGCAAAGGAAAACTTTTTAAAGGCAATCAAAAAATAATAATTAATGTTGAAACTTTCAATTTTACGCAAAAAATTATTGCTTCAAATAGCCAGGGGCGAAAGCGCAAGAAAAAATTAATACTTTTAGACTAAAAAACAAATTCCGCTGCAGTTGTTAAAAACTGCAGCGGAATTATTTTTGCGCTTTTCTGTTTCCATTTTCCTCAATTATGAGATTTTTGCCTGTTTTTTTAATTCGGTTCGGCTTATATTCGAGAATATCTGATACATTACAATTTAGTACTTCGCATATCCTGTCTAAGTGTTCTAAATTGATTCTGTCACACATCTCGTTGTAAATGTCGCAAATTGTTGACGGTCTAATGCCTGTTTTTCGTGCAAGTTCCGCTTGCGACATTCTGTATGTTCCCAAAATTTTAGACAAATGAATTTTAATCATAATAACGCCCCAAAAGATATTATATCCTAAAGCGTTATTATTTTATAATAATTGTTAGTTCGTAACAAAATTCGTTATAATTAATTCTTTGAATTCTTCACGATTTCCGCTTGTCGCAGACAAAAGATTATGTCTGCTTATGCCTTTTATGTAATAATCTTTGTATAGATTTCTGATGAACTCACAATCGTTATAAGATAAAATAAAACGACCTTTTATGTTATTTAAAACTTGATTTAATCGTAAATGGTCTTTTTTGTTGAAATTACAATAATTACGATTGTAGTAGCGTTCAGATTCCACATAAGGCGGATCAATGTAAAATACAGCGCCAGAGCGGTCATATGTTTTTATAAGGTTTTCAAAATCTCTGTTTTCGATTATAACTGATTTTAGCCTTTCTTTGTATGTTGGTAACTCATCAATAATATTGCATATTGATTTTGTATCAGTAGCAAACGAGTTTCGATTGCTGCCAAAACTACATTTAATAATGTATAAATATCTCGCAGCTCTCTGTAAATCAGAAAGTTTAATTTGATTTTCAATTTCATAACGATACTGATTAAATAATTCTCGTGATTGTAACCAATCTATTTCTACTTGCAATTCAGAGCAATTATATTTGATTTGCTTATACAAGTTGATTAAATCTCCGTCAACATCATTGAAAACTTCCATCTGACCCTTGACTTTTTCTTTGCCAAACAATACCCAGCCTGCACCGCCACACACCTCGATGTAACGGCTACAGTCTGTCGGTATAAGTGATATTATTTGATTTTTTAGACGACTTTTTCCGCCTATCCAACCGATAAAACTTTTCATTGTTTTACCTCCGTAATAATTATTTTATGGGGGCGTTATTACGGCGTTAACGCATTATTTATTCTGCTTCCGGTAAACCTGCAACACTCGTTAACAGCGAAAGAACTCCCGAAAGCACGCTTGCGGAAGCAACCGCCACCCAATTCACATCACTTAGCACCGCAGACACGCCGATAACCGAAATTGCAGTTTGAGCAACGGTTTTTACTGCTCTTACACCTGCACATTTTGCCCACGATTTCCAATTTGTTTTTTTCATATTATTACCTCCTTATTTTTGCTCAAGGTCCGCAATTCTGTGATTTGCGACCTTGATTTCTTCGTCCATAACAGCTGAATTTTTTTCAAGATTAAACACTCGCTCTTGCAAATGATTATATTTATCTTGCTTATGTTCAAGCTGATCTAACCGATACACTATAAGAGATTTAGTGCTTTCATTGTCTGCTTTGAGCTTTTTACGATTTGAAGCATTAATGAGAAGTTGACATATAATGCTACTGCTTGCAATGATTAATGATGTAATTATTTCTGTTGACATTACTACACCCCGTTAAGTCAAAGTAATCTGCAAGCCGTCAATCTTAGTGCCGAAAAGTCCTGCGTAACCGTCCTGTGAGCTGTCTTTTTCGGTGTTGTGCTGATATGGCATAAATTTGTTTTTACCTTGCTTGCGTGCTCTGTATGTAGCTTTATAGTCACCCACACCCGAGAACTCGACCTGAATGGCGTCAATGACTTTGCCAAGGATACCTGCGTAACCGTTATTGCTGTCATTGATGTCATAGCCGTCTACCCGGCCAAGCCAATCACCATTGAGCAAGTGCACTCTATACTTTATATCGCCTTTGCTGACCTTAACTGCAACGGCTGAAATAGCTTGTTTCTTTCGTCCTGCAATATTTGACAAGCCTTTAACCTCGCTGTACCACTTGCCGTCTGCGTACACACGATAAGTCAACGTTGGCTTTTCAACTTTACCACCAAGTTGTTCTGTAACCTGCTTAGCAAGGTTACCAAGGCGGTTATAAAGCCAGTCGCCCGGGCAAGCCTTGTCGTCAAACCACCTGTGAACGGTCAGGAGCATTTCGTCTGACTTAGTGCTATAATTTAAAGCCTTGTTTTTATCGTTAATCCACAGAAGCTTTTTCTTGCCGTTACGCTTGCAGATGTCAACGCAAAGCTCAACGAGCTTATTATAAACTTTATCGTTAAATGCGTAAGGGTGTTTAAGCTCGCTTGCACACTCAATAGTGACTGCTCTCTGGTCGTTACTGTTGCTTGAAGAACACCAAGAACGATTGCCTTCATCAACACAGAGGAGAACCCTGCCGTCTGTACCGATGCCGTAGTTACAGCTTGCTTCACTTTTTTTATTCATAAAAATGTTACCAAGAGTTTCAACCGAACACTGACCGACAACACAGTGAGGAGTAATGCGGTCAATACTGTGTGTTCTTGTTCCTGAATGGTTCGGGCTTAATTTTGTGTAGTTTACAAGTTTTGAATTACTCATAAAATTTCCTCCTTGTTTTTGTTGTTTAATATGTTATAATAAAATTCAAATAGATTATTTTGCTTGGTGATAATATGAAAAATACAATAAAATGGTTCTGCAAACTTCTGCTAAACAAACTTAGTAATATAAGAACAAAAATACTTGTTTCTTCTTTCTTTACAGGTTTGATATTTTTAGGATTAGGAATATACAAAAAGAATATGGGGCAAGATGTCACTTTTTTATCATATACAACATCCGTATTTTTCGCTATTTGGTGGATTTTAATGCCACTTACAGAAAAGCAGAAAAACAAAATGTTGCTAAAAACTTTCGGATATTGCATAATGACTTTTATAACTCTTTATACAATAGTTTATTGCTTAGAAGTATACTTTGTAATAAATCCCACAACATCACAATTAATTCTTTCTGCAATATTGATATTTGCAGTTGTAATCTTTTTTGTTGATGTTTTTCAAACATTGTTTCATATAGTGTTACCGCTTATAAGTAAGGCGTGGGGCAAACTTTCGTCAAAAGAACCAAGCCCATTTATGAATTTCATCAAGAATACTATGGCTGGATTAGTAACTGTTACAGCCTTTATCACAGCCATAGCTGGTCTAATTAAATTATTTATACCTTAAAAAATAAAATATAAATTCTATCAATGGAGTAACAAAGCGTTACTCCATTTTTTAACAGTTTGCTTTTGTATTATCAACAATTAAATGTCTATAAATCATCACTCTACCTCGTTTCCGTCAACTGTAACTTTCCAATCACAGCGCTCCGCAGGTGCAGAATACATCTTTTTGACTTCTGAAATATTAATACACTTTTCAATATTAACAGTGCTTGGAGTATCAGAATATGCGCCCTTGAGAGTTCTTGCTTGGATTTCCGTTCCACCAAAATCACAATTTCTGATTGTAATATTCGAGCCTGTTTTCATATGTAAGCCGAAGCTGCTATTATCTGCATTATCGTGATTTTGATAACCGACAGTGCAGTCTGTGGGGATAATTTTGCAGTTTTCAATCAATCCTACCTCACCAAAGCTGTGACCACATCCGAGCGCTGGAACCGTTGTTTTGCCAGAATAATCAACGCAATCCGCTCTGCCACCCCATTTAAATATGCAATTAGCGACTGTCCATTCTGTTGCATAACCTGTACCGCCCGATTCGAGATGTAAAGCGTAACGAATATTTTTACAATCAAATGTAAAACCTTTGATGTGAGTATGGACATTCAAATCAAGATGAAACGGACATTTTTTGATTATATCTTCCGACTTCAATGTAGACTTATCAAACCCTGTCGCACCGTCCCACTTAATTATTGTAGCCTGTGGATTGTATATATTTTCAGACTCATAATAGACATAGTCTTTCATCATTACCCCACGATAACCGATTAATTTTACATCGGACAAACCTGCGTATCTATCTTGCATATCTGTATATGCGCCAGCCATGACGATGATCGTGTAACGATTACGGTAGCTATTATCCGAAATGCTGTCATTAGCAGACAAAATGGAGTTAAATTTTGTTTCTCCAAATCCTTCGGTATTTTCGTTGTAGTCGTTAGAAACATACAAGTAATGCATCGTATGGTCGGGAGCTTGATACAATTCTGGCTTAATGCTTGACTTAATCAAATCGGGATTAGCATACGCTGTGCTTTTGTTGTTTTGCTCAATCTGCAAGTTACAAGCATTGTCTACGATTCTATCGGTAGCAATTGCTACTTTAATCGCGTCTATGATAATACTTGTAGTTGCCGTATATGTAGCAACTGCATTCTTGAAAGCACTTACTTCTGATAAGAGCCAAGATGAGCTGACTACCGTCTGACTATTCGCAGGATAGAACACACAACCACTATTGTTGATGTTATCAAAATTCTGCAACGATAAGCAATACGCTTTGCCTTGTTCAAGAGTAACCGCACGCTTGAGCTTGAGATAAAAATTAACCGCAGCGGTAGATGTGCCACTCAAGCTAATTTTATTGTTCTTGACTGAAATATTAACTCCGTTTGCCGTCTGTTCTGTGTCTTCAAGCGAAGTGAGATTAATGCTTGTAGATGTATTGAGCAAAGAGTCTTTTGCTATCATTTTTGCAGATGCGGTTTCGATTGCTTCTGATTTTGCTTTTGATATTTCAGCACTGACTTCTTCCTTGTTAGCTTTATTGTTGTTAAGATCTGCAATTTCTTTATTAAACTTTCTGTATGAGCCGTCTGCTTTTGATACATACCCAGCAGGTTTTGCTCGTTCGGCGATAGGAATATTAATTGTGCGAATTGTTGTAACTTCGTTTTCATCAATTGAACACACCCATACCTTGCCGTTACCTGCACTTTCGAGAAATTCATCAGGAATAACAACAGTTAATGATGAACCGTTTAATGTGCCCGTTGCTATTTGAGCGATTTTAGAATAAGGACTTTTAAAATGAACTTCTGTGTTTTCGTTTATGTCAAAACCGGATATTTTGAGCTTTTGACCAATATCGTATTGGTATAGTTTTTCTGTAGTAATTTCTTTAATGTCATCAAAGAAAAGTGCATCTGTTGTCATATTATCATTCCTTTATTTTATAAATTGTTTGATTAGTTATATTTACAAATGATTTAAAATTTGAATTAAGTTTGTATTCCGCTGCCTGCGGCTGTAATAAATCTATATCATATTCAGAAATGATAGCGTACATATCTGTTTGATGATTTTCACTTATGATTTTAACCTTTTGCCCGATTTCAAAACAGTCAAGTGTATCATCTACAATTGATAAATCTACAGCTTTTACACTTAAGTTACCTGACAGACTTATAATTTCATCAAGTTTATTTTTCGCGAGTTTGAGAAGTTCAGTAGGGGAGAGAACACCGTCAAAATTAATGACTTTGTTAATTCGTCCGTACTTTTTAACTGCATCATCATTAACTAAAAATTCATTGTTATTATTTACACTCACAATTGAGGTTTTGATCTTACCTCCCGTTTCTGTTTCGTATTCGCCGCCGAGGGGTAGAATTGCTGTTGCAAAATCATCAGCACATATTTTACGCTCAATGCTTGATAGATTTACAGCATACTTAATTTCTTGATTACACGCACGAGATGGTGTTGTGTCAAAGTGTAAAACATCTTGTTCAGTTGATAATGTTAATAATTCGTTGTTGTACTCAACCCACAAAAATCCGTTAAGTTCATTTATAAATTTACTTTTTATTTCGCTCCATGTATCGCTATAACTTGTGTTTTTACAAGAAAAATTAAGATTTCGTAATTTATCGCTCATTACAGTTTCAAAAAAGTGTGTATTTTCTGTTACTTGCTGATTGTGATTGTTTGTCAGTTGGTAAATCCAATTACCGAATTTTTGTGTCGGTTTAGTGCCGTCAAGACTTTTATATTCACTGTATTCGTATGGTTTTATAATACTGTCATTTAAAACTGCAAGCATACCTTCGCATTCAACAGTTTTAATGTTGTAATTATCTATTGTAATTGAATATACTCTTGATTTAAAAATGATTTTATCGTTTTTATAAAGGACAACTATTCCTACAAGCGTTTCTATACTGTTATAAGCTTCGTGCAGCGGACTAAGTTTAAATGTCAGAGAGCCTGCAGAATTGACAGCAGCGTGATACTCCGCAGTAATTACGTCGATTTTACCTGTTTCAAAAATTTTTATAATTGTGTTTTCTGTTAAATATTCGATTTTATATATTGTTCCCATTTAAATCCCTTTTTGTTTTTATTATAAAATTAAAAATGTCCGCAATGTTGTACAATTTTATAATTTTATACCAAAATAAAAAACAGCGCACACTCGAAGATGTGCGCATAAAAAGCAAAAACTTAATTTAGCTTAAATAACCGCAAACTAAAAGCCACTCCAAACGGGGTGGCTTTTCTATGTGTAAGATTGAAATGCAATCAGCTTGTTTTTATGGCTGCCAATGACAATTAGGACATTCTGGATTACCATTATAAGAATTTAAAGAATGACATTTAGGACATTCCCATTTATCGTCTGACTGTAGATTGTTATTGCGTTTCAAATGACAGTTAAAACATTCGGTTGCTTCCTCTTTGTTCATACAATGACATTTAGGGCATTCCCAATCTGTTGTTTGAGTACTTACCGAATTACCTGCGCCCAATTCTTCAAGATATGAAAGAATTTTTGCAATACCGCCAAAAACTAAGCATAACAATGCAGTTGCAATCCAACATCCTACCATTAGTGCAATATTAAAACTGCGTGTTACTGTTTCTGTATATATATCAGTATGTACAGTTTCAAAAAAAGCTCCTGCTATAAATCCTGCACAAGCTCCGCAAATTAATAATATTACTGTTAGTGCTGTGTAAAACTTACTGTTCATAGAATCAACTCCTTTGTTAAATAATATAACAATTGCTGTTAATTGTCAACAAATATTTTTAATTTATAGTTTTATTTCTGTGTATTCGATTTTGATTTTACAAGATGCTAAACCTTCAACAAAATTGCTGTCTATCATATGTCCTGTGTGCATATTAAATTCATTATCATTTGCTTGAATTGTGAATGTTGCTTCGTCTGTTATGTTGTACAGAATACTCGAATTATTATCAATATCAATTTTTAAAGCGATGTTACCTTCTGTTTCATTACCTTTTTTTTGAATGAAAGTAATTTTTGCAGTCGTTGCACGACCTGTGTTTTTTATTTTTAGTGTTTGATTGTTTCTTATAATATGAATTGATGTCGTGACTTCTCTTTTTATTTTAAAAGGTTCACAATCAAATGAAAGGACCACATATGCGTATGTAGCTTTTCTTTCTTCAACACTAACAAATAAACGACCTTTGTAATAGTAATTATTATCATATGTTGAATAAAGTTTAACATATTGTCCGTGATAATTGTTGAGTAAATCAAGTCTTTCGTTAATTCTTTTTCCTGCAATAAACACTCTGAATTCAATATCACGATTGTTGTAATGAACTGAACCATCAATGCTTTCTGTCAAATCTAATAGACCGTCTTTGCCAGGAATTTCAACTGTATATGTACGAAATTCGGGATTTCCGATTTTTCCCGATAAAATTACACTGTCGAATTCTTGATTAATAAATAATTCATCGTTAATGACTATTTCCCTGTATTGCATATTACCAACCTCTTTTCTTTTTTGTCGATAAATCGGCAAGTGAATTGTCATATTTTTTAGTTGTTGCTCCAACAAGCAAATTACTGTCAAGATACAGCTTCGGGTCAGGCAAGTTCTTAATTATTGAAATTAATTCATCAAGTTTGCTTGCGACAGATTTTAATTCAATGTTGTTTGTTATTTCGCCTTGAAAATCGTTTGCTTTTCTAAAATTTTGAGTTGCGATTTTTATTGCTTGTTCATTATTATTAAAATCTAAACTGTCGAGCATAGCCTGTGCCATTGATTCGGAACTTCGTTTAACTTTGTACTGTTTTCCGTCTATTCCTATTGATAATCCTTCCGCAAAAAAACCGCCGAGCTTTTTTGCTTCTTTTGAGGGGGAGTTGATGCCGAGAACTTTTTTAACTGCTGAAATAGCTTTATTTCCCATAGTAATTGCTGCATTTTTTACATTATCAAGAATAGACCCGTCAGAAATTCCGTTGATGAATCCTCTGACAAAATTTACGCCGGTCTGAAAAAGTGATATGCCGCTTGTTCCGTTTTTTGCTCGTTGTGCAATGTTACGACCCGAGTTGCCGACTTCTCCGTTTTTGCTTTGCAATCCGTTAATTAATCCCTGAACAGTATACACACCTCTTTTGTACATCTCTTTAGACGGAGAGTGCATATCCATTCCTGTTTCATATTCAGAGATAATTATTTCAGCCCATCCTTGGCTATTTTTCGCAAGTGCACCTTGATAATCTTTAGTACCCTCAACAAGTCCAAGCACTGTGTTTTTTCCGCTTTCTGTTGCTGCCTCTTTTAATTTATCCATTGATGCCCAAAGTATTTTACCATTTTCGTCAGTTGCTGAAAGAATATCGTTTTGCGAAATCATCTGTTGATTATATGCCATTAATACTGCAGCGGCATCAGAATAATCTCCATTCAGGACTTTTTGAACATCTATTAAATCATCGTTAGTCATTATTAATTTATTAATTTCACCAACTGATTCGTTATATTTGTCTTGTAAATCATCATATGCTTCACTTTCATCTTGTAATGTTTCCAAAAGTTCAATGCCTTCTTTATAAAAAGCATCGTTTTTTGCTCCACCTCCATAGTAATAATTTTCGAGTGTTTTTTGTGTGATATTTCTCTTTTTTAGAAAGTCATCTAATTTCTTTTGTGTGCTCTGTATTTCACTGTATTTAGATTTCATTTCCGTTTTGATTTCGGCTGTATTTTTATTTGCTGTAATTTTAGCTTTGGCATTTTCAGTTTGTAATTCTGAAAGTGCAGATTGATTAGCAAGTTTTTGGTAATCATCAATAGTTTTATTGATTTCTGTTCTTATTTCGCCAAGATCGCCTTTAAGGTTTACTTTACCACCATCACTTATTTCAACATATCTATCCCAAGTGTCTTCAAAGCCGTCAATGTTATCTTTAAAGTATGTAACAATTGTTTGCAATTGTGATTGTTCTTCTGGGGTTAATGTAGCTTTACCGAGAAGTTCGTCCAATTTAGCTTGATAATCATCAATTAAAGTATTGTCAGTATATAAATTATTAATACTGTCTAAAGTGTTTTTTAGAGTGTCTGTAATTCCTTGAGTTGTTTCTTCAAGTTTTTCTTTTGCTTCGTCAAGTTCAGCGCAAAATTTTCCCGCTTCTGAATTGCTCCACTCTAATTCGTTATATGTCTGTACTGCAGATATAAGCCCTATAACAAGCGTTGTGATAACACCTATAACATTTAGTGCCTGTGCTGTGTTAAGTCCTTCTTGAGCCGTTGTAGCGATGTTTGTAGCTGTTGTAAGCGTTTTGTATGTTCCAATTAAATTAGTAATACCTGTTGTAAGTTCTCGAGCTTTTTTAGCACCCCATACAATTGCTACTTGTTTAGCAAGTCCTTCTATTATTATCTCTAAATCGTCAAGATGTTCTGATGTCCAACTTATCGCTTTTTTTGCAGTAGGATACAAATCTTTACCGATCGGGGATATTATATCGGTTTTGATAGTTCTGCCAAGACTTTCCCAATCAGATTCTATGTCGCTATATTTAATATCTTTAATATCTTGCATTGATGTTTTTGTTTTATCTGCAGAGCCTTTTACATCCATCAATGCCTTAACACCGTCAATGCCTAAGTCTTCCCACATTGTGCCGAACAAGTCAACGCCTGCTTGGTTTTGGGCAACTTGATCGTCCATATCAAACAGTGCTTGCAAAACTTCGTCGGTTGCTTGCCTTGCACTTTCTCCGCCGGCGGCAAACTTTGCTTGCAACTCTTCAATAGTGCCTTTTGCACCATTACCAGCTGATTCTAAAATTTGTAATTTTTTTTTTGCTGTTTCAAGAGCTGAACTGTATTCTGCTATTTTGTCTGCGTTCTTTTGCTTTGTTAATTCACTTGTTTTTTCGTTAAATCCAGCTTGTTCAGCTTTTGCATACGATAGATTTTGCTCAAGTTTAGCTATTTCATCTTTTGCTTTCTGTATTTCTTCTGCTGATGCTTTAACTCCATATCCAAGTAGGTTAAAGCCTTCTTGGGTTGATGTAGAAGTGTCTTTAACTCTGATTCCAAACTCTTTCATTGTATCACCGAGTTTATCAACACTGAATGTACCTGCTGCGGTACCGTTTTCAAGTGAGTTGAAAAATTCTTCTGCGGAATATCCTTGCTGCTTATAGTGAACAGAATACTCATTAATTGAATCTAATAAGTCACCGTTTTTATTTAAACCGTTTTGAGCGCCTTGAACAATCAAATTAAACGCTTCATCAGCAGATATACCAAATTGATCTATAAGCATTTTAGCAGCTCTTAAAGTTTCTGTGTAGTCAAATCCGAATGTATCTTCAAGTGTAAACAAATTTTCAACTACATCTTGCAATTTTGTATCGTCTAAATCGTTTAGATTTTGCTTAATAAGAGCGATTGCTTCTGCAACATTTTCTTGGTCTTCACCAAAATTATTTTTATAAACGCTTTCGATTAGTTCTTTGTATTCTTTAACTTCGTCACTTGATAATCCTGTCAACGCTTGCAAGTTGTTTGTAGCTTTAACATTATCATTAGCTGAACCGATAGCAGTTGCTGCACCTGCAACAAGTGTTCCGCCAATTGCCGAGGCTTCCGCAATTGTATCTTTAAAAACATCTTTTAAGTCACTTGCAGATTGCTTAACATCATCAAGTTCTTTTTTAGTTTCCGACATATCTTTTTTACCGAGGTTTTCGGCTTCCTTGCTTGCATCGCTTAAAGCTGTATCGGTGTTGTCAGCTGATTTCTTTACTTTATCAAGTGCCTCTTTTTGTTTTTGCAAATCATTTTCAGCTTTAATTACTTCTCGCTGAAAATTTCTGTAAGTTTCCTCACCGATTTCACCGCTTTTGAATTTTTGATTGACTTCATCTTGTGCTTGTTTAAGAATATCAAGTCTTTTTGAACTTTCCTCAACCTGTTCTGTAAGTATTTTTTGCTTTTGAGCAACTAACTCAACATTTGTCGGATCTAACTTTAACAGTCGTTCAACCTCTGATAATTCACTTTTTAACGACCTTGATTTTTTGTTACTTTCTTCCATTGCTTTGTTAAAGTTAGATGTATCTGCACCGATTTGAACAGTCAAGCCTTTAATTTTTTTATTAGATGCCATAATCAATTACCTCCGAATTGCTTTCTTAATGATTCTCTGTCTGGCTCTTCGCTTGCAAAGCAATAACATTGTTCAAGATAATCTTTACCTTTTTCAGTTTGCGATAATTTATAAACATATGCGTCTTTACGCAATATTAAATAGTCAATATATTTCAAATTTAAAACATCTGTAATTTTCATATTTGCGTAATCGGCAACAGCCTTATCCGTTTGTGTGAGAATGTCGAAAGAATAACTGTCATCTTCAATTTCTGCACAAGGAAGATAGGGGAGAGAATATTTTTTATCAAGTTTTGTCAGTGATTTAAATAGCTGCACAAGTGCAATAATCAAATCATCTACAGAATATTTTTTTATAAGTTTTTTGGCTGAAATCTTTGTTATTTTTGACATATAATCATAAAATATGTTAATTTCAAATTCATTTGCGGTATTATTAAGTATTTTCTGTGTGATTTTAAAAATTGATTGCCCTTGTTTAACTAAATACAATTTCGGACATTCAATCATATTAAATCCTTTAATTTCAAAAGCTGACATTTTATTTCCCGTCAAGTCAAACATTAAAACACCTTCTAAAAAAGCCAGAGAAAGACCTCTGGCTTTTTGTTTATTTCAAATTTTTTATACGGCTGCTTTTTCTGCAGAGGTAAGTTCTTCATAATAATAAATAAGAGTACCTTCGTCATCGCAAGGCTCTGCTTTGATTTCTGCATCAATTACAGAAGCCGAATCTTTCGAAAAGCTGAATGTGCAACCTGCGCTGTTCTTGCCAACAATGAGAACAGTGATGTCACCGTCTTTCTTGTCTTTGTGCTGAAATGCCCAAACATATGATGTTTCATCAGCGTTTGTAATACCACCGATTTTTGTGAGGTAATGATTTCCGTCCTCCGTTGTTGAAACTCTTGCAGTTTCAATAAGATATTTGAGTGTATCCCCGCAAAAAGTCATAAGACCTGCTTTTAAAACCGCATCTTCTGTTGTAATAACCGTTTTACTTACAAGACCAAGGTCGTCTTTTTCAGTTATTGTTTCTTTTGTGTATTCAAGAGTTGCACCGTTTTTAATGTTTGAAAAGCGGTTTTCTTCTTTGCAGATTTCAGAAAGTTCAGGAAGTGTTCCGCTGAAATCCATTCTATACAGACTGCCGCTGCCTAAAACTATTCTTTTCTTTTTCTTACTCATCTTCTTGCTCCTTTTCTGTATATGTAAATTCATATACCGTTTGATAATATTTTTCTGATTGCAGCCAAATTCGTTCAAACTTTGTATAATGAATACCGAGTTTTTTTAACGCTTTTTTAATGCGCTTTTCAGCGGCTTTATCAGGCTTATTAAGTGCATAGAGCTCTATGTCGATTGTGTGAGTTTCAAGTTCACAATCAAAATCAGAGCCGTCAGTTTCGACCTCATCTGAATAAACACAAAAGGTTACCGCAGGAGGATTTCTGAAAACAGTTTCTGTATATGTTTTGTCTTTAATAAAGCCTGCAGATGTTAAGATTTCGTCAATCATTTCTTATAACTCCTTCGAGTTCTTTCTCGTATTCAGTTGCAATCTCTTCATATATTTTAGAAATGAAATGCGTTCCCGGTGTTCTCGTTCCGTTTCGGTTTTGGTGACCGTGCTCAAGCAGATGTGTTAATCTGTAGTTTGGGTCTTTAACGTACCAAGTGCCGATTACTTCATTTACCGCATTTGTTTCTGTTGTACTTGAAATGCTGTCAGCAAAATGTTTTCGTCCTTTAATCTTGCTTTTCGGTGCTTTTTCTTTTGTTCTTTTCACGAATTTAGACATTGTCTTTTTTGTGATTTTAAAAGATTTTTCTACAATTTCATCTGAATAAACTTTAAAAACTTTTTGAATTTCTTTTTCTATGTCGCTTGCTTTCACACCTTTAGCCATTTGCGACACCTGTTAATTTTACAGTTTTGTGACTTTCCATATAATCATCATAGTCGTTTATATAAAAGACTTTATTTCTGTAAATAATTCTGAAATTCTGAAAATTGCCGAAAATCTGTTCTAAAGCTGAAAAGTAACGCACTTCAAAAGTTAATGACATACCTGTTCGTTCAGCGCCGTTTTCAGAGAAATTTTTTGCACTCGTTTTGTTGACTTTAGCGTGAAGTTGGAATTCTTTTTCGTATTCGTCAGTATCACTATTGAGTTTTTCGATTGTGATAGGTTTATCAAAAACCATTCTCTTCACGCTCCTTTTCAATCTCAAGTTTGAGTTGTTGTGCAAAGTCGGCTGTCAACTTATTAACACTTGCATTGCTTTTAGCTGACAGTGTTCGAGTGTCGTATAAATCAGCGACTACCCTTAGAGCGAGTTCATGCACTCGCTCATCGTCTTGAGGATAGTTCTTACCGATAGCCCCTTGAAGATATTTATCCGCTGCATTAATGGACCGCTTGATGTTTATTGCTGACATTTCATCGTATTCATCAATGCCTAAAAAAGCATTAACATCATTTATAGTAATAAACATAGCTTATACCTTTTTTCGTCTTATTCTGTTACAGTGTATTCACAATAAACGAATGCGTCATTATCCTTAAGCTTTGTGTCATCGCGCATAATTCCTCTAAAAAGAGTTAGATTCTGCGAGAAAGCATTTAATGAACCCACACTTGCAATGTCGCTACCCTTAATTTCAAGTGACTGGCGGTCAAATCTCTTTATAGCTTCATGTAAATCACCTACAACAAAAGGAATTTTCTTGCCTGTTGTTTTGAGAACGCTGTTTGGGACATTAACAATCTCAATCACTCTTGCACCAACAGAAAGTTGAAGTTTCTTAGGTTCTGTTGGAATAGGATTGAGAAGAGGTCTGCCATTTGTATCAACGAGATTGTCAAGAAGATCTACACCGTCGTCGTTAGTGTATATTTTACTTGTGTCTGCATACGCAGCACCGAGAGTAACGTTGACTACTTTCTTAAGACCTTTGACAACATCAGTGATAGCTGTCTTTGTTTTTGTTGCAAGAAGAGTGAGAACATCATTATTGATAGTTGCACGTCTGTTTTTTGCAAACCATTCAACAATTACATTTTCAATATTTTCTGCTGTATCCCTAAGAAGAGAATTTGTTATAGCAAGAACGCCGCCTTTATCTGTGATTTCAAATGTCTGCTTTTCAAATTTCGGTTCAGCAATTTCAGCAAAATCACTACCTTCGTCAACCTTTGAAAAACCTGTAACGTCTGTTTTCTTCTGATAAATTCTTGAACCTTTTGCGGTAGTAACATTTTCCTTGTCAATATAATCTTCAAAACTGAAATCAGCTGTTTTGTACTGATTAATTTTTGTCTGAATATCCTCTGGGACAGTGTAACCGCCGTCGTCGTTCACACCCTCTGACAGCTTTTTTGTTGCAAGAAGTTTAATGTCATTTGCGAACTTCTCTGTTGAGTTTGTTTCTTTTCCTTTTTCGCTTTTGCGTTCGTCGAATTTCTGACCCGCTGCAATTTTATCATTTTCAAGTGCTTTCTTTTCTGCTTCAAGTTCAGACTTAAGTATTTCAATTTCATCAAAAAGTGCATTTGCTTTCTCAATGTCCTTGCTTTCACCGTCAAGGAAAGACTTAGCCTGTTCGTTTTTAGCCTTAATTACCTCAAGTAATGCTCTGATTTTCTTATTCATTCTGATACCTCCGTAAGAATATAGTTTTCATTTACTTTTACTTTCAAAAGTAAATTTTTTGCGTTTTCTGTAACCTTTTTTGATGCTTCAAACATCTTTTCGAACGATTTAACAGTTCCGGCTCTTGGTTGAGCAGGAACTGCAACGAAAGAAAGTTCGTATGCTTCTTTGCAACCATCGATAACCAAATTGCAGATTTTTTCTTTGCCATCGACAAGATATTTTCTGCCGTTGTAGTGATGACAGTATTCTTTCATATTGTCTGCTCCGCAAATATTACAAATCAACTTTTCTGGTAAAGTGGACGTCGAAACTTCTTTGTGAATACCGCCTGCAATATTTTTGATTAAATTTGCATTGCTTGCAGTTTTAATCATATAGATTTTTGCAATAAGTTCAGCGTGATTTTCGCCGAGCTCTGTCTTATCTTCACTCGTTATAATTTCAGTGTCATAAACCCGAGCAATCTGTTTTTCCGCTGCGCCTGTGTGGTCGAAAATAAAAGTTTTCCCCATATACAAGGATTTGAGGTCCTGCAAAGCCTTTAATGTGAATGGCATACAGTTTCTATCGTCTTGCTCATTATCGGCAATCATTGCTTTAAAAACAAACACATCATCCGCAGTCACGACGGATAAGGTGTGTTTGTTGATTTTAGCAAGTTCTTCATCACTTAACTTTAGCGAATTGATATTTACAGTTTTTTCAATAATTCCTTTCATTAGCTTTTTCCTCCTTCCTCGTGGTTTGGCATATATTGAGCACCTACAGCCGTAATCGGTATGCTTGCACCGTTTCCGACGAGGACATCTCCGCCTTCACGATTTGATAAATCGAGCTTTGCTCTTGCTTCGTTTGGTGTCATCATAAAACTGTTGACTGCAGTAGAAAGTGTTTCGACTTTGTTTCTGAAATCAGCTCTTAAAATAACATCAACATTAAATTTAGCGTAATATTTGTCGCTTGTGATTAATTTGTATGTTATTTCTTCTTCGTATTGCTTTATGATATAGAGCAAAGTATCGACTAAAAATGATAACTGTTGACTTTCAGCGCTTGCGTAGCTTGATTTTGTATAATCGCCAATTTGCACAGGCTTGATTCCGAAAGCGGCTGCGACTTGCAAAGCTGAATACTGTTTTAATTCTAAAAATTGATTTTCGGACAGCCTTGTATTTGCTAAGGTTTCCATTTTTGTACTGATTGGCAATGGAATAACATTTTTAATTCCGTTTTTTTCGTACTTTCCGTCAATAAAATTTTGAATACCTTTAGAAAATGTTTTTACAAGGTCGTCATTTAAATCGCCTGTATAATAAACCGCTGCTTTGCCTGAAAAGCCGTTATCATATAAATTGTTTATCATCTTTTGACTTTTTATATTTGCATTAATTGTTTCTGAAAGAACTGTTTTAACTGCTTTTCCTACAATACCGTCATATGTTGCTGAATTTCTAAAATGCAAAACTTCATCAGAAGATAAGATGTATCTTTTCCCGTCATTACCTGCATAGATATAATAGACATCGTCTACATCGCGCAAAATGTGAGCATTATCATACCAAAGTTCAACAGCAGAAGAGGGGAGAGGGTAAAGTTGCATATCTCTGCCGGCACCGACTATCATTGCGTACGCATTGCCATAATGATTTCTGTTGAATTCCATTGTGCTCCAAAAAAACGAAGCTGGCATATATGCATTCGGTCTGTCGTGTAAAACTTTCCAGAGCGGATGATTATATTCTTCTCTTACGCCGCCTGTTGTAGGATGACTAAGAACTTTTAACGGCATTTTACCAATTGCTTCACTTAAAGTTTTTAGACATGCATAATATGTAGCGTTTGACAAAGCACTCTTAGGAGTATTTTCAACATCAATTCCGAGAAAATCAGCAAGTTGATACCATCCGTCAGTATTTTTCTTTGTCTTTTTAGCTTTCCAACTGTTAAAAAAACCCAACTATAGCCACCCCATTTCTTTGATATATTTTTCAATTTCAGCTTGTGAATTAATAATTTCGCTATTTTTATTTTTCATAACTAAATAATGAGAATCAATACAAGCATCAACAGGATCAATCCTGTTTGTATTTTTGAAATCCCTTTTTTCAATTTTGATTTCATCAAAGCTGTTTTTAACCGTAACGGCGTTTGCAAATGAATATTCAAGTAATGTGTTTTTTGCATTATATCTGATTTTGCCGCTTTTAATTAAAAGCCTTAAATCAACAGTAGCATCGTTTAAATTCCTTGCTGATTGTGTTATTACAAAAACATCACATCCAAAATCTTCAAGTTCGGATAATATTCCGTCTGCGTTATGCGGATCAATTCCAATTCCTCTGAATTTTAAATTGTATTTTTGTTTAAGCCTTTTTAAATCTTCAATGATAAATTTGTAATCGTTTTTGTAATCACTGTCTGAACCTGTAACAGTAATTAAACCTTCTTGTTCCCATAAATCGTAAGGAACAAGGTCACTTTCGAGATGTTCTGCAAAGCGACCACGGGGCATATATGAATGAGAATCAAAAAACAAACTTTCTCCTGCCAAAACTTCTATTGAAAATGAAGTCAAGTCACCACCTGATGAAAGGTCAAGTCCTACATAGCATTCATAACCTTTATAATTTTCAAGTGATTCTTCAATCGCACATTTTTTCAGGTCTTCCGGACTAATGTAGCTATTGTCACTGTTTGTTGCCCACATGTTGAGTGATTTTACAATGTAGTCTATTTTTTCTTGACCGCCCATATTTTTTGCTGTTTCGGCTTCAACGAGAATGTTTTTTATTTTTTCTTCATCACCGATATAAAGAGGGTTTGCTTTCAGTATGTTTTCAAGTTTGTAGATATTGTCACCGTCATCAAGAGTGAAAATGTCTACAAATATGTCATCTGCAACAATTATCCCTTGCAAGACTTTAATGCAATAATCATCAAATTCTTTACAAAAGGACCGAGGATTTTTACCCCGTGTGGTAATAATCGATAAAAGCGTTTCTGGCAAATTTCGTGTGCCTTTGTACAAAGCGGAATAAATGCTATTATCTTTGTGCTGATGTAATTCATCAAGACTTGTAAAAATAGCTCTGAATCCGTCGTCAAGACCGCCTTCTTTTGAAAGAGCTTCAATCTTGCAGCCTGTATTCAGAGCTGTAATAGTTGAAATGTAATCTTGAATTTTAAAGTATTCTTTTAAATCATTGTCAACTTCAATGAACTTTCGCATTTCATTCCACGCTATTTTTGATTGTCTTTTTTTCGTTGCAGCGGTAAAAAGCAAACCGTCTTGATAGCCCGAAAAAGCAGCTATGTACGGACCCATTATTCCATTTTCAAAACTTTTTCCGTTTTGCCTTGCAACTGATTTATATCTTCGCCGAAATCTTCTGTAACCGTTTGTTTTTAACCAACCAAATGTACAGCCTAAATCAAATATTTGTGATGGAATGAGTTTAACCGGCTTTTGCTTAAAGCCTTCTTTGATTGTTAATGTTTCAGCAAATTTGAGAATATTCTCCGCTGCTTCTGCATTCCACACATATTCGAAATCCTCTGTGCCTTGTCGTTTTAAATCATTTAAATGTCTTTGGCAAGCTAAAATGTGTAATTTACAACAGTATTTTACTTGATTGTTTACGACAGCTTGAGCATACTCTGTTACTCTGTCATTCATAAGTTTTAACCAACTTCGTATTTTGCAAACTTGTTTTCTTTAGCTTTTTCTGCTGTTTTTGGAACAACAAGTTTACAACGGCTCGAAATAGTCATTCCGAGGTCAACTGCACATTGACGACATTGTTTAAAAGCTCTATCTTGATTTTTATAGTATGCATCAAGCACATAAGGGTCTTTGATTACTTCGGATTTTTGGATTTGTTTTGATAATTTTACATACATTTCATACGCAATAACATATCGAGCAATAGCATCTGTATCTGTTATATTTACAATTTTTAGTTCTTTTAATTGCTCAACAATTAAACAGAATCTCTCACGCTGTTTTTTTGTTGTTAAACATTCAGGCGGTGAGAGATTATCGCATACAGGCTTAATTTCGTTGTTTTCTCGTTCGGCAATTTCTGCTTTTGTTAAATGTTTTTTACCTTTAGCTTTTAAAAGTTCAATAGGTTGTCGTTGTCCTGCCATAATCTCACCTCCTGATTTTGAACGCCGTGGGGAGTTTTTTCTACAAAAAGGTTACCTGCACCGTTTCCTTTTTGGTTGTCGTGAATTTTTTTGACTACCCCTTACCGTTTTTTGGTAAAAACCGACGGTGCTTGAGATTGTGACACTTTGTACAAAGTGATTGTGTGTTCGAAAAATCAAGTCGCATTTCCCAACCTTCATCGGTTTGAATTGGTATAATATGGTCAACTTCATTTGCAAGTTGCCCACACATCTTACATTTATATTTATCCGTTTGAAGTCTTTTTCTTGCAGTCATCCGCCAAGCTTTTGACTTATAGAAATTTTTATATTTTGGATTTCTTTTTTGATTGTAACCAGCAGATGATTTTGCTTTATTTTCTTTTGCTTTTTCAATCGCAATCGTTTTGCATTTGTTGCAATACTTTTCACCGTACGGTATAAAGGCATTGCACATTGCGCATTTTTTTAACAGCATTTTGACCTCAAAAAAAATAAGACTATAAAGCTTTTAAACTCTATAATCTTATTTTAAATCTTATTTTGTCCGCAATGTTGTACAAAGCAAAAATATTTTTTATTTTTTTATGTTGATGTCGAGTAAAAAATCAGCCGATACATTAAGAGCCAAAGCTATTCTTTTTATTGCAAAAGCACTTGGTTGAGTCCCGTTTAAATAAGAGCAAATTGATGTTTTTGAAATTCCAGATTTTTCTGAAAGTTTTCGAGCGTTAATACCTTGTTGACACATTGTTACCTGTAACTTTTTTGAAAAGCTTAAATCAACCCTAAAATGTTGTCCCGTCATTGTTATCGACTTCCTTTCTACTTTCGCTTTCGAAAGATTTAAACTCATTACATTGCACGCCTTTCGAACTTGCCGGGCACATCTTCTTTCTTCTGCAGCACCAACAAGCACCGAGAGCAACATAGTGTATGTAAATTTTACTATCTTCTTTTTTCATTGACAACCATGCCTTTCTCTGTGTAGTCACGTTTGAATGGAAGCTTGAGCTGGTCAATAACCACTCTGTCGAGATGTTCCCAAAAGACTTCGTCCTCACTCGAATGTTTAATAACCTCGGTCATTTCTTTGAGGGCTTTGTTCAATCTATCGTGACCAAATCCGAAATTCTGATTCAGTACAAACATCATAGTTTTGAAAATTCTACGAGTTATGTCCTCGTTTTCTTTGCTTCTGACTTTGTTATATTCGTTATTAACAAGTCTGAGAATTTCTTTTTTCGCTTCGCGCTTGAAATTCATCGGCACTCTTGCTTTCATTCCAAAACCTCCAAATCATTAAGATAATCAGCCACAATTTGAAATGCTATCAACATACCCTCGCTTATGTAATAGTTTCTGTCCTTTCGACTTTTTCTGTTGTTAAGACTGTCCAACTTGTCCTGCTCGCTTTCTATGCGGTCGGATATTTCAGCTTTTAATTCGTCAAGTGTCATTAATTTTCACCCTCCAGTCTTCTTTCAAGCCGCTCAATCTTTTCCTGTTTCCATTTATTCACTTCTTTATCACATTGAAACATTATCTTGCATTGTTCAAGCATAATTTCAACATCTGCAATTTCTTCAAAAATGTTTTCAAAAATTTCAGAGTTATCATCAGTGAATTTAGATGTAAGAATTTTACACAAAGCCTGCGACAATTCAGACAACTCTTCGACCGTCTTTATCATCTGATTTTCCACACGGTATGTATTGATTGCTTTTTGTAAAATTTCTTTTGATGTCATTGATTTTTATTCTCCTTTCATCAGTTCCAGATTGTCATAGATGTTGCCGATAGCAACGGAGCGTTCGCAAAAGAATAAATCTAAATCGTCAACCACATTAGAGCTTGCTTCTCTTACTACCCATTTTCCGCCAAACCACAGAACTTCATAATTAGTAAGTCCACCGTCTGTATCACAAAAACTACAAATATCGCCCTCAAAAATTTTCGTGCCATTCTTATCTTTCATTCCTGTGTACTGTCCGACTGTATCTGCGTAAACGGGATATTTTTCTACTGTAGGCTTTTGCTGATAAATCATTGCAAAATCACCCTCACCATTTTGTGGGAAAATACCGCCGTAAACCCAATTGCTTTTTATTTTTTCACCATTCAATCTGACTTTTTCGCCATATCTGCGAGTTTGACCTCTGAATAATATTTCTCTCATAATATCCTCCTTTTAAATTCTTCCAAGCCTTTCGAGTGCCGTATATTCTCCGTAGCTGTAGTGTGTGCCGTGTCGCTTATTATACAAATTGATTTTCTTGCATTTTTCTTCAAGTGTATCGGGTTTATTGTAATTGCGTGCGGCTGTTTTTCTTAATTTGCTGTTTTTGATAATTTCTCTGTGCTGTTGTTTTCTCATTTCAACACCGCACTCGGTGCAGTATTTTTGATTTGCACTTCTTTTTTCAAATGTTTGCATACATAATTCGCAGATTGCCTGTTGTTTCATCTTATTTACCTCCGTATTTTGCTTTCAGGGATTTTAACAAATCTTCCTGTACATTTGCTTTGCCCTGTAAAGATTCATAGACACGCTCATCGCAAGTGTTCTCTGTAATCAAATGGTGAATAACCACAGTATTCTGCTGACCTTGACGGTATAGTCTTGCATTTGCCTGTTGGTAAAGTTCCAAACTCCAAGTAAGTCCGTACCACACAACTATGTGCCCGCCTGTCTGCAAATTAAGACCGTGGCCCGCACCTGCAGGATGTGCAAGCAAAAGCTGTATTCTGCCGTTGTTCCAATCCTCAATATCGGCAGAGCTTTCGAGTTTTCGTGCAAATTTGAATTTACTTTTGATTCGCTCGAGGTCGTGACGAAAGCTGTAAAAGCACAATACCGGTTGTCCGTTTGATGTGTCTATAATCTCTGCAAGTGCATCAAGTTTTTGCTCATTTGTAATTGCATATTCGCCATTGCTCATATACATTGCGCCGTTGCTGTACTGTAAGAGTTTGTTAGTAAGTGTTGCGGCAGTTGCGGCGGTAACCTCGCCCTCGGCAAACTGCATATAGCAGTCATGCTCAAACTGCTCATACTCTGCAAGTTGTTTGTCGGTCATTTTGACAGACACAACGCTGTCAATTCGTTCGGGCATATCGAGCCAGTCCTCCGCTTTCATTGAAATGCAGATGTCAGAAATCTTGTTCATAATTGCCTGCTCTGCATCATCTTTCAGCTTGTAATTAAATATCGTAGTCTGGTTACGCTGATTAGGTGTGAAGTACCTTTCACGGTAGCCTGTTACTGTTCTGCCCAGTCGCTCTCCGCTGTCAAGCAAATATATCTGACTCCACAAGTCAATAAGTCCGTTTGGTGCGGGTGTACCTGTAAGTCCGACAACTCGCTTACTGCGTGTTATGTATTTTCGTAGGGCTCGAAATCGTTGTGCTTTTGATGATTTAAAACTTGACAGCTCATCAATAACTACCATATCAAACATCCAACCGTTACCAATACTTGAAAGCTCATCAGTAAGCCACACAACATTTTCACGATTGATAACATAGATGTCTGCGTCCTGTGCAAGGGCAAGTCTGCGTTGTCTTGGTGTACCGAGTACCTTTGAAACCTTAAGATTTTTAAGGTGCTCCCACTTGTCGCACTCCCTTGTCCAGGTGTCCTCCGCAACTCGCAGAGGTGCAATTACAAGAACCTTTGAAACTTCAAAGCTGTTATATATAAGCTCCTCAACAGCCGTTAGGGTAATTGCTGTCTTGCCAAGTCCCATATCAAGGAAAAGTCCGCACCTCGGGGTGTTAAGTATCTTATCAATGGCCATTTGTTGATACTTATGCGGTACAAACTTCATTGATAATCACCTCGCAGACGCTGCTCCTGCTGTCGCATACATACACACGCTGACCTAAGTTTTTAAAAAGCCTGTGCGCCCTTAGTTGTTCGGGTCTTGCTGTTTTGCCGGGTGCCTTAAGTTCTACAAAGAAAATTCTGCCGTTTGGCAGCATGCAGATTCTGTCCGGCACACCTCGCATACTCGTTGAATTAAATTTCAAACATACGCCTCCGTTTGCTTCTATCCTTTCTTTTAAAAATTTTTCTATACTTGCCTCTTTCATTTCTATAATTTCTCCTTTAAGTCGGTGAGTGGCTTTAAAAGTGTTGCCCTGAAAATTGGCTTATACACTCAATTTTCATTCAAATGGCAACAACGGCAACGCTTTTTCTATAAAGTATAAGTAAACATAGAATTTATAGATATTAATGTATATTTTTATTTCTATAATTTCTTTATTTGGCTATAGTTACACATAAAAAATTGTTGCCCTGTTGCCAATGTCTAAAAAACGGCTATTTTATGCGGTTTTTGGCGGCAACAAACTTTTTAGTGCTCTGTTGCCGTTTTTCTTGTAAAGCCTCGCTGTTTTCCGTAAATAGCCCCAAACTGTCTTGTGCCAATATTATCCCACTCACCTGTTCGCATAATAATATCTTTAATCTCTTTGCTCTTTTGGTATGTAAAGTCTTTGCGGTCGCCGCCGAAAGCCTCACACCATACCTCAAGAGGGCACACTCTGTTTCGTTGTGTTGCGCCGTTCTGCTCTGCACCCATTTCATAGCCGTTGAGGTAGTTTCTGCGTTCGTAAAGCTGCATTTTGTCCCAGTTTTCAGGCAGTAATGTGTTAAGGTATTTAACCACATCACCTGTAAGCGGGCTTTCCTCAAAATGGCGGTTCTGTTCGCTTTCTGCAAGTCTCCTTAATTCGTCTGTATCCATAAACAGCTTCTCACCGTTGCGGTACATTTCCATTGCCTCTGCCCATATCATATCGACTTCATAATCTGTCAGTTCTTCAAACACATTTTTTGCTGCTCTGTCGGGGTGTACATCAAGCGGAAGAAAGCGTCTGTTGCCTGTTTGGTCACGCAGAAACTCGTGCTGATTTGTTGTACCGATAAAAACGCACTGCCTTTTTCTGACCTCTGTATGATGTCCATATGCGGCTCTGTATGCGTCCTCCGACTTAGCCGTAAAGTGTTTGACCGCCTCAACTTCGTTTCTCCTAAGTGCCGCAAGCTCCGCTATTTCAATGAGCCAAAAGCCCTGCAGCTGTTCGTATGCCTCCTTGCCCTGAACAGTAGTCAGGGTATCGCTGAACCACCTGCCGCCAAGCCTTTTGATTGAATAACTTTTTCCGCAACCTTGAGGTCCCACAAGCGTGAGTACAGTATCAAATTTAATGCCCGGAACCATAATTCTTGCGACTGCCGCAACAAGTGTTTTTCGTGTAGCGGCTCTTGTATATGCAGTATCCTCAACACCGAGGTAGTCAATGAAAAATGTTTCGGCTCTTTTTACTCCGTCCCATTTAAGCCCTGTCAAGTAATCATAAACAGGGTTATAGCTGTTCTCCGTACTCACAAGCGACCAAGCGTCAAGTATAGCCGCCTTGCTCTTTATGCCGTACAGATTTTCTATATAATGCCTAAGTCCCGCATCGTCAACATCGTTCCATTCTCTGCTCTCGGTTTCACCGTTCCATGGTACCGCACCGAGCACGGTGTGCCGCCTTGTGAATGTATTATAGGCAATCTTGCCCTTAAGCCTTTTGTCTTTTTGGCAGATTTTCATACAGTTGTCTATAGTCGGCAGATTGTTGCTTTTGCCGTCTGTTGCAAGTTCAAGCACCCAGTCGTTATCGGCTTCGCTTTCAATATCATTTTCAAAGTCAGTCAAACAGGACTGCTCTCTTTCTTTATGCTGTAACAGTCTGATTTCCTTATTGTTTGACGCAAATTCCTGCATTGCAATGTATGACGGCAGTTTAACCGTTGGCGTTCCCTGCTTTGCTTCATCGTCAAGACTTGCGTATTTGTGTATTCTCACAAGGTCAAACGCATTGCAAAGCTGTCCGCCTGCGGGGTCTGTTGCGTGGTTTGAATACGCAAATTTGCCGCCCTCATACACTACAAGACCTGCCGATGTACTGCCCTGCGCATAAGTGTATCTGTCCTCTGTACTGCATTTTACATACACATCGGGCAAAAATTCCGCTATTGCTGTGTGTATGTCGTAACAACGGCAGAATGCACCTATTACACCTTTCTTTGTTGTCGGATCCTCTTGCTTTTTAAGCAGTCTGTCTTTCTGCTTTACTGTTCTGCTTGAGAACGGCCACTCGTTTACATTGTGCCAATCCTCATACTGTGCGAGCACACTGTCCACATTAAGCGGTTGCCTTTCTGAATATCTATAAACAAATTCGCCGTCAATACTCGTACTCGGCCAGTACATAAGTCTTTGTGGTTGATATGTTGTATCGTCAAACTGGTCAATACCGATTTCTTCCGCAATCTTCCTTGCAACAGCCTCATACTCTTCCGCTGTACAGTTTCGTGACAGTGGTATAATAAGTCTTAATCTCGGCTTTTCTGCCGTGTGCTTATGCGTTGAATAGATAATGAACGAATAGTTTGCAAACATATCTATACTCTCGCAAAAATCGGGTGCCGCAAAGTCTGCGTCAAGGGTAATCAACGAACGGCACTCAACCTTTTCTCTCTGCCTTATTCCGTTTTTGAGCCTGCCTCCGACAAAACCGCCTACATCTTTAATGTTGTCTTGCTTCGATTTTGGCATATTACGGAACTCGCCGACGGTTTCCGCCGTTGTCGTTGTCCTTGACAGTCTGTCTGCAAGCTCCTTGAATGTTATTTCTGTATTCTTCCACAGCTTTGCAAATCTGTCATTTGCGGTAGCTATAAAGTAATTTTTCAAGCATTTTCCTCCTTTCTTAATCTTTCTTGTAAAATGGCGTTTCGTATCCCTCTGCCTTTAAAATCAAGCCTTTTGCCCATTCTATCGGCTCTCCCATTAAGGCGCTTACTTCTTCCGCAGATGAAACACCAATCGGGCAATCTATAATAAATTCATCGTGTACATGGAAGTTAATTTCAAACCCTCGGCTTTCAAGCCTTTGCATTGATACCGCAAGGCAGTCCCTTGCAAAAGCCTGAACAATGTTCTCCGTGAGTTTACCGCCGAAGGTTTCAAGCCTCTCCCATGAACCTCTTGTTTGACTTATACCCATATATGTAACGCACGGTCTGCCGAATTTGTTTTCCTGCAGTTCGGGTTTTGCATATGCAAGTTTTCTCCCCGAGGGTAAACCGACAAATAAAATACCGCCCTGTCTAAAGAACTTAATTCCGCATTTAATCTGCTGCGGCTCACCCTTAACCGCTGCTACAGCCGCCTTTTCAACTTCATACCAAAGCGATGTAATACAAGGATTTGCCTGTCGCCAGCTGTCAACAAGCGGCTGCAGTTCGCTTTCTTTAAGCCCCATTTCGAGTGCGCCCATTGATTTAAGCGCACCAACCGAGCCCCCGTAACCGAGTGCAAGCTCTGCGATTTTACCTTTCTGCCGGAGATGTCCGTTTATTCCGTGCTTTACAACAGGTACTTTGAACATCTGACTTGCCGACGCACAGTAAATGTCACCGCCGTTTTTAAATACTTCCTGTCGCCACTTCTCTCCTGCGAGGTAGGCTATTACCCTTGCCTCAATAGCCGAGAAGTCAGACACTATAAACCGCCTGCCTTTGGTCGGTATAATCGCTGTACGGATAAGCTGCGAAAGCGTATCGGGCACATCTCCGAACATCATCTCAAAAAGCTCATAGTCGCCGTTTATAACAAGGTTTCGGGCAAGTTCCAAATCTTCAAGGTGATTTTGCGGCAAATTCTGCGGCTGTATCATTCGACCCGCCCACCTGCCTGTTCTGCTTGCACCGTAAAACTGTAAAAAACCTCGAACTCTGCCGTCAGAACATAAACCGCCGAGCATTGCATTATACTTCGCCGTAGAGGTCTTTGACAGCGTTTTTCTTAGCTGCAGCACTTCTTTTACAAGCGGGTCACTTGTACGCTCTGTAAGGCTTTTAACCGTCTTTTTATCAAGGCTCTGAAATGTTTCGCCTGTGCGTTCTTTAAGCCAAGTCTTTAGCTGTGAAACTGATTTAGGATTTTCAAGACCTGTCAGCTTTTGTGCCTTTGCAATCATTGTTTTTTGATTGTCGGTATCAAAGTGTATAGCGTTGTTTATAAGTTCGGTTTCAACAGCGACACCTCGGTCGCATATGCGTTGATCAAGCTCCCACAACCTTTGCTCGCTCTCCGCAAGAGGAAACCTGCTAAGCCTGTTTTTTATACTTCGTTCAACCGTCACATCCTGAATACAATAGCTTTTAAATGTTTCCCACTTTTCAAGGCTGTGATGCGGCAGATTCCTGGTTCTTCCGCCGTTTGCTTTTGTGGGTTTACAAGGCTTTGAAAAATATTCAATACAAGCCCTGCCTTTTTTGTCTTTCTGTTCTTCAAGTCCGAGGGCCTGTGCTACTCCCGCGAGTGACCGTGGCAGTCCGATTTCCGCTGCCTGAATCATTGTGCAGCACCATTGCTCCGGTGGCATTTTTGTGTTCAGAAACTTTGCAAGACAGGTTCTCTCAAAGTTAGCATTAAATGCCGTTTTTGTTATATTTGTGTCCGTGAGAGCGGAAAGCACAGCATCTGGAATTTTCTCACCACAGGCAATGTCAATTATTTTTATTTCGTCATCATCAAAAGCGTATGCAAATAAAAGTATTGTGAAATCAGGAGCGTCTGCATAGGCATACACTCCTGATTTTAAGAGATTGACACTGCTGTAGGTTTCAATATCAATACTCAACTGCATAATTAGAATAAATCATCTTCTTCTATGTCATCGGCAAAGTCGTCGATAGCCTTTGCTCTGCCGGCAAGCGCCTCACCGTCTTTTGTTTTCATAAGATTATTAAGACCGCAGGCAATGCCCTTGTTGCCGTTTGTGTTGAACGCATAGAAATTAATTGACGCTTTGCCGTAACATCCACTGTAAAATTCGGTTGTATCAATGATTTCCATACCGTTTTTATCAATAATACCCGGCTTTGTATTGCTGTTTGCATTGACAAACATCTTGCCCGCATAGCTTTCATCATCAGGGCGGTCCTCATCACCGTCACGAAGCGGAAGTTTAAGATTTGACGGAATTTTGCCGCCAAACTTAGAGATGCCCTCCTGCTTAGCAAGCTCAACCGCCTTTTCGATAGCTTTGATTGTTCTTGTGTCCGACTTGTCAATGAGAATTGAAACCGAGTATTTTTCGGCGCTTCCGTTAATGCTCTTAGGCTCGAATACATTTGCATATGAGAATCTTACCTCGCCTGTTACTATCTTTGTTGAATTGTTATTGTTTGTCATAATTTTATTACTCCTTTATTAATTAATATCGTTTTTAAAATCTTCCTGTGCCTGTTCAGCTGAACTGATTGCAGGTCTTTTATCTTCGGAATGTACGAGTGTTGGTTTGCCCGGTGGTTTCATTATGTAAGGGCCTAAAATATCTGAAAAGGTCTTTTTGCCGAGCAATTTTTCAATGTCAGTAATGCCTTTGATTTTGCTTACCATTATGTCGTCTTCGGAATATCCTTTATCCGTAAGGATTTTTGCAACCTCCGTATCAGGCTTGCTGTATTTGCGGTTACTTCTGCCCTCTACAACCTTGAAACCCGGATACTGAACACCGTGCTTGTATGCCTGATCCAGAGCGTAATCGCTGACAAGTTCTGCCCATTTTTTGATTGCGGCAGATTGGTCTAAAACATCTGCAATCTCTTCTGTTGTGAGTAAAGCGGGAGCTTTGAAATCATATACCGCAAGTCGCTGTTTTTCCGCTGTATATGCTCTGCAAGCAGGTCTTGCTTTGCAAAAACCTGTGTCACAATGACTTCCGGCTATGCAATCGGTCACGCTGTCATCGTTTGCAAGTTGCGCAGCCTTTTTAACGGTTTCGCCCCATTCAAGCAACTTGGCAGCAGTTATACTCTCTGAACTGATGTTATCAAGTCTTGGCTGATATATTGTCATAGTCACCTTTTCAATCCCGTAAAGCATATCAAAAGCCTCATAAGCACCGAGTGCATACAACCTAAGCTGTGGGTTTTCAACGGCAGAAACTTCAACACCCTTGCCGTATTTAAGGTCGATAATTTCAAGTTTGCCGTTTGCGATTATAACTGCGTCACCTGTACCGAATCCGTCGGGAACATAGTTTGAAAAATCAAGCCTTTGCTCAAGCATAAGGATTGCGTCGGGGGTTTTCCGTAATGCAGAATTGTATCTCTCAATTACAAAATTCTTGTACCCCTCTGCGTAGTCCTCCATATCCTCTGTTATATCAATATTCCTGATTGCATTGTGATACTTGGTACGGTTATACTCCTTGGTAGCAAGTCTTATCTTTGCCTCGCCGAGTGCATGAGCGTTAGTACCCTCTTGTGCAAACTCTGACGGCTTGTCCTCAAAATTTTCCTCAAGCTGTATTGAGCCGGGGCAGTTTATCCATTTCTTAGCGCCCGATGCTGACAGCCTTGCATGTATATCAGGCATTACTTTACCTCCTCAACTGCCTTTACGGCTTTTGCAAAATCTTCCTCTTTAATCTCTGTCACCTTGGCAACACCGAGGTTTGCAAGAATTTTCTTGACCTCCTCTTTGCCGTGTTTCTTTGCGCACTTCATAAATACCGCCCTGACTTCTTCAAGCGTGTACTGCTTGTCTGTGCTTTCTTCATTCTGTGCGGACATTTTTACTGCCTTAGTTTTATTGGTGTTATCCTCAACAGCCTGTGTTTCTGTTGTTGTTACAGTGGCGGTTGCCGTATTGCACATCGAATCAGCAATGTGTTCGAGTGCTGTAATGAGTCCGCCAAGCTGCGGTACATCGATAGTAATTTTGATTTCCGACATCTCAATTTCTCCTTTATATCTTGATTTTTTATAAAATTAAGGATATAATAATGTTGATTGATTTCATATTATATCCTTGAACCGTTGAAAGCATTGCCGTGCTGTCAGCGGTTTTCTCTTTCTTCATATTCTGCGATAACAGCTTTAAGCGTTTTTAATGTTTTGTTGAGCTCTTTTAATGTCGATGTATGGTCGAGATAAATTATATCTCTAATCTCTCTTGCATTTGTATTGTGAAAAGTCCACCCCTGTGTGTAGATATTAACATCTAACTCGCATGTATGACCGCTAAAATTAACAAATATTGTCGGCTTGCTACCAGTGCACTCACACTTTGTACTTCTGCCATTAAACTCGAGTGCAAGTGCCATAATCTCAAGCACTTTTTCTTTTATAGATTTTTTCATATAAATATCTCCTTTTAATTAATTTTTTATTGCGTACTTACAGCACTTAATAAACTTCTTGCAGTTCTTAACAACACGCTTAAATCCGACTGCTTTGTTACAAAGTTTGTGATTGTCGAGGCTCTCTTTAGTTTCAGCTACATAGTTTAGTATGTCTTCGAGCCTTTCAGCCGTAACGGTGTCAAGTCCTTGCAATACTACAATCTCGCCGTCTTTAATGCAGATTTGTAAGTTTTCAAGCTTACTCATATCCGTTTGCTCCTTTCTTGAGATTTTCGAGCAGTTCACGCTCTATAATCACACAGTCCCTCAGATAGCATTTTGTGTTGCTGTTAATGCCATAGACCATATTATCATCTAAACATATTGCTGTTTTGTATGATACTTTCATCATAAAGCGTCCTAAATCATTAGAGAACACATCTCCGATTTCAACCTCGTTAAACGAACACGATTCAGATTTGTTGATAATTACTTCCATTTCCATTCTCCTTTCATTTCGTCGGGGTCAATCAAAAGTTCATATGGTTTAATTCCAAGGACTTCCGCAGCTCTGACGATTTCTTCAAGTCTGAAATTTTCAGGACTTTTGTTTTTGCGTGCTGAACAGGTAGCAGGATTAATGCCAAAGAGTTTGCTGATTTTTTCTCTGTCATAACCGATACAGTTCAATCGAAAGAAAAGACATTGTGCTACTCTCGACATATATGCTTGCTCCTGTTCAGCTTTTATTGTTCTTTTTATTTTCGGCATGTAATCACCTCTTATGCTGTTTTAATGTGTTCGTGAAAATCAAAAAGCCAACTAAGGTCATATCTTTTAAAAAAGATGTTTTTAATCATTACTGCCTCAATAAGTGTAAATCCTACTTGATATACAGCTCTATTTGATGTTGTTTCACCTTCCATTTTTGCTGTAACCGTGTTAAAGTGTAAACCTAATAAATTTGCAATATCGGTTTTAGTAACACCTTCGTCTTTCATGGCTTTAATTAAATTTGGATATAGCATTTTAATACCTCCTACTTACCTTATAAGGTAGATTACGATATTATAATATACCTAATAAAGTAGATTGTCAATAGTTTTTTAAAAATTATTTACTAAAAAAGGTAAATTTTATATTGACATCTACAATATTTTGTAATATACTTGTAATCGAAAGAGGTGGTCACAATGACTGTCGAACAAAAATTACAAGATTATATTTTAGACAACTATAAGAGTATAATGCAGTTTGCGAAAGTTGCAGATTTGCCATATACTACAGTTAAAGGTATTTTTAGTAGAGGAATTTGGGGAACATCTATACAAAATGTCATTAAAATTTGTAATACTCTATCTTTAGATATAAATGCTCTTGTTAATGGAGAAATAAAAAAAGATATACATATCAATGAATTAACTACTCACGAAAAGAAACTTGTTGTTGCTTATCGCAATCATCCTGAACATCAATATACTATTGACACTATTTTACATATAGATGAAGAAGAATTAGTACCAACGGTGAAAGCAGCACGCAGCAAAGACAACAGTCAGCCTATTGAAATAGTAAATATGCCTGACCTTAGCGAATTCACTCCTGACGATTCAGATTTATAACATTTGTAAAATAAAAAAATCCTCATAGGGTACAATACTCTATGAGGTGATTGGATTGAATTATGGATGTTACAAAAATGCTCGTAATGCTTCTTGGCATTGTTTGATTGATTACAAAATTAACAGTTTGCCTGTTAAGGTTAGTCGAATAGCTAAACAAGCTGATATTACTTTACTAAAAAATTCAGCGGTCAATCTGCTTAATAACAGCGAGAGTGGCGCAACGCTTATGCAGAACGATAAATTATATATCATTTACGCAGATGAACAATCTGCCCAACGTTGTAGATTTACGATTGCACACGAACTTGGCCATATATTTTTAGGTCATTTGTTCAACAAAGACGGTGCCGGCTTTGCGACAACAGATGGTGCAGAACACTCGGCAAATGTATTCGCTCGTGACTTGCTCGCTCCTGCGTGCGTACTGCACGAATTGCAGATTTTAACCGCTGCGGAAATATCTCGGTTATGTAATATAAGTCTTGAAGCTGCGACATATAGATCAGAGCGTATGCAAGAGCTTGAAAAAAGGAATGCTTTTTATAAGCACCCACTCGAGCAAAAAGTTATAAAACAATTTAATCAATTTATTAATAAAAATAAAAGTCAGTCGTAGCACCACCTACGACTGACTAAAAAAGATGTGAGAAGAAATCGCACTCCTCTAAATCTATTTTACAATATATTATATATTTTGTCAAATATTATATTATGTGAGGAGCTTAGCAATGGGATTTTTTGATATTTTTAAAGTTTCACAATATAAGAGTGAAATTGAAACGCTAAAAAAACAAAATGATGAGTTAAAGCAAAAATTAAGCGAATTGTGCTTTGATGATTACGATACATCACAGAGAATTATTCAACAATTAAAGCAAGAAATTGAGAAAAGCAAAGAGGAAGCTTTAAATCTTGAAAATCAGCGTGCTTTATTAAAAAATAAGCTTAACGATGAAACTGAATCAACAAAAGAAAAGCTTAATGATTTAAAGATTAAAACAGATGAGAGAATACTGAGCTTAAATGTTGAAATCGAAAAAACAGAAAAGAAATTAAAAACAGCTAAAAACAAATTAGACAGAACGAAAGAGCTATACAAGAGTGTTGATTATTCTATATCTAATTTTTTTGAATATTCTCCTGATTTAGCAGAATTGAAATTATATAAATCAGAGTTTGATGAACTTGAAGAGTTGTCACCGTCTGTTATTCTTAAGCTACATTATATGGATGTTAAAAGTTTAAGAAAAGCATTTAAAGATAATGACAAACAAATCGAAAAAGTTTTATCACAATATCGTAGCAGGTACACTACAAAGGCGAATCAAGCTATTTATGATTTAATGGTAATAGCTTTAAGAGCAGAATTGCAGAATATCTTATATAATCTGAAATATGAAAAATTAGATAATGCTATTGAGCAAGTAAAAAATACTTCTCAAAAATATCTGAATATCGCAGCTCAAGGTAATCAGAATATAGCTGGAACTCTTACAAAATTTATAGGCGAAATAGAATATTTATTTATAAATGCTGTAAAAATAGAGTATAACTATTATGTAAAAAAAGAGCAGGCGAAGCAAGAGCAACTTGCTATTAAAGAGCAAATTCGTCAAGAAGCTGAAGAACGCAAGGCACTTGAGCAGGAAAAGAAGAAGATTGAAAACGAAGAACTTAAATATAACAATGAAATTGAAAAATTAAAAGAGCAGTTAAAAGCTTCGGCAGATGAAGAAAGTAAAGCTTTAAATGCTAAAATTCTCGAATTGCAAGCAAAACTTGCTGATGTCACTATTAAAAAAGATAATATCGTTCAACTTCAAAATGGTAAGGCAGGTAATGTATATATTATAAGTAATCTTGGATCGTTCGGTGAAAATGTATTTAAAGTTGGTATGACAAGAAGAATTGACCCGCAAGACAGAGTAAACGAATTAGGAAATGCTTCTGTACCATTTAAATTTGATGTACATAGTTTCATTTTTTCGGAAGATGCTGTTGGACTTGAAAGTAAATTACATAGCATTTTGAACGATAAAAGAGTTAATAAAGTCAATATGCGTAAGGAGTTTTTCTATACTACAGTAGATGAACTTGAAGAGCTTGTAAACAAAATTGAGCCGACTGCTGAATTTAATAAAACTATGCTCGCAGAAGAATTTAGACAATCTCAATCATCTAATGAAAATTATACAAATGATTACACAATAGATGAAGAAGATGAGTAAATAAATCCGCCCTAAAATAATACTTTGCTCTGCATTCTTGGCAAAGTTGTGGAATTTTACAATATTATGTAATAAATTATTTATCAAAAGCTATTGACACATAATAAATTATGTATTATAATATATACATAAAGGGGAGATAAAGTTGAAAAGCTATACTTCAAGAGATGTAATCAAAATTCTTAATGCTGACGGTTGGTATGAGGTCGGTTGCGTTGGCGACCACCACCAGTTTAAACACCCAACCAAGAAAGGCAGAGTAACAGTTACTCACCCGAGAAAAGATTTTCCGATTAAAACCTTAAAGAGCATTGAAAAGCAAGCAGGTATTAAATTTGAATAATGCCTGCAATCCCCTTAAAACTATTACGGAGGTTTTTACTATGAAAGACAGATATTCGTTCATTGCAGTATTTGATGTTGCAGAAGACGGCATTTCTATTGAATTTCCTGACTTACCGGGTTGTCTGCCTTGTGCCGATACTATGGAAGAGGCATTAAAAAACGCTCACGAGGCACTTGGACTTCACCTTTGGGGACTTGAGCAGGACGGCGAAGAAATTCCCGAACCTACACAAATTCAGAACATCACACTTGAAAAAAATCAAGTCCCAGCTGTTATTGAAGTGTTTATGCCTGCCTTTCGTGACAAGCTCAACAACCGCTTTGTAAAGAAAACTCTTTCTCTCCCGGCTTGGCTTGCAGATATGGCAGATAAGGACGGCGTAAACTGCTCTAAAGTATTTCAAAACGCTTTAATTGATTATCTTGGAGTTAAACAATAATATAAAAAACCGCCCTGCTCGACTGGTCCTCGAACAGAGCGGAAAATCACCTACACAGGGTGCAGATGATGCAATTGATTGCAATAGTATTGTATCACAATCCCTTGTGTTTTGCAACTCTTAGCACAAGGGGATTTTTGCACCCTTTTTATAAAAAAGGAGTGTTATTATTTATGGCAGAACCGAAAAAACTTCCGTCAGGATCTTGGCGAGTGCGTGTTTTCGTTGGCAAAAACAAAGATGGGAAGAAGATGTACAAATCAATTACAGCTCCGACAAAAAAAGAAGCGAAAAAAGAAGCCGATAGATTTGAGTTGTCTTTGAATTTATCTAATATTGATTATAATGACTTAACACTTGGGCAGGCATACGATAGGTATATAGAAAGCAAATCATCTGTTCTGAGCCCTTCGACGATAGCTGGCTATAAGAAATGTAAGCGTAATTATTTCAAAGAATTAATGCCGTTCAAGCTTGATAAGCTTACAGCTGTAATGATACAGAATTCGGTCAATGCTCTGTCAGCCGAGCATAGTCCTAAAACGGTCAGAAATGCCCACGGATTGCTTTCGGCGGTGCTTAAAACTTATTATCCCTCTTTAATTCTACATACTACACTACCGCAAAAAATAAAACCACAATATACGATACCAACGACAGAAGAAATAAATAAATTACTTGAACTTGCTAACGATAAAATCAAAGTGCCTATTATGCTTGCAAGCCAAGGCTCGCTTCGTCGCTCTGAGATATGCGCATTAACAATTAATGACTTCAACAATTTTGGCGTTAATATTAATAAGGCAGTAGTAGCAGATAGCGATGGGAAGTTCGTGGTTAAAACTACAAAGACAGAAGCCGGCACTCGCTTTGTTCCGCTGCCTCGTGAATTAATAAAAGAATGCAGAGAGTGGAAATATTTTGGAATTTCTCCTACAACGCTTTCAAGTGCGTTCAATCATCTTGTAGCAAAAGCAAATGTACCGCATTTTAGTTTTCACAAGCTCCGTCACTATTTCGCTTCTGAATGCCACGCTCGTGGTATTCCGGACCAATATATTGCCGAAATAGGTGGCTGGCAGACTGTTGATATGTTACATCAAATCTATCAACACACTCTAAGAGATAAGACAAGCAAAATGTCAGCTCGTGTTGTAGATATTTTCAGCAATAATTTTTCAGATGACACAAAAGATGACACGAAGAAAATAAATGCTTGATTTTATCGGCTTTTTGAGTGATTTTCTAATGGGTTCAAATCCCGTTATCAGCTCCAAGGAAAAGATATTATCCGAATTTGTGGGTAATATCTTTTTTGATTAAAGATGAAATTGTAAAACGGGATTTGAAAGCCCGTAAAGAAAACAGTCCGGTGGACTGTTTTTAGGGCGTAGAGTTGAAGAAAATATGACTGTGAACAAGCCGCAGCAGGCGAGGCAAAGAGTTTGAATAATTACAATCACCCGTTATCAGCTCCAAGGAAAAGATATTATCCGAATTTGTGGGTAATATCTTTT